>Ga0268298_10000861_pt1 | contig 37980 bp, 32 predicted proteins | sample WWTPWeurt_MetaG_FD_194462 | JGI IMG/M metagenome (GOLD analysis project Ga0268298, IMG submission 194462) | Activated sludge microbial communities from WWTP in Nijmegen, Gelderland, Netherland - WWTP Weurt | ecosystem: Engineered > WWTP > Aerobic digester > Activated sludge | place...
GCCCCAGCCGTGGCATTTCCGCCAGTCCATCGATTATTCGGTCACGCTCAATTATGCGGTGTTGAACTACGCCGTCCGCCATGGCGACGAACTGCTCTACAACATCTACCGCATGGGCCGGAATTCCATTGAGCGCGGCCGGCGCGATCACTGGACGCTTTATCCCAGCCTGATTCGCCAGATTGCCGCGACCCCGGGCAGCCGCGTGGAGGCGTTCCGGACAGGCCCCGGCCCCGGGGTGCAACAATTCAACGCCATCTTTCAGAACCCGGCCAACCGCGACCCGCGTGGTTTCATCCTGCCCTCCGACCAGCCGGATTTCCCCCGCGTGACGCGGTTGATCAACGCCCTGCTCAAATCCGGCGTGGTGGTGCACCGGGCCACCGCCGCCTTCACGGTCAACGGACGCAGTTATCCCGCCGGCTCGTGGGTGGTGAAGACCGACCAGTCGAACCGGCCGCAGGTGCTCGACACCTTCGAGCCGCAGGACCACCCGGTGGAGTATGCGCCGGGCAGCGCGGTGCCGACTCCGCCTTATCGCGGCGATGGCAGCGGCTGGACCCTCGCTTTTCAGATGGGCGTGAAATTCGACCGGATCCTGGAAGGATTCGACGGCCCCTTCGAGCGCATCCCTTACGGTGCCATCCAGCCGGTGCCACCGGCCAAGGCGGAGGAGGGGGCGGCCGGTTTCCTGTTGAGCCACGCCGTGAACAACAGCTTCACGGTGGTCAACCGACTCCTCAAGGCCGGTTGCGCCGTGGAGTGGTTGCGCGATGCCGATACCGCGGCGGGGAATGACGCCTTCTACGTCCCCTCCAGTCGCGGCGCGGCGGAGATTCTAAGGCAGGCGGCGCAGGAACTCGGCGTCGCCGCCAAACCCGCGGCGCAAAGGCCCGGTGGTCACACGCTGCAACTCGCGACGCCGCGCATCGCCCTGTGGGATGTCTATGGCGGCTCCATGCCCTCGGGCTGGACCCGCTGGTTGCTGGAGCGATATGAGTTCGGCGGATTCAAGGTGGTATTTCCCCAGGAGATCGACGCCGGCCGGTTGCGCGAGAAATACGACGTGATCATCCTGGCCGAGGGTGCCTTCGCCAAGGCGTCCAGGCGCGAGTATACGCAGCCCAAGGCGGAGGATATCCCGGAACAGTTCCGCGGCTGGCTCGGCCAGCTGTCACGCGAAAAGTCTGTCGGGCCCCTGAAGGAATTCATGGCGGCCGGCGGCACGGTCATCGCGCTCGAGTCGGGCACGAGCCTCGCCTCCTTCCTCGATCTGCCCGTGCGCCGGGCCCTGGTCGAGAAGGATCAGAACGGGGAAGAGCGGCCGTGGCCCAAGGATAAATTCCATGTGCCCGGCAGCCTCCTGACCGCGGCCGTGGAGCCGACCCATCCGGTGGCGGCTGGACTGCCCGGGAACGTAGTGCTCAGTTTCGACAACAGCCCGGTCTTTGATCTACCGGCCGACGCCGCAACGAAGGGCATTCGCCCCATTGTCTGGTTCGACCGCGAGAAATCCCTCCGCAGCGGCTGGGCCTGGGGCGAGGAGCACCTCAGGGGCAAGGTGTCGGCCTTCGAGGCGACCGTAGGCCAGGGCCGTTTATACAGCTTCGGCTCTGACATCACTTTCCGTGGCCAGGCCGACGGGACGTATCCGCTGCTCTTCAACAGTCTGCTTCTCAGCGCGGCCAGGGGCGCGGATTAACCGCGTCCACATTCCTCATGGGTGGCGAACGCGCATTCCGGCCATCCCAACGGCTTCGCTTCCCGTCCCGCCTGGGAGGTCTGCGCTGGGCTCGGGCGGGATTCTCGCGGGCGGTCTGGCTCGGCCTGGCGCTGCTGGCCTGCAGCGCCGTGCGGGCTCAGGCGGCCCCACCTGCGCCGACTGAAATCGTTTATACGTCAGAGAACGACCTGCCCTACTATTCAGGGGAAAGCTTGGCGCACGCGGACGACTATCAGCGCGCCCGGTGCCGGCTGGATTTATACCTGCCGGAAAACCGTCCGGGATTTGCCACGGTCATCTGGTTCCATGGCGGCAATTTCACCCGCGGCCAGCGCAGCGTGCCGGTCTTGCTGAAGGACCGCGGGTTCGCCGTCGTGGCCGTGGGTTATCGCCTCGCCCCTCCGGGAAAATTCCCCTGCTTCCTGGAGGATGCGGCGGCGGCGACGGCCTGGGTGTTGCGCTCCATCGCGGCCCGGGGCGGTGATCCGAAAAAGGTTTTCGTCTGCGGCCATTCCGCCGGCGGCTACCTGGCGATGCTGCTTGGGCTCGACGACCGCTGGCTGGAAGCGCAGGGCGCATCCCGCCGGCAACTCGCGGGGATCATTTCGATCAGTGCGCAAATGACCACACACCCCCAAGTCCGGAAACTCCGGGGGGACCCCAGCCCGGCGCTCCGCCCGGTGATCGACGAGTTTGCGCCCCTGCATTATGCCGCCGCCGCGGACCTGCCGCCGATCTGCCTCGTGGTCGGCGATCGGGCGCTCGATATTCCCTCCCGGGCCGAGGAAAACGCCCTGATGGCCGCGGCGCTGCGGAACCTCGGGCACCAGCAAGTGGTGTATCAAGAAATGGGCGGGCTGCCCCACGGCGACGTCGATGGAGGTGGAGTCAATGATGGCGGGCAATTGATCGCGCGCGAATTCGTCGCGGCGGTCAGCGCGGGCCGTCTGGTCGGGCGATCGGCCCTTCCGGTCCGTTGAGCGAACCGGGCGACAGCGCCCTCACATCCCGCTGCGGAAGGTCTTGTGGTCCACGACGCCGCTGGCGCGCACGCTTTTCAACGCCTTGCCATATTCCTCCAGCAGACGCAGGGCATAGCGCAGGCGCTGGCGCTGCAGGGTGTCCTCCTTGCCGAGGTCGGCCGTCCCGTCCGGGGCGTTCAGGTTCTGCTCGGCGTGGTGGATGATGACATGCTCCGGGATCCAGCACAGGCGGTTGTTCTTCGTGCCGCTCATCCGCAGCTCCGCCACCGGATAACTGCCGCCGCGCGAGGCTGAGACCGTGACAATCAGGCCGGGCTTGTGGCCGACTTCGCCGGCCGTGCAGTTGAGCAGGAAATTCTTCACCCCGGGTGTGGCCATGCCGCTCCATTCGGGCGTCAGCACGACCAGCGCATCCGCCGCCTTCAACTCCGCCGAGATCGGATCCCACAGCGCATCGGGCGCGCCGCCGCTGGCCTCGTCCCACAGGGGCAGGGGATTGCCGCTCAAACTGTAGAGGTGGGTTTCCGCACCGGGGTGCTCGCGAGTCAGCACCGTCTGCACATATTTCGCCACCTTGAGCGTCTGCGCCTCCGCCCGGTGACTGCCGCTGAGAATGAAGAACTTCATGCGCCGACCTATGCCTTACCTAGGGCTTGCTTGCAAGCGGACCCGGCCCAAACATTCCGCGCCGTGTCCAATTCCTTCGGCCAGAATTTCCGCATCACGACCTGGGGCGAAAGCCATGGGCCGGCCGTGGGCGTGGTGATTGACGGCTGCCCGGCGCGCCTGCCTATCACGGCGGAGGAAATCCAGGCCGACCTCGACCGGCGCCGCCCGGGCCAGAGCGACATCACGACGCCGCGCAAGGAGGCCGACAAGGTCGAGATCCTGTCCGGCGTCTTCGAGGGCCTGACAACCGGCGTGCCCCTCTCCCTTGTCGTGCGCAGCAGCGACCAGCGCCCGGGGGCCTACGACGAGATGAGGGAAAAATTCCGCCCGTCGCACGCCGACTACACCTACCAGGCCAAATACGGCCACCGCGACCACCGCGGCGGCGGGCGTTCCTCCGCCCGCGAGACCATCGGCCGGGTCGCCGCCGGTGCCATCGCCCGGAAGATTCTGCGGCTGGCCGGCGGCATTGAGGTGCGCGCCTACGTCACTCAAATCCACGACATCGTCGCCCCGCCGGTCTTGCGCCTGCCGACGCTGGACGAGGTGGAGGCCAATGCCATCCGCTGCCCTGATGACGCCACCGCGGCGCGCATGATCGAGCGCATCAAGCAGGTGCGCAGCGTTGGCGATTCCGTCGGCGGTGTCATCGAATGCCGCGTGCGCCATGTGCCCGCCGGGCTCGGTGAGCCGGTGTTCGACCGCCTCGAGGCGGACTTGGCCAAGGCCATGCTCTCCCTCCCGGCCACCAAGGGCTTTGAAATCGGCAGCGGCTTTGCCGGCACACTCCAGAAAGGTTCGCAGCATAATGATCCGTATGTGAAGCACGGCTCCCGCGTCGGCACGGCGACCAACAACTCCGGCGGCGTGCAAGGCGGCATCAGCAACGGCGAGGAACTCGTCTTCCGCACGGCCTTCAAGCCCACCGCCACCATCCTCCAGACCCAAAAGACCGTGGACATCCACGGCGCCGAGACCGAGCTGCTGGCCAAGGGCCGCCACGATCCGTGCGTCGTGCCGCGCGCGGTCGTGATCGTCGAGGCCATGACGGCGCTCGTGCTGGTGGATCACTGGATGCGCCAGGCCGCGCAGAACCAGGCCTTCAGGTTCTAGACTGAATGAACAGAATGGACAAAATGGGGAAACGAACTCCACTGGGTCTCATTCCGTAAATTTTGTTCATTCTGTCTAAATGGCCTCCGGTTCGCCTTCCGTTTATTTCATCCTCGGCACCCCCGGCTCCGGTCGGCGGGGCATTGTGCGCGATTTGATCGAGAACGGCCTCGGCACCGAGGATCGCGCGCTGGTGCTGGTGGCGGAGAGCGAGCCGGCCGACCCGGCGGACGCCAAGCTGGCTGCGCTGCCGAACGTGGAGGTCCGCTCCTGGCAATGGCGCGAGCCCGCGCTGCCGCCGATGGAGCTGCCGGCGGGGGCGACGATCTTTCTGCTGGCGGATGCGCAGGCCAGCCCGATGGACCAACTGGAGGCGTTGAAGCCCTGGCTCGGGGAACATGATGCAACGCTCGCGCGGATCTTCTGCGTCGTGGACTGCCAGCTGGCCGAGAAGCAGCCGGTGTTGCGCCAGTGGTTCGATGCCTGCATCCATTTCTCCGACGTGGTGTTCCTGACGCACCGGGAGGGCATCCCCAACAAGTGGCTCAGCGATTTCATCAAGCACTTCAAGGACGAGTTCTTCCCCTGCCACTTCGTGCAGGTGAAGGCCAAGGGCAACCTCGCCACGCCGCTCGTGTGGCTCGATCCCACGCCGCGCCGCGTCTCGCAGTATTTCGAGGACGACTATGTGGACATGTCGGATCTCGTGGTTGAAATCGGCGATGACGAGGCCGAGGAAGGGGAAAAGATCGAGGCCGGCGAGGAGGACGGCATCATTCCGCCTGAGCCGTATTTCGTGCGCATGGGCAGCGGCCGGCGCGAGAAGGAAGTCCCGGACCTCCGCGACTACCTGCCCAAGAAATAACCTGCCCGGAAATCGGCCGCGGCGTTCATCGGGGAAACGAATAAGGTCGGGACATGATCCAACCCGAGATTTCCATGACGACTTCCGCTCCCAGCCTGCCCACGCCCCGCACGATGTATCGTGCCCTGTCCCGGCGCGACGCGGCCTACGAGGGCGTATTCTTCACCGCGGTCAAGACCACCGGCATCTTCTGCCGCCCGACCTGCCGCGCCAAGCGGCCCAAGGCGGAGAACGTCGAGTTCTTCCCCTCGATCAACGAGGCGTTGCACGGCGGCTACCGTCCGTGCCGGCTGTGCCGTCCGATGGACACGACCAAGCCCGTGCCTTCGCTGGTCGAGCGCCTGCGCCGCGCCGCCGAGGCGGCGAAGGATGGCCGCGTGACCGACAAGGATCTGGTCGGGATGGGCATCGAGCCTTCGACCGCGCGCCGGCAGTTCCGCGCCTACCACGGCATGACTTTCCAGGCCTACCAGCGCGCGCGTCGGATGGGGCTCGCGCTGCGCGACGTGCAATCGGGCAAGACGGTCATCGATGCGCAGCTCGCGCGCGGCTACGGCTCGACCAGCGGGTTTCGGGAGGCCTTCACGCGCGTCTTCGGCACGCCGCCCCGCGGCGCCCAGGCCGGGCAATGCCTGCTGGCGCAGCGCCTCGAGACCCCGCTCGGCACCATGCTCGCATTGGCCGACGGGAAAAACCTGCGGCTGCTCGAGTTTACCGACCGCCGCGGCCTCGAGCGCGAGCTCGTCGTCCTGCGCCGCCGCCTCAAGTGCGCGATCGTGCCCGGCACGAACGCCGTGCTGGAGGAGACCCAGCGGCAGCTGCAGCGCTATTTCGCCGGTGAGTCGCTGGTGTTCAACCTGCCGCTGGCACCGGTCGGGTCGGATTTCCAACGACGCGTCTGGGCCGAGTTGCAGCGCATCCCGGTCGGTCGCACCCGCAGCTATATCGAGATGGCCCGGCGTGTTCGGTTGCCGAAAGGCCACCGGGCGGTCGCCCGGGCCAACGGCTCGAACATGCTCGCGATCGTCATTCCCTGTCACCGCGTCATCCGTGCGGACGGCGACCTGTGCGGCTATGCCGGCGGCATCTGGCGCAAGCAGCGCCTGATCGAGCACGAGCGCAAGCACGCTGGGAAGACCTAGTTAGGGCACCCGCACAAAGTTCTTGCCCCACCCGGTCTGAAACGTATCCATGGCCCTTCCGTTTTTTGCCCAGGTGGTGGAATTGGTAGACACGCAGGTCTCAGAAGCCTGTGCTTAACCGCATGGAGGTTCGAGTCCTCTCCTGGGCACCATTTGAAAAGTCCGCCGGCCTCCGCCGGCGGACTTTTTCTTGATGCAATCCGTGAGCACCCCGCCGGGCCGCACTCCGGCTATTGAATCAGGTCTTGGATCAGGGGTTCCTGCTGCGGGGCCGTGGGCGTGAACTTGATGGCGTCGCGGATGAACGCCTCGGCCTTGGCGCCCTTGGCGTCGTCGTTGACGTGGAGCGTGCAGAGGAGCGTGCCGGGGCCGACGGGTTCGCCGATCTTGATGAGGTCGGCGATGCCGACGGCGTGGTCCACCTTGTCGGTGACGGCCGCGCGACCGCCGCCGAGGGCCATGATGGCGTGGCCGCACTTGAGCGCGTCCACCTCGCTGACGAAGCCCTTGGCATCGGCCGGGGCCTTGACCGCGAGGAGTTTCTTCGCGGTCGGGAGAATCTTGTAATCGTCCACGACCTTGGCGTCGCCGCCCTGGGCGAGGCACATCTCGCGGAAGACTTTCAACGCGGCACCGTTGGCTATGGCGGTTTCCATCTGGCGGCGGGCGTCGGCGGCGTCCTTGGCTTTGCCGCCGAGCAGGAGCATCTGGCCGGTGAGGGCGTAAGTGACCTCCATGAGGTCGGCGGGGCCGCGGCCCTGGAGGCACTCGATGGACTCGATGACCTCGGTGGTGTGGCCGGCCGCGCGGCCGAGCGGCTGGTTCATGGCGGTGAGCAGGGCGCGCACGGGTTTGCCGCCGGCCTTGCCGACGGCGACCATGGCACGGGCGAGGGTGAGCGCGTCGTCTTTTTTCTTCATGAACGCGCCCTTGCCGAACTTTACGTCGAGGATGAGCGAGTCGATGCCCTCGGCGAGCTTCTTGCTCATGATGCTGGCGCAGATGAGCGGGATGCACTCGACGGTGCCGGTGACGTCGCGGAGCGAGTAGAGCTTGCGGTCGGCCGGCACGACCTGCGGCGTCTGGCCGATCATGGCGCAGCCGACCTTCTGCAGGATGGCGCGGAACTCGGGCACGCTGAGCTGGACCTTGAAGCCCGGGATGGCCTCGAGCTTGTCGAGCGTGCCGCCGGTGTGGCCGAGGCCGCGGCCGGACATCATCGGGACCTTGAGGCCGCAGGCGACGGCGAGCGGGGCGAGGATGAGCGAGACCTTGTCGCCCACGCCGCCGGTGGAGTGCTTGTCCACCTTGGCACCGGGCAGGTCGCTCAGGTCGATGACGTCGCCGGAGCGCATCATGGCGTCGGTCAGCCAGGCGGTTTCCTGGGGCGTCATGCCGCGCCAAAAGATGGCCATGAGCAGCGCCGTCGCTTGGTAGTCGGCGAAGGATTTGCCGTCGGCCACGCCGCGCGCGAAGAACTCGATCTCGTCCTTGGTCAGCGCGCCGCCGTCGCGCTTCTTGATGATGATGTCCTGCGGGAAAAACGTGGGAGTGGTCATGGGGATTGGGGGGGGTGAAGGGGGTGGGTGAGTGAAAGTGAAGGCGTGGGGTTCGCCGCCGGGTCAATCCGGCATGCCGGCCGCCGGCGGAGCCGCGAGGGCGGCGGTGACGCGAGCGGTGCGGCTCCGGTAATAGAGAGCCAGACCGCCCTGGAAAACAAGGCTGAGCACGGCCACGGTGCCGTAGGTGGCGTAAAAGGCGATTTGCACGAGCGGCAGGATATCCGCCCGGGCCAGGCCCGCTTCGTGCAGCGCGGCCTCCATTTCCGGCGTGAGATTGGCCAAGGCGGTGTCGCCGTCGAAGCTGCCCAGGCGGCTGACGCAATACACCAGAATCACACTGAGCAGAAACAGCTGGGCGCGGACCAGCAGCTTCATGCCGGCCGGATCACGCCGCTGGAGCTGGTGGCGGCCCCGGAGTTCGCCGAGGCCCGCGGCCAGCACCAGGAGGCCGATGCCGGTGCCAAGCCAGTCGCCCAAGACCAGGGTCAGCACCATGCCCAGGCCGGCGATGGCGACCAAACTCCAGCCATCGAGGGCGGAGACCAGCAGGACGCGGCGGAGGATTTGTTCCGGCGGCGTGGGGGTGGGGGCGGTCATGCGATTTGACTTTGCCATTATCGGCGGCGCACGGAACCTCAAATTTCTCCCGCCATGCCGCCCCGGCCCAAGAAACCCTGGCCCTTTCGGATCGAGTATCCGCCCGAGCTGCCCATCAGCGCACGGGCGGACGAGATCATCGCGGCCATCCGCGGGCACCAGGTGCTGGTCCTTGCGGGCGAGACCGGCTCCGGCAAGACCACGCAGATTCCGAAGATGTGCCTCGTGGCCGGCCGCGGCGAAACCGGTCGCATCGCCTGCACCCAGCCCCGCCGCGTCGCCGCCACCTCGGTCGCCCGCCGCGTGGCGGAGGAGCTGAACGTGCCTTTCGGCCGCGAGGTCGGCTGCAAAATCCGCTTCGCCGACCAGACCTCCGACGACACGGTCATCAAGTTCATGACCGATGGCATGCTGCTCGCCGAGCTGCAGGCCGACCCGGAACTGCGCGCCTACGACACCATCATCGTGGACGAGGCGCACGAGCGCTCGCTCAACATCGACTTCATCCTCGGCCACCTGCGCCGGCTGCGGTTGCGCCGCCCGGAGCTCAAGATCGTCATCACCTCGGCCACGATCGACACCGAGGCGTTCGCGAAGGCCTTCGACGGCGCACCCATCATCGAGGTCTCCGGGCGGGTTTACCCGGTGGAAGTCATCTGGTCGCCGCTGGAGGAAATGAAGGGCGACGAAAGCGAATACACCTACCTCGACGCGGCGAAGGAGGCCGTGGGGCGCATTTTGGATGAAAGCGTCGCGGGCGACATCCTGGTTTTCCTCCCCACCGAGCGGGACATTCGCGAACTGCGCGACTTGCTGGAAGGCGGGCAAGTGAAAATCAAAAATCAAAATTCTAAAATCGAAGTGGTGCCCTTGTTCGGCCGCCTGACCAATGCCGAGCAACAGCGCGTGTTCGCGCCGACGTCGGCTCGCAAGGTCGTCGTCGCCACCAACATCGCCGAGACCTCGCTGACCATCCCGGGCATCCGCTTCGTCATCGACACCGGCCTGGCGCGGGTCAGCCGCTATGCACCGCAGAGCCGCACGCGCCGGCTGCCGGTGGAGCCGGTGGCGCAAAGCAGCGCCGACCAGCGCAAGGGCCGCTGCGGCCGCGTGAGCGACGGCGTGTGCATCCGGCTGTATTCAGAACAGGATTTCAACGACCGGCCGCGCTTCACGCAGCCCGAGATCCAGCGCAGCAACCTCGCGGACGTCATCCTGCGCATGAAGGCCTTCGGGCTCGGCGACATCGAGGCGTTCCCCTTCCTCAACGCGCCGCCCGCAAAAGGCATCCGCGCCGGCTACGCGCTGCTGGAGGAACTCGGCGCAATTGTCCGCAGTGGCACGGGTCTCCCGACCCGTGCTACGGAATACGAACTCACCGACCTCGGCCGCGAGCTCGCGCACCTGCCGGTGGATCCTACGGTCGGCCGCATGGTGCTTCAGGCACGCACCGAGAAGGCCCTGCGCGAGGTGCTCATCATCGCGGCGGCGCTCAGCATTCAGGACCCGCGCGAGCGGCCGATCGACCAGCAGCAGAAGGCCGACACGGCGCACCGGAGATTCACGCACCCGGACTCGGATTTTCTCACGCTGCTCGCGGTCTGGGAGGACTATCACGACGAGTTCGAGGCGATGACGCTCGGCAAGCTGCGGAAGTTCTGCACGGCGCATTTCCTGTCGTTCATGCGCATGCGCGAGTGGCGCGACGTCCACGCGCAGCTCGAGGACACCTTGCGCGAACGGGACGGGTTCAAGCGCACGTCAATCTTCGACGGCGTGAAGAAGGGCCAGGAAGTGAAGGTGGTGCTCGGCACGCCCGCCTACGCCGCCATCCATCGCTCGATCCTGTCCGGCCTGCTCGGCAACATCGCCACGCGGACCGACGAGGGCGACTACCACGCCGCGCACGACCGGCGCGTAAATGTGTTTCCGGGGTCGACGTTGTTCGAGCGTGGCGAACAGAAGAAAAACCCGGCCGGAGGCCGGGTTCCACCTGCCAAGGCAAAGACGGCGAAATGGCTCATGGCCGCGGAAATCATGGAAACCGCCCGGCTCTACGCGCGCACCTGCGCCCGCATCGATCCGTCCTGGGTGCTCGACCTCGGCGCCCACCTGCTGCGCGTGGCGCACAGCGAGCCATTCTGGAACGCCGACGCCGGCCGGGTGCTGGTGAAGGAGCGCCGCCGGCTCTACAACCTCGAGCTTGAGACGCGGTCGGCCAGCTACGGCAAAATCAACCCCGCGCACGCCACGGAGATTTTCATCCGCGAGGGCCTGGTGAGTGACACCATCACCTGGCCCTTCGATTTCCTGAAGCACAACCGCCGGCTGCGCGACGAGGCCGAGACGCTGCTGACGCGGATGCGCAGCTCCGGCTACATGAACCTCGACGAAGCGATCTATCGCTTCTACGCCGCGCGCATCACGAACGTATCCTCGGTCGGCGAACTCGTGGACCTTGTCCGCCACCAGCAGATGACCGACCCGAAGTTCCTCTTCATGTCGGCGGACAGCCTGCGTCCACCGGAGGAGGCGGAGCACGACGCGGAGGCATTCCCCGAGGCGCTGCCGGTGGACAATCGTGTGCTGCCGCTGGCCTACACCTACCAGCCTGGCAAGGAGGACGACGGTGTCACCGTGCGCGTCAATCTCACCGAAGCCGAGGCGCTCACGCCCGCCGCGCTGGACTGGGCCATCCCGGGCCACCTGCCGGAAAAGGTCGAGCTGATGCTCAAGGCCCTGCCCAAGGAGCAGCGCCGCGGCCTGATCCCTCTCGCCGAAACGGCGCAGAAGCTCGTCGGTGAATTGGCGCTGCTCAGCGGCCGCCCGAAGCAGCCCACGCTGGCGGAGGCGCTGGCCGAGCTGCTCGCGCCGCGCCTCGGCGTGCGCATCGATCCGGCGCTGTGGGGCGCGGGCCTTTTTCCCGACCACCTGCGCGTGCGCGTCGAGGTGCTCGACAACCGCGGCCAGGTGATCGGCGCGAGCCGCGATCTCGCGGAAATCCAGGGGCAGGTGCACAGCCGCGCGCGCGACGTGAGCAAGCAGGCGGCCACGGTGGACAATACGGCCTGGCGCGCCGCGCGGGCGAAATGGGAGGGCGAACCCGCGATGGAATGGAAGTTCGGCGACCTGCCGGAGAAAATCCTCGTGAGCGAGCACCACGGTGTGCCGGTGCACGCGTTTCCCGGCCTGAGGGCGGTGCCCGCCGGCGTCGCGGTGCGGCTCTTCGCCACGCCCGAGGAGGCGGCGGCCGCCACGCGCCCGGGACTCGTGCTGTTGTTCGAGTCGCAGTTGCGCCACGACCTCGGCTGGCTGGAGAAGGATCTGAAGGCGCTGCGCATGCTCGGCCCGCTGGCGGTGACGCTCACGACGCCCGACGCGCTCCAGCAGGACGCGCTGGAATCGATCCGGCGGTGGGTGTGCGATCCGCGGCGCATGGCGGGTAGGGCGAATCCTCCGGATGAGCCGAAAGGCGCGGCTCGTCGGGACGACTCGCCCTACCAGCTGACCAAGGTCGCGTTCGATCACGCCCTCGCCGCGGCGAAGCAGGACCTGCGCGGCCTGGTGCCGAAGCTGGGCGACTGGCTGAAGGAAATTCTTACCCTGCGGCTGGCGATCCAGACTTCGAAACAGACTTATCCCGGCATGGCCGACGACCTCGCGGCGTTGCTGCCTTCGGATTTTCTGCGGGTCACGCCGTTCGGGCGGCTCGCGCACCTGCCCCGCTACCTGAAGGGCATGTTGGCGCGCGCCGAACGGGCGAAACGCGACCCGGCGAAGGATGCCGCCCGCGCGAAGGAGCTGGCGCCGTTCGCCAAAGCTGTAGCGGCGTTCTATGAGCGCCGGACCGGCGGTCACAGACCGCCGCTACAGGGGAAGGCCGGCGAGTTTCGCTGGCTGGTGGAGGAGTTTCGCGTGAGCCTTTTCGCGCAGGAACTCGGCACCGCCGAGCCGGTGTCGGCCGTGCGGCTGAGAAAAATGTTGGAAGAAATGGGTAGAGAGGGACCGCTGGGCCCGCCGTCAAACGGGCCGGATGCCGCCACCGCGGCGCGCCCGGCGGTCGCGCCCTACCCGCAGAAGAAAGGCTCCCCGCTCAAGAGCCTCGGCGCGCTCGACCAGTTGTTCCGCAAATAATGCGCACAGATTGGCGTTGTCGTGCCCGGCCCGCCGCGTAGGCTGCGGGCCTACCCCATTACCCCATGAACACCTCGATTGCCTCGCTATTGGAAGGGAAGGGCCGGGCCCTGCACACGGTGCCGAAGAACGTGACGGTCTTCGAAGCCGTCGAGAAAATGAACCGGCACCGCATCGGTGCGATGCTCGTCCTGGATGGCGCGAAGCTCGCGGGCATCTTCACCGAGCGCGACGCGCTCACGCGCGTGATCGCCGCCAGCCTCGATCCCAAGGCGACCCCGCTAGCGCAGGTGATGACCGCCAATGTGCTCACGGTCGGGCCCGAGGCCACGGTGCAGCAGGTGATGGACATCTTCGCGGAGAAACGCTGCCGCCATCTGCCGGTGATCCAGGGTGGCGCGCTGACCGGGCTGGTTTCGATTGGCGACGTGTCGCGCTGGGTCGCCAACGCGCACCGCGCCGAGGCGGAATCGCTGCGGTCCTACATCGCCGGCGGCCTGTCTACTTAGCGCGAGAGCGGGATTGTTTTTTGATCCGCCAACCGGCAGGGTGCCGGCATGAAACTGATTCGATTCCTGGTGGCCGGCCTTGCGCTCTGCGCGGCCGGGATGTTGAGTGCGAAGATCGTCACGAAGCCCGTCGCCTACGAGCACGGCGGCGTGAAGCTCGAGGGCTGGCTGGCGTTTGACGACGAGAAAGTCGCCGCCGCCAAGCCGGCCCCCGGCGTCCTCGTCCTGCCGGAGTGGTGGGGCCTGACCGAATATCCCAAGGGCCGCGCCGAGCAGCTCGCGAAGCTGGGTTACGTGGCCTTCGCCGCCGACATGTATGGTGCCGGGGTGACGACCGCCGACCCGAAGAAGGCGGGCGAGCTGGCCGGGCAGTTCTACGGCAAGCCGCTCATGGCCGAGCGCGCGCGCGCCGGGCTCGACCAGTTGCTGGCCACCGGGCTGGTGGACACCGGCCGGGTGGCGGCCATCGGCTATTGTTTTGGCGGGGCGGCGGCCCAGGTGCTGGCCTACAGCGGGGCGCCGCTGGCCGGCCTCGTGAGCTTCCACGGCTCGCTGGTGCCGGCCTCGGCGGAGGCGGCGGCGAAGAACCACGCCAAGATACTCGTGTGCCACGGCGCGGTGGACCCGTTTATCAGCGCGGCGGAGATCGCCGCCTTCAAGAAAGGCATGGATGACGGCAAGTTCGACTACCAGTTCATCAGCTACGCCGGCGCCGTGCACGCCTTCAGCAATCCCGGCGCGGACCAGATCGCCAAAGCCACGGGCCTGCCCATCGCCTACCACAAGGCGGCCGACAAGCGCTCGTGGTCCCACATGCGGACCTTCTTCAACGAGATTTTCGCGGTGAAGAAATGAGCCGGGTCACCGCCTACCTCCATCCCACCTGCACCACTTGCGAACAGGCGCGGCAGTGGCTGGCCGCGCACAAAATCGATTACACCGAGAAGGACATCCGCACGACCGCGCCGACCGTGGCGGAGATGCGGGCCATGGCCGCCGCGCACGGCGGTGAGCGGAAGAAGGTGTTGAACACCTCCGGGATCGAATACCGCAAGCAAGGCCTCGCGGCCAAGCTGCCGCAGCTGGATGACGCGGCGTTTTTCACCCTGGTCCGCACCAATGGCATGTTTGTGAAACGGCCCTTTGTCATCGGTCCGGGCGTGGCCCTGGTGGGGTTCAAGGCGGAGGCCTGGGCGGAACAACTCGCCGCGAAATGAACCAGCGAGCCAGAAAAATCGAGGTCCGGCTGCGCGAACTCTCGCAGTTGTTCAACCTGATGGACCCCTCGCCGTTCATCGACCGTGACCTCGACGCCGATGCGGAGGAGTTCATCGTCAACTGGGCGCGCGAGCTGCCGCACACGGGCGATCTGGAATTGGTCATCCATCTGGGCACGCGACCGCCGCCCGACCGCGCTGAGGGAGTGGAGGCCGCAGTGCAGCATTATTTCACGAACCGGGCGGAGATGAAACACCGCGAACTGCGCCAGCTGCTACGTCGCGGGCGCTTCAGCCTGATCATCGGGCTGCTCTTCCTCGCGGCCTGCTTCGGCCTGAGCGAGGCGCTCCAGCTCTTCTCGCGTCAGCGCTGGAGTGAATTTGTGGAACTGGGCCTGCAGATCGCGGGCTGGGTGGCGATGTGGCGTCCGCTGGAGATCTTCCTCTACGACTGGTGGCCGGTCCGGAGCGACCAGCGCCTGCTGGAGCGGCTCGCCCGGATGCAGGTGCGCCTGGAACTGCCGGTGGCCTGACGGGTGATATTGACTGTAACTTTCCCCGCCGGGGCGTGTTTGTTAGGGACGCACAACCTACCATGAAGACCTTCGCCACCTTCCTCGCCGCGGCCGCCTTGCTGGCCGCCCCCTCCGCCCTCTCGGCCAAGACCCGGGTCACGCGCACGGTCGAAAAGACCTTCTCCGTCCAGCCCGGCGGCACCTTCAAGGCCGCCACGCAGGGCGGCGACATCACCATCCGCACCGCCGACGTGCAGGAAGTCCGCATCACCGCCAAAAAAGTGTTCCGCACCTCGGACGAGCAGGAGGCCGATGAGGTCGAGACCAAGCTCACGCTGTCGATGGAGCAGGCCGGCAACGATGTGACCGCCGAGGCCAAATACGAGAAGCGCCCGGGCGGTTCCTGGTTCAGCAGCTGGCCGCCGGTGAGCGTGTCGTTCGAGGTCACCGCGCCGAAGCATTTCAACCTGAACCTCAACACCTCCGGCGGCGACATCACGGCCGCCAGCATCACGGGCAACGTTCGCGCCCGCACCAGCGGCGGCGACATGGAGTTTGCCCGGGTGGACGGCGAGATCGACGCTCACACCTCGGGCGGTGACATCGTGCTCAAGGAAGGCACGGCCCGCGCCAAGCTCGGCACCTCGGGTGGCGACATCGAGGTGGACCGCGCCGGCGGCCCGACCCAGGTCTCCACCTCGGGCGGCGACATCACCATCAATTCCGTCACGCAGCTGTTGAGCGCCACCACCTCGGGCGGCGACGTGCGCGCCACCCTGACCGAGCTGCTCCAGCAGGACACCGTCCTCAGCACTTCCGGCGGCGATGTCAGCGTTCGCGTGGTCAAGGGCGCGGGCTTCGAGCTCGATGCCAGCACCTCCGGTGGCAGTGTGCGCGCCGAGGGCGTGACAATCACCATCGCCAAGGGCGGCGTGGGCAAAAGCCGTCTCGCGGGGGCCGTCAACGGCGGCGGACCGCGCCTGAAGCTCCGCTCCAGCGGCGGCGACATCACGGTCCAGACCGACGGCTAATTTCACCAGGCAAACGCCGGTGTGTGTGTGCAAAGGAAGCCAGCGCGAAAGCGCTGGCTTCTGACTTTTGGCGGGCTTCAATCGCGGCGTGCCCTTGATTGACACGCACACGCACCTCGAATCCTTCGCCCGGCGCGGCGAGCTGCCCGCGATTCTGGAGCGCGCCCGCACCGCCGGGCTGGAGGCGTTGGTCACCATCGGGACGGATACCGACGATTGGTCTCTCTACCGGGACCTGGCGCGGGAGCATGCCGGATTCGTGCATTACACCGCCGGCCTGCATCCGTGCAGCGTGGGCGAGGACTGGGCGGCGCGCGTGGCGCAACTGGAAAAATTTTGGAGTGGCACGGGTCTCCCGACCCGTGAGGAGAGGAACACGGGTCGGGAGACCCGTGCCACCATCATCCCGGTGGCCCTCGGGGAATGCGGTCTCGACCGGTTTCATCTGCCGAAGGACGCGGCGGAAGCGGCCAGAATCTTTGACTGGCAGCAGGCGGCTTTCGCAACGCAGCTTCAGCTGGCGAAGAAGCTCGGCTGCCCGGTCGTGGTGCATTCGCGCGGGGCCTTTGCGGAGTGCGTGGCCATGGTGGAGGCATCCGGCGTCGAGTGGGGGAAGGTGGTGTTTCACTGTTTCACGGAGGGACCGGCCGAGATGGCGGAGCTGACCCGGCGCGGTGGCTATGGCTCGTTCACGGGTATCATCACCTACAAGAGCGCCGAGGCCGTGCGTGCCGCCGCAAAGGCCCAGGGCCTGGATCGGCTGATGATCGAGACCGACGCGCCCTATCTGACGCCCATGCCGCACCGCGGGAAACCCAACGAACCGGCCTACCTGCGGCACACGGCGGAGTTCTGCGCCGGGTTGTTCGGGGTCAGCCAAGAACGCCTCGCGGAGGCGACCACGGCGAATGCCAGGCGGTTTTTCCAAGTCTAGTCACCACGAAATACACGAAACACACGAAAAGCTGAAAATGAGAAGGCCGGTCAAAAGCGACCGGCCTCGGGTTTCGTGTATTTGGTGTATTTCGTGGTGGCTTGGCTCTTCAGGCCTCGTCGAACTTCTTGGCAAACAGGGCCTCGAGCTCGGTCAGCAGTTGGGCGGCATCCTCGCCCGTGGCGATGAACTTGACCTTCGAGCCCATGGCGGCGGCCAGCATCATCAAACCCATGATGCTCTTGCCGTTGACCTGCTCCTCGTCCTTCTCGACCAGCACCTCGGATTTGAACTTGTTGGTAACCCGCACGATCATGGCCGCCGGACGGGCATGGATGCCCATCTTGTTCTGCACGAGGAGTTCCTTCGTGTGGGTGGCGCCCGGGGTGGTGTTCTTTTCCATTGCGATGAGGCTGCTGGGTCGGATTAAAGGGTAACGCAAAAGCCGGTCGCGCCCCGGCTGGCAATCCCAAAGACCCCCACATGCCGTCCTTCGCCATCATCGTGCCGTGCCGCTTGGAGTCCACGCGGTTTCCGCGTAAGCTGTTGCATCCGATTAAGGGCAAACCGCTTGTGCTGTGGGTGGCCGAGCGCATCCAGGCCCAGGTGCCGGACATTCCGCTGTGGTTTGCGGTGGATCATGATCTGCTGGCCCAATGCCTTGAACGGGCTGGGTTTAGGTCGATTCTGACCGCCGCCAGCCACCCGAGCGGCACCGACCGCATCGCCGAGGCCAACCGCACGGTCCGAGCCAGCCATGTGCTCAATGTCCAGGCCGACGAACCGCTCGTCACCGGCGGCCAGATCCATGCCTTGGCCCGGCTCATCCAGGGTGATTGCCCGATGGCGACGCTGTGCACGCCGTTCCGGCACGCGGCGGATTTCGACAATCCCAACCAGGTCAAGGTGGTCAAAAGCACGACGGGCCGGGCGCTGTATTTCTCGCGTTCCCGGATGCCCTATGCCCGTGACCTCGGTGCGGCGATTGACGATGCGTGGCTGGCGCAGAATCCCTGTTACAAGCACCTCGGGCTCTACGCCTATCAGGCTGATTTCCTTGAGAAATTTGTGGCGATGCCGCCGGGCAAGCTGGAGCAGATCGAAAAACTCGAGCAACTCCGCGTGCTCGAGGCCGGCTATCCGATCGCCATCGACGTCACCGCGGACCCGACCATCGGCGTCGATACCCCGGAGGACGCGAGGAAGTTCGAGCAGTGGCTCAAATAATGTGGAAAGCTGGAAAAAAGGAATGAGCCGGACTGGGCGGTTCCTGATTTCCTGAGTTCCACCTCAAATTTTCCCGTCTTCCGCTTCTCGACCATGTTGTAGAAGTCGGTGAAGAGCGGGTCGGCGTCGTTCGGGCCGGGGGCGGCAAGGTGGTCACCGATCCGGCAACTGGCGGCGTAGTTCTTCAGGCAACAGCGGGCGCACTTCGGGATAATCTTCGGCCAAGCGGATCAGGTCGGCCTCGTCTTTCTTGCGTTTGGAGAGCCGACGGTGCGGATCAGCCCAGGCCAGCGCTTTGCCGGTGACAAGGTCGCGGAGTGATGCGACACGTGCCTCGCAGCCGAGCACTTGGGCGGGGCGGGCGGAGGCCGGGAAGCTCTGGTAGCGCGGATCCTTGGTGAATTGGATGCGCAGTTCGCTGCCGGGGTGCTGGGCGTTCAGCGACCACTCCTCCTCATGCACCGTGAAACCGGCGGCGATAAGATCGGTTCTGACGGCAGGCAACCGGGCGGCGGTGATGACGATGTCGGCATCCATCGTGAAGACCGGGCGCACGTAGGTGTTTACCGCTAGGCCGCCAATGACGCAGTAGTCGCCATGCCGGCGGCAGATGGCCAGCACGGTGGCGAGGTCGTTGAAGCCGCCCTTGCTTGCGGCGTCGAAGGCTTCCTGTGCGGTCATGCAAGGATTCAACCGAAACCGCCGCCGTTGTCGAGGACGCGAGGCAGTTCGAGCAGTGGCTCAAATAATGTGGAAAGCTGGAAAAAAGGAATGGGCCGTTCTGGTTGGTTCCTGATTTCCTGAGTTCCACATCAAATTTTACCCGCCTTCCGCTTCTCGACCATGTGGTAGAAGTCGGTGAAAAGCGGGTCGGCGTCGTTCGGGCCGGGGGCGGCCTCGGGGTGATACTGGACGGAGAAGATGGGGAGCTCCTTGTGGCGCAGGCCCTCGACGGTGTTGTCGTTGAGATTGATCTCGGTGACGACCGCGCTGCGCTTTTCGAGCGATTTCGGGTCGGTGGCGAAGCCGTGGTTCTGCGCCGTGATGGAGACGCGGCCGGTCTCGAGGTTCTTCACCGGCTGGTTGCCGCCGCGGTGGCCGAACTTGAGCTTGTAGGTCGTGCCGCCGAGCGCGTGCGTGAGCATCTGGTGGCCGAGGCAGATGCCGAAGATCGGGTAGTCAGGCACGAGGCCGGTGACGGTCTGGTGGATGTAGGGCAGGGCGGAGGGATCGCCCGGGCCGTTGGAGAGGAACACCGCATCCACGCCGTATTCGCGCACCTGCTCGTGGGTCGTCGTGGCGGGGAAGACATGCACATCGAAGCCGTGGCGCACGAGCTTGCGGAAGATGGTGTATTTCGCGCCGTAGTCGAAGGCGGCGACCTTGAACCGCTTCTTCGGCGTGATGGTCGCGCCCTGGGTGGTGCCGACCGGGAGATATTGGGCGTTGTAGCGCGCGGCGTCGTCGGCCTGCCAGTGGTAGGGCACCTTGCAGGTCGTGTCCTTCACGTAATCGCTGCCGGCCATGTCCTGCCAGGCCTTGGCCTGCTTGACGGCCTCGGCGTCGGTGAGGGGCAGCGTGGAAAGGCAGCACTTCATCGCGCCGTCCACGCGGAGCTTCTTCGTCAGCGCGCGGGTGTCCACCTCGCTGATGCCCGGGATGCCGTATTTGCGGAGATAGGCGTCGAGCGACAGCTGGCTGCGCCAGTTGCTGACGATGGGCGAGACCTCGCGGACGACGAGGCCCGAGCACTTCGGCGCGGTGTGCTCGTCGTCCTCGGCATTGATGCCGTAGTTGCCGATCTGCGGGGCCGTCATGGTGACAATCTGGCCGAAGTAGGAGGGATCGGTGATGATCTCCTGGTAGCCGGTCATGGAGGTGTTGAACACACACTCGCCGGCGATGGTCGCGTCGGCGCCGAAGGCGGCGCCGCGGAACACACTGCCATTTTCAAGAGCCAGGATCGCGGGTTTGGGAGCAGACATTAAAGAGGCACGAAAGGCACTTCGCCCCCGCCTGTCTAGTGGTTTTCCGGGTAAACGCGTGAAATGTGCGCGGGGTGCTCAGTCCACGAGCCGGTAGCCGATGCCGGCGTCGGTTTTCAGGTGCCGCGGGGTGTGGGGATCGGCCTCCAGCTTCTGCCGGAGATGCGTCATATGCACCCGCAAATAGTGGGTGTTCTCCTCGGCGTTGGGGCCCCAGAGCTCGCGCAGGATCTGGCGGTGCGTGACGACCTTGCCGCGGTGCTGGGCGAGGAGGCGCAGGAAGGCGTATTCCTTGGCGGTGAGGCGGACCTCCGCGCCGGCGCGGCGCACGACGCGCGCGGCGAGATCGATTTCGATTTCGCCGAAGACGATGGCGGCGGCCTCGCCCGCGGGCTGGACGCGGCGCAGGATCGCGCGCACGCGGGCGAGGAGCTCGCCGCCGCCGAAGGGTTTGGTGAGGTAGTCGTCCGCGCCGGCGTCGAGCGCGGCGATTTTGTCGGCCTCGCCGTCGCGCACGGAGAGCACGAGCACGGGCACGCGGGTCCACTCGCGGAGGCGGCGCACGACAGCGGTGCCGTCGAGGTCGGGCAGGCCGAGGTCGAGGAGGATGCCGTCGGGCGCGGCGAGGGCGGCCTCGTGGAGGCCGAGCTGCGCGGTCGCGGCCTCGCGCACGCGGTAGCCGGCGGCCTCGAGGGTGACGCGCAGGAGGCGGCGGATCTGCACCTCGTCGTCGATGACGAGCAGGGTGGGCGGGTGCGGCGGCTTGGTCATTCTGCCGGCGGAGTCTGGGGTGCCGCGTGCGGCAGGTAAACGGTGAACACGGCGCCGCCGCCGGGGTTCTCGCCGACCACGATGTCACCGCCCTGCGCCGTAACAAAGCCCCGCACGATGGACAGGCCGAGGCCAAGGCCGCCGGCATGGGCCGCATCGCCGCGCTCGAACTTCTTGAACAGCCGCTCGCGCATCCCCAGCGGGAAGCCCGGGCCGCGGTCGGCCACCGTGAAAAACGCCCGCGTGCCGTCGCGCTCGATGCCGGCGGTCACGAACACCGGGGTGCCCGCCGGGGTGTGGCGCGTGGCGTTGAGCAGCAGGTTGGCCAAAGACTGCTCCATCAGGGCGAAGTCGGCGCGGACGGGAGGCATGTCATCCGGCAGCGCGATCTCAAGTGGGTGGCCGGCCAGTGCATCGCACACGCCCTCGACGGCGGCATTGACCAGGTCGCGGGCGTCGCACCAATCGAGATGCGGCTTGAGGGCGCCGCTCTCGAGGCGGGTCTGGTCGAGCAGGTTGCCGACGAGGCGGTTGAGGCGGCGGGCGGCGGCGCGGCCCTCGCCGATGAGTTCCGCGCGCAGCTCCGGCGGGGCGGCGGGCAGGTTTTCCAGCGCGCCCGTGATCACCGCCAGGGGCGTGCGCAGCTCGTGCGAGACGCTGTCGAGCAGCACGCGATGCAGCTTCTCGGACTCGGCCAGCAGTTTTTCCCGGGCGCCGGCCTCGCGCAGTTGCTCGCGCTCGACGATGAGCGCGAGTTGCCGGGCGAACGCCTCCAGCAGGTCGCGTTGCGCGAGGGTGAGCACGGCCTCCGCCGACACGGCCACCCCCAGCACGCCGACCGCGCGATCCTCGCGGACCAGCGGCAGGTAGAACGCCGTGCCGCCGGGCAGCGTGTCGGTGAAACGGCCCGCGGGGCGGCGGTGGCGCAACACCCAGTCGGCCACGCTGCGTTCCTTCTCGTCGAGGGCGAACGAGCCGGCGAAGTGCGGCGTGACGGCGCCGTTGGGATCCGCGAAGAGCAGGGCGGTCCGGGCCGAGAACAGGCTGTCCGCCTGCCGCAGCGCGGCGAAGACCGCCGCATCGAGCGTGCCGGCCTCGGCCAGCGCGCGGGTGAGGTTGAACAGGGCCATGGCGCGGCCTTCGCGGCGGCGCTCGGCCAGCGCCTGAGCCCGGATGCGCGCGGTCAGTTGCCCGGCCACGAGGGCGACCACGAAATAGGTGCCGAACAGCAGCACGTCCTCGACCTTCGTGATGTGCAGGGTGAAGAGCGGGGGGATGAACAGGAAGTTCCAGGTCAGCGCGCTGAGCACGCCGGCCGCCAGCACCGGGCCGCGGCCGACGCGCAGGCTGAGCAGGATCACCGCCAGTAGATAAACCAGCCCGATGGCGAGGTGGTAGTTCCCGGGCAACAGCAGTCCGGCCAGGGTGAGCGCCGCGACCGTGCCGGCGGCCCAGCCGTATTCGCCGGCGCCGCTGCGCAGCTCATGGTCGAGGTCGTCGAGGCTGAAGGGCCGCCCGGCCGTTTCCGTGGGGACGACGTAAACATCGATCTTGCCGCCGAGCCGGAGGATCCGGTCCACGAGCGAGCCTTGCGGGGTGAAGCGCCCCCACCAGCTGGGGTGCGGCTTGCCGACCACGATCTGCGTGGCGTTGTGCTGGAGGGCGATGCGCACGAGGGCGGCGGCCACGTCGTTGTCCTGTGTGACGACGAGTTCGGCGCCCAGTTCGCGGGCGAGGGCGAGGTTCTTGTCGAGCAGGTGCTGGTCGGCGGGGGGGAGGGGCGCGACGGATTCCACGTGAACCGCGATCCACGGGGCGCCCTGCGCGGCGGCGAGGCGGCGCGTCCAGCGCACAAGCTGGGTGGCGAAGGGGCTCGGCCCCACGGCGACGAGCAGCCGCTCGCCGCTGCGCCAGACCGTGTGCTTGGCGGTGCCGGCGCGCTGGTGGCGGAGCTGCCGGTCCACGCGCTCGGCGGTGTAGCGCAGCGCCAGTTCGCGCAGGGCGGTGAGGTGCGAGTCCTTGAAGAAGCCTTCCTGCGCCGCGGCGGCGCGTTCACCCAGGTAGACTTTGCCGTTGCGCAGGCGATCGAGCAGGGCCTCGGGGGTGAGGTCCACGAGTTCGAGTTCGTTGGCCAAATCGAGGAGCGAGTCGGGCACCGTCTCCAGCTGGGCCGCGCCGGTGATCTCGCGGACGGCGTCGGCGCGCGACTCGACGTGCTGGATGTTGAGGGTGGTGTGGACGTCGATGCCGGCGTCGAGCAGCTCGAGCACGTCCTGCCAGCGCTTGGCGTGGCGGGAGCCGGGGGCGTTGGTGTGGGCGAGCTCGTCCACCAGCACGAGTTGCGGCCGCCGGGCGCGCACGGCTTCGAGATCCATCTCCGTCAGCTTGGCACCGCGGTGGTCGATGGTGAGGCGTGGCATCACCGCCAGGCCGTTGAGCAGGGCCTCCGTCTCGATGCGGCCATGTGTCTCGACCACCCCGACCACGACATCGGTGCCGGCGGCGCGCTCCTGCTGGGCGGCGCGGAGCATGGCGTAGGTCTTGCCGACGCCGGGGCACATCCCGAGAAAAATTTTCAGGCGCCCGCGGCGTGCCCGGGCCTCGTCGGCCCGCAGTGCGGCCAACAGGGCGTCAGGATCGGGGCGGCGGTCGGTCATCGGTCGTCAAAGCTGCGCGGAAAGGATGGCGGGGCAAGCCAAGGAGCGGAAGAGGGCGTGACACTGGCAATCCCCGTGTTCGTGCTGCATTGAGCTGAGTTGGCAACAAGGCCGGTTCGATCCGGCTAAAAAACCACGGTCACACCGACGCTGCCCCAGAAGTGGCGGCGGTCAACCAGAGCGAGGTTGTGGGTGGCATACTGCATGCCGACGGTGAGCGTGGCGGTGTCGGACAGCTTGCAGGGCACGGTGGCGCCGATGCCGTGGTAGGTGTAGGCGTCGCCGCCGTCGGGCGAGACGCGGCCGATGGTGCCCAGCAGGCTGAGGGTGGCTTGGGCGCTGAGCGACACGTTGTAGCCGATTGTGGCTTGGAAGGTGAAGTTCTCCAGAGTGAAGTCCCGGAAGGCATACAGGCCGGCGGTGAAGCTGCCGAGGGTGCCGGTCACGCCGGCGTAGCCTTCGAGGGTCGAGCTATCGAGGCCGGTGCTTTTATCGAGCTCCGGATAGTAATAGAGCGTCGCGCCGACATCGAGTTTCCAAGTGTCGCTCAGCTTGAAGCCATAGCCGCCGTTGAGATCGATCTCGTTGTCGGTGTTGCTCGTGATCGGCTGGTTGGTCCAGAGGCAGGCATAGAAGCTGCCGGAGGTTAGCTTGAGCGAGGGCTGGAAGGATTCCTCGGAATATCGGACGCCGCGGAAGACGTATTTGCTGGCGTAGGAGAAGTCCACTGCGACCGAGTATGAGGGAGTCACGGGAGCAGGGGCCGAATCCTGGGCGAAGAGCGTGACGCCCGTGAGGCAGGAGAGTGCAAGCAATGAGGCGATGAATTTCATGGAAGAGGGATGCGGGAAAGACGGAGGCAGTTCAGCGGCTGAAGGTGGCGTCGAGGGCGAGATTGAGCTGAAGGACGTTGATTCGGGCGGGGCTGAGCGCGCCGCCCTCGGTGAGACGGGTGATGAGCGAATCGAGCTCCACTCGCTGCGCGGCGGAGAGCTGGCGCGATTCGGCGACCCGGGCGATTTGGGCGCGCACAGCTTCGGGGCTGAGGTGCGGGTCGAGGCCGCTGCCGCTGGCGGTGAGCAGATCGGCGGGGACCTCCGCGCTGCCGCTGTGCGCGCGGCGGCGCTCCTCAATGGCCGCGCGGAGCTTGGCGCTGGTCCAGGCTTGGTTGCCGGCGCCGGAGGCGACGGTGGCATGGTCGCCGGCGGACGGGCGCGGCTGGAAGTAGCGGGCGTCGGCGTTTTTTTGCGCGAGCAGCGCGGAGCCGGCGGGTCGGCCGTCGCGGAGGAGGAGCGAGCCCTCGGCGGCATGGGGGAAGAACGCGCGGCCGCAGGCCCAGACGGCGAGCGGATAGAGCAGGCCGGTGAGAACGGTGAGCGCGGCGAGCAGGCGGAGGGATTGAAGGAAGGTTTTCATGGTGAAATCAGATTCAAGGTTTGGTGGTGCCGGTGGCCGGCACCGGCCAGTCAACACGGGATTTGCCCGGCTCGCGCTGCCCCAGCCATTTGAAGAGGAGGATCGCCGCGAGCACGCTCAGCAGGATGAGCACGCCGGCGAGCAGGAGTTGATCGGGGGATTTGCGGGCGGGCGGGTGCATGTCAGGCGAGGCCGAGCGCGGCCAGGGCGAGGTCGATGAGCTTGATGCCGGCGAACGGCGCGAGGAGGCCGCCGAGGCCGTAGACGAGGAGGTTGCGGCGGAGCAGCTCGGCGGCGGGCCGCGCGCGGTAGGCGACGCCGCGCAGCGCGAGCGGCACGAGCGCGACGATGACGAGCGCGTTGAAGATCACGGCGCTGAGGATGGCGCTCTGCGGCGAATGCAGGCGCATGATGTTGAGGGCGGAGAGCGGCCCGGCGACGACGCCGGCGGCGTAGAGCCCGGCGAAGAGGGCGGGGACGATGGCAAAGTATTTCGCCACGTCGTTCGCGATCGAGAAGGTCGTGAGCGCGCCGCGCGTCATCAGGAGCTGTTTCCCGATCTCGACGATTTCGATGAGCTTGGTCGGGTTGCTGTCGAGGTCCACCATGTTGCCGGCCTCGCGCGCGGCCTGGGTGCCGGTGTTCATGGCGACGCCGACGTCGGCCTGGGCGAGGGCGGGGGCGTCGTTGGTGCCGTCGCCGGTCATGGCGACGAGGCGACCCTGCGCCTGCTCGTCGCGGATGCGCTGGAGCTTCATCTCGGGCGTGGCCTGGGCGAGGAAGTCGTCCACGCCAGCCTCGGCCGCGATGGCGGCGGCGGTGACCGGGTTGTCGCCGGTGATCATGACGGTGCGGATGCCCATGCGGCGGAGCTCGGCGAAGCGCTCCTTGATGCCGCCCTTGACGACGTCCTTAAGGTGGACGACGCCGAGCACGGAGGCGCCCTCGGCGACGGCGAGCGGGGTGCCGCCGGCCTGGGCGATGCGCTCGACGGCGGCGGCGACTTCGCCGGGCCACGCGCCACCCTGCGCGGCGACCCAGGCGCGCACGCTGTCGGCCGCGCCCTTGCGGATGGAGCGGCCGCCGAGGTCCACACCGCTCATGCGCGTCTGCGCGGCGAACGGCACAAACACCGCGTGCGGCGCGGCGACCTCGCGCTCGCGGAGGCCGAAATTGGCCTTGGCCAGCACGACGATGCTGCGACCCTCGGGCGTCTCGTCGGCGAGGGAGGCGAGTTGCGCGGCGGCGGCGAGGCGCGCGGTGGCGACGCCCGGCGCGGGGAGGAACTCGACGGCCTGGCGGTTGCCGAGCGTGATCGTGCCGGTCTTGTCGAGCAGCAGCACGTCGATGTCGCCCGCCGCCTCGACGGCGCGGCCGGAGGTGGCGATGACGTTGCGGCGGATGAGCCGGTCGATGCCGCTGATGCCGATGGCGCTGAGGAGGCCGCCGATAGTGGTCGGGATAAGGCAGACAAAGAGCGACACGAGCACGGGCAGCGACGTGTCCACGGCGCCGGGCTGGCCGGCGAGCTGCTCGCTGAAGCGCGCGAAGGCCGGCAGCGTGACGACGACGAGGAGGAAGATGGCGGTCAGCGCGACCAGCAAAATGCCGAGCGCGATCTCGTTGGGCGTGCGCTGGCGGCTCGCACCCTCGACGAGGTTGATCATGCGGTCGAGGAAGCCGCCGCCGGGCCCGGCGGTCACGCGCACGACGATGCGATCGGACAGCACGCGGGTGCCGCCGGTGACGGCGCTGCGGTCGCCGCCGCTCTCGCGCACGACCGGGGCGGATTCGCCGGTGATGGCGGACTCGTCCACGCTGGCGATGCCCTCGATCACCTCGCCGTCGGCGGGGATGAGGTCGCGCGCTTCGCAGACGACGGTGTCGCCGGGGCGCAGGTCGGTCGCGGGGACGCGCTCCTCCGCGCCGGCGCGGAGCCGCCGGGCGAAGGCTTGGGCGCGGGCGCGCTTGAGCGCGTCGGCCTGCGCCTGGCCCCGGCCTTCGGCGAGGGCCTCGGCGAAGGTGGCGAAGAGCACGGTGAACCAGAGCCAGAGCGTGATCTGCAGCGTGAAGCCGGTGAGCGCGCCGCCCAGCAGGTCGCGGATGGCGACGGCCGTGACGGCGGCGGCGCCGAGCGCGGTGAGAAAGATGACGGGCTGGCGCCAGAGCGCGCGCGGGTCGAGCTTGCGGAAGGCGTCGAGCGCGGCGCGACGGAGCAGGCGGGCATTCCAGGTGGAGATGGCGGAAGGTTTCATGGTGAAGCGGGTTTCGCCCCCCGGCCGTTGGTAGTCTAATAGACTACCAACGGCCGGGGGCGGCTGGGCCTTAGAACGTGCGGCCTGCGGCGAGAAGCAGGTGCTCGAGCACGGGGCCGAGGGTGAGCGCGGGGAAATAGTTGAGCGCGGCGACGAGCAGAATGACGCCGCCGAGCAAGACGGCGAAGAGCGGCCCGTCCGTCGGGAAGGTGCCGCTGGAGGCCGGCGCGGATTTCTTGGTGGCGAGGAGGCCGGCGAGCGCGAGCACGGGGAGGATGACGCCGAAGCGCCCGATCAGCATCGCGAGCGCGCCGCCCCAGGTGTAGAGATCGCCGGTGGCGGTGAGGCTGGCGAAGGCGGAGCCGTTGTTGTTGGCCATCGAGCCCCAGGCATAGAGGGTCTCAGTGATCGCATGCGGGCCGGCGCCGCCGACCGCGCCGCGGCCGGCCTCGGTCGCGAAAGACACGGCGCAGCCCAGCAGCACGGCGGCGCAGGGCAGCAGCACGGCGAGGGCCGCCATGCGCACCTCGTGGGCCTCGATTTTTTTCCCTAGGTATTCCGGCGTGCGGCCAACCATCAGGCCGGCGAGGAAGACGGTGAGCACGATGAGGGCGACCATGCCGTAGAGCCCGGCCCCCACGCCGCCGAAGATGATCTCGCCGAGCAGCATGTTGAACAGGACGAGGCCGCCCGCCAGCGGCGAGAGCGAGGCGTGCATGGCGTTGACCGCGCCGCAGGACACGACGGTCGTGATGTTGGCGAACAGGATCGTCGGCACGACGCCGAAGCGGACCTCCTTGCCCTCCAGCGCGAGCGCGGTCGCGCCGGGCGAGGCCAGCTCGCTCCACAGCGACAACCCGAGCGCGACGAGCAGAAAGCCCGACATCACGCCGAGGATCACCAGCGCGTGGCGCCGCGCGCCGACCAGCATGCCGAAGGCCCAGACGCACGCGGCGGGCAGCGCGATGATGGCGAAGGTCTCGAGGAAATTGCTGAGCGGCGTCGGGTTCTCGAACGGGTGCGCGGAGTTCTGGCCGAAGAAGCCGCCGCCATTGGTGCCCAGGTGCTTGATGGGGATCTGCGAGGCGGCGGGCCCAAGCGGGATGACCTGCTCCGCGCCGGCGAGCGTCTTCACGGTCGCGTAGGGCGCGAAGGACTGCACGACACCCTGCGACACGAGGACGACGGCGAGCACGAACGAGAGCGGCAGCAGCACGTAGAGCGTGGTGCGCACGAGATCGGCCCAGAAGTTGCCGAGGCCCGCGGCCGACTGGCGGCGCAGCCCGCGCGCCAGCGCCGCGAACACGGCGAGGCCCGTGGCCGCGCTGAGGAAATTCTGCACGCTCAGCCCGGCCATCTGCGTGAGGTAGCTCATCGTCGCCTCGCCGGAGTAGGCCTGCCAGTTGGTGTTGGTGACGAAGGACACCGCGGTGTTGACGGCCACGCCGAGCGGCACCGCGCCGAAGCCCTGGGGGTTGAACGGCAGATGCGCCTGCGCGAGTTGCAGGCCCAGCACCGCGAGCCCGCCGAGGAGGTTGAAAGCCACGAGGGCTCGCGCATAGGCGCGCCAGGTCATGTCCTCGTCGGCGCGCACGCCGCCGATGCGGTAGAGGACGCGCTCGACCGGGGCCAGCCAGCGCAGCCACGCGGGCGGGTTGCCCTCGATCACGCCGGCCAGCCAGCGGCCGAGCAGCGGGGTGGTGGCCAGCAAGGTGGCAAAGAAGAGACCCAAGTAGGTAAAGTCAGCTATCGTCATGTCCCGAGCATACTCCCGGGAGACCAAGCCGCCTAATTAAGTGGCGGCACCTGGGCGTTAAGAAAACATTAAGCCCGCTGTGCTGGTGAAGGCTGAATCCCACCATTTGACACCCCGGCCGAACCGGCTATCCGTCTGGTTCCGCCGATGCCCTACACTGAAGACCGCACCCAATGGTTCGCCGGGCAGGGCCTGTGGTCGCATATCCCCGAGTCGGACTGGAAGGATTGGACCTGGCAGCTCAAGAACCGGATCACGACCATCGAGCAGCTCGAGCGCTACATGACGCTCACGCCGTCGGAGAAGGCCGGCTGCCTCTTTGCCAAGGACAAGCTCGCACTGGCGATCACGCCCTACTTTTTCAACCTGATCGACCGCCACGACCCGGACTGCCCGATCCGCAAGCAGGTGATTCCGCGCAGCGACGAGATGGTGATCTCCTCCGGCGAGATGCTGGACTCGCTCGGCGAGGACGAACACTCGCCGGTGCCCGGCCTCGTTCACCGCTACCCGGACCGCGTGCTGTTCCTCGTCACCGACCGCTGCGCCGCCTACTGCCGCTATTGCACGCGCAGCCGGCTCGTCTCGAACGCGCAGGACTACAACTTCCATCCCGAATACGAGCAGGCGCTCCGCTACATCGAGGCGCACCCGGAGATCCGCGACGTGCTGCTTTCCGGCGGCGACCCGCTGCTGCTCTCCGACAAGAAGCTCGACCACCTGCTCGGCCGCCTGCGCGCGATCAAGCACGTGGAGTTCATCCGCATCGGCTCGCGCATCCCGGTGTTCCTGCCGCAGCGCATCACGCCGGAACTGGCGGAGATTTTCAAGAAGCACGGACCCATCTGGATGAGCGTGCACCTCAATCACCCGAAGGAGGCCACGCAGGAATTGAAGGATGCGTGCGAGCGCCTCGCCTTTGCCGGCGTGCCGCTCGGCAACCAGAGCGTGCTGCTCAAGGGCGTGAACGACGACCCCGAGGTCATGAAGGCGCTGGTGCACCGCCTGCTCCGCATGCGCGTGCGGCCCTACTACATCTACCAGATGGACCTCATCACCGGCGGCGCCCACTTCAAGGTGGATGTCCGCAAGGGCATCGAGATCATCCGGGCGCTGCGCGGCCACACCACCGGTTACGCCGTGCCGCAATACGTCATCGACGCGCCCGGCGGCGGCGGCAAGGTTCCGGTCAATCCGGACTACGTCGAGCAGATCACCGACGACGAGGTCGTCTTCCGCAACTTTGAGGGGAAGCAGTTTCGCTATCCGCTCAAGGCGTCGCCGTTGCCGGAGAAGTCCGTCGGCCGCGTGATGCCGGCGGAGATTCACCTGTGAGGCGGGATCGCTGATCCCGCCTCGGGTGGTCGCCGATTTCCATATCGGCGACTGGCGTCGGTATGGAAACCGACGCCCACCCACACGTTTCACTTCATCGAGAACGTGGCCGTGACGGTGGCGATGATGGTTTTCTCGAGCGAGGTCGTGTCGTTGTTGCCCTCCCAGCTCGTGTTGGAGGAGTAGAGCGGGTTGATCTGCACGACGCCCATCTTTGCCTGGCGCAGCTCCTTGATCCGGCGGTTGCCCTGCGTGGCGATCTGCTCGGCGCGGGCGCGGGCATCCTTCGTGGCCTCGGCCATCATCTCCACCTTCGCGTCGCCCGCCTTGGTGTAGATGAAATCGAAACCGCCCGAGACGAACGCGACGCCCTGCTGCAGGAGCTCGCTGGAGTCGTTGGCGAGGCGCGGCACGCGCTCGACATCGGACGAGTGCACCTCGACAAACTGGGTGAGCCGGTAACCGACGCGCACGGAGCCCACGGTGTCGTCGTCCCCGTGGCGCTGCCGCGCGGTGAGCTCGGTGACCTGCACGGGCGAGGCGGTGAAGCCCTCGATGCCGCGCTGCGAGAAAAAGGCCGCGGCCTTCGCGTGGTCGGCGCGGAGTTTCTGCTGGGCCTCGATCAGCGTCGGCGCTTCCACGGAAAAACTGGAGCGCCACACGACGAGGTCGGAGCGCACGTTTTTCCGCGCGGAGCCGGTGACGTTGATGACTTGGGATTCGGCGATGCGGGTCCAGGTGTTGGCGAGGACGAGGGCGGCGAAGACGAGCCCGGCGGCCAGGGCGAGGCCGGCGAGCAGACCGAAGAGATGCGGACGGGTGGAGACGGAGGGTGAGTTCATGATTTCGTAGGTTTATGACAAAGCGGGGCGCGTGACCGCGCCCTGAAACTGGAACCTCACCGCTGCGTAACCAACTGGGGCCCAGCGCCAAGCACCAGCTTATTTTTGGAAAACTTGTTCACAAAAATTCCGGCAAGAAAGATTCAACGTTTTCGCGAGAGTCGCGTCTATCCTAACGAACATCAGTGCGTCGTTTTCATAGACGAACATTGTTTGTAGTTCTTACGGTTTGCTTGGTGTTAGGTCATGCAGGGCGTCCCGCAAGGGGCGCCCTTCATGTTTATGCGGTCGGAAAACGGCCGAAAAATAATCGAAGAAAGATTCAACGCTTTTTCCGAGGCTGAGTCTACCTTGGTAGTTCTTACGGTTTGCTTGGTGTTAGGTCATGAAAGGCGCCTCGCGTGGGGCGCCTTTCATGTTTTATGGGCCCGTTCTGCTGAAGACGCGGGGGGCGGCCCTCTGAGGGTGCATAGACCGCCAGCAGGGTGGGGCAGGCTATTCGACAAAAACTTGGTTCACAATCCGGCCGAGCTTGTCGAGGGCTTCCTCGGCCATTTCGCCCTCGGCCTCGATGACCAGGACATCCAGGTGCTTGGCGCCTAGGGTGAGCATGCCGAGGATGCTCTTGCCGTTGACGCATTTGGCGCCCTTGCACACGCGGATGGCGCAGGGAAAGCTTGAGGCGGCCTCGGCAAACTGCCGCGCAGGGCGAGCATGGAAGCCGGTGGTGTTCTGGATCGTGTGGCTCTGAATGGGCATGAGAATCAGGCAAGCGTGGCCGCCGCGACGGCGGCTGCGACCTCCTCAGCCGAACCGAGGGTGAGGCAGTGGGCGGCGAGTCGAACGTTGGCGGCGTGGTTCATCCGGCTGAGCGCGGCGCGGGTGCGGACGATAGCGGCGGCATGGAGGCTGATTTCGTCGAGCTCCAGGCCGTCGAGCAGGGGAAGCGCGCGGGGATCAGAGCCCATTTCGCCGCAGAGGCCGACCCATTTGCCGTGGCGCCGGGCGGCATCGACCGTGAGCTTGATGAGCTGGAGGATGGCGGGGTGGTGCGCGGCCTGGAGGTGCGCCAGCCGGCCGTTCATGCGATCGGCGGCCATGGTGTATTGCGCGAGGTCGTTGGTGCCGATGCTGAAGAAATCAACCTCCCGGGCCATCTGATCCGCCATGAGGGCGGCGGCGGGGATCTCGATCATGATCCCGAGTTGGATATCGCGGGCGACCGGGTAGCCGACGGCCTCGACGCGGATGCGCTCCTCCTCAAGCCAGCGACGCGCCAAGCGCACCTCCGCGGCGACGGCGACCATGGGGAGCATGATCTTGAGATGCCCGTGGGAACTGGCGCGCAGCAAGGCCCGCAGCTGGGTGCGGAAGAGTTCCTCCTGGGACAGGCAAAGGCGCAGGCCGCGCACACCGAGGAAGGGATTTTCTTCGCGGGGCAGGTTGAGCCCGGGCAGTTCCTTGTCGCCGCCGATGTCCAAGGTGCGGATGATGACGGGATGCGGGGTCATCTGCTCCAAGGCTTGGCGGTAAAGATGGAAGAGTTCGTCCTCCGTTGGCAGCGCCGGCCGATCCAGGTAAGAGAACTCACTGCGATAGAGGCCGATGCCTTCGGCGCCTTGGGCAAGCGCGGGCGGCACCTCCTCCAGGCGGCCGATGTTGGCGGCGAGTGCGAGATGATGCCCGTCTGCCGTGCGACTTGGCATCTTCGAGAAACGGGCGAGTTCGGCTTCCTCAGCAAGCTGCACCGCTTGGCGGCGGCGGGCCTCGGCGACCTGCTTGGGCAAAGGGTGCAGGGTCAACATTCCGGTGGCGCCGTCGAGGATGAGCGGCGCATCCGCAGGAATGGCCGCGAGGGCGTCGGCCAGGCCGACGATCGCCGGCAGACGCAGGGCGCGCGCAAGGATCGCGGAATGCGAATTGAGGCTGCCGGCGACGGTGACGAAGCCGCGGACATGGACGAGATCGAGCTGCGCCGTGTCGGAGGGGGTGAGATCTTGCGCAATGATGATGACGTCGGAGTCAAATTGCCGGACGGTGGCGCTGCCGCCGTTGAGCAAGAGCTGGAGGCGGTGCGTAACGTCGCGCAGGTCGGTGGCACGGGAAACGAGGGTGTCGTCACCGGATTGTTCCATGATGTCGACGAAGGCCTGGCTGGCCTCGGCGAGGGCGGCGGAGGCGGAGCGACCGGATTCCGCGATGAGGCTGCGGGCGCGGCCGACCAGTTCGGGATCGCTGAGGAACGAAAGGTGGACGTCGAAGATCTCGGCCTTGGCCGCGCCGAGTCGTTCGCGGGTCTGGTTGCAGAGGATGCGCAGGTCGAGGGCAGCCTGAAACAAGGCGGCGGTGAGGCGGGCGTCCTCCTCCTTCGGGGTGCCGGCGGGGCCGGCGGACCGGTTGTCTGGCGCGGGTTGGAGGATGACGGCGCGGCCCAACGCAATGCCGGGTGAGGCCGGCAGGCCGGAAAGCGACAGGGTGGTGGCGGCGTTCATGCGGGCGTCAAAAGGTGGGGACAATAGGCGAGGACCAGACGGTGGAGCTCATGGCCGGCGGGCAGTCCGGTGTGACGGGCCAGCACGCTCGCGGGACCATCCGCGCGGAGCTCGGTCTGCAGCACGAGCGCTTCGGGGTCGCCCGCGAAGTCGAACGACAGTGCCGCGGCAATGACCCGGGCGAGATTGTCGGGCGTAAACCCGGCGGCCAGCGCCAGGCAGGCCGGGGCAACCAGGCGTTCGGCGCGACCGAGCTTGCGCAGGGGGGCGCGGCCGACGCGCACGACTTCGTCGGGCAGCAGCGGGTTGGCGAAGCGCTCGAGGACCTTTCCGACATAAGCGGCATGCTCGGCGGGATTGAACCGGTGGCGCGCGACCAGACCGGCACCGGATTCGCGCAGGGCGCCGGCGGTGACGGCTCGGATTTCCGACCGGGCCATGGCCTCGTGGATGAAGCGGCAGCCGGCGCGATGACCGAGATAGGCGAGGGCGGCATGCCCCGTGTTGACCGTAAAAAGCTTGCGCTCGATGTAAGACTGCAGGCCGTTCACGAACATGGCGCCAGGCAAGGCGGGTGCGGGCAGCGAATTGAAGCCGGCGGCATCGATCACCCATTCGCAGAAGGGTTCGACGGTGACGGCCAGCGGGTCGGCGGGGTCGGGCTGCTGCAGCGGCACGATGCGGTCGACCGCGCAATTGGCGAAGACGGCAGGCACGGTCGCGCCGGGGGGCAGAGCCTCGCGGACCAGCTGGCCGAGCAGGTCGCTGGCCCCGATGAGATTTTCGCAGGCAATCACGGCCGTGGGCGGGCGGGCGGCGTCCCGGGCCTGGAGGCCGGCGGCGATGGCCGGGGCAATGTGCCGGAGAATACCGGGCCCGACGGCCGTGGTCACAAGGTTGGCACCGGCCACGGCGTGGGCGACGTCAGCCGTGTTGCCGCCGTGCACGGCGGCAATCCCCTCAACCAGCACGGGAGCGGTGTCCGGGGCGGCGAACCGCACGCGGTAGCACCGGCGGGCGTTGATGGCGTCCACCGTGGCGGGGTTCACGTCAACGAAGGTCACATGAAAGCCGGCCTGGTGCAGGAGCAGGCCGATGAAGCCGCGCCCGATGTTGCCGGCGCCGAAATGGACGGCGGATTTCATGAGGGCAGGCCGCCCTGCAGCCGGGTGATGAGCTCGTCCGTGGAGCGGGACGCGAGCAGTTGCTCGAGCCGGGCGTCGTCGCTGCAGACTTCGGCGAGCGAGGTGAGGATATCGAGGTGCTCGTCGCCACGGGCGGCGAGGCCGATGACCAGCCGCGCCGTGTTACCCCCGCCGAAGTCCACGCCGGCGGGCACGTGGAGGATGGCGAGACCGGAGGAGCGGACGAAGGCAAGCGCATCCTTGGTGCCATGAGGCACGGCGACGCCGTTGCCGAGATAAGTCGTGGCGATGGCCTCGCGGGCGAACATAGCGGCGATGTAGTCAGCCGTGACGTGGCCGGTGGCGACGAGCAGGCGTCCCACGGCGTCGATGGCGGCAGCTTTGTCGGCGGGCCGGGCGTTCAGGATGATTTTATCCGCGGAGAGAATGGCTGGCGTTTGATGCATGAGGGTCGGCCGGGAACGGGGTCATTCGCGGGAAAGCGGGCGGAGGGCACCGGCGAGGTGGTCGCGCGTGGCGTTTTCGTCCCCGTGGGCGAGGGCGTCGATCGTGGCCGGCTCCATGAGCAGGGAGCTGATGCGGCTGAGCACGGCGACTTCGGCGCGGTGGAGCTTCAGCGGCGCAAGCATGAGCAGGCACTGGTCGACGGCGGTGCCGCGGACGACCAGCGGCTGCGCCAGACGGTGCAGCGTGATGGAAGAACGCGCGACGCCCGCGTCGCGGGCGTGGAGGAATGCGAGGCGGCTGCCGGGGACGACCAAGCTGCTCTGACCAGCACATGCTGCAAGCTGCTTGGTGGCCACGGATGAGTCCAACAGCGTGCCATTGGCCACCAGCGGCTGGCAGATGATGGGAACGAGCGCCCCCATGGGGCCAGGGTGGGCGGCCAGCGAATGGATGCGCCAGTCGTTCAGCAGGATGTTGATACAGGAAGCCTGGCGCTGGGCTTGGTCAAGCCGGTCGGCCGCCAGATCCGCGCCCGGCAGCGGTGACCGGCTGGTGCGCGCCTGTTCTGCCAGCCGCGTCAGGAGCGCGTTGATTTCGCGCACGTCCTTCTCCTGGAGCAGCGGGCTGACCATTAGGTAGCGTTCACGCGGCCAGTCGAGGGGGATGGTCGAAAGCACCAGATCGTAGGAGACGGGATCGACGGCGACGGCGTCCTGCCACGAGAGTAGGCTGACGATCTCGATCTCGGGCAACTCGGTGCGAAGGCGGCTGGCCAGCATGTGCGAGGTGCCGACGCCGGCGGAACAGACGACGAGGGTGCGCCAGCGGCGGTGGCGGCGGCGCTCGAGCGCCGAGCCGATGTGCAGGACAAGGAAGCCGATCTCGGTGTCGGGCAGGACAGGATCGGTGAAAACCTGGTCGGTGGCGGCGCGGACCTGGGTGAAGAGCTCGCGGTAATTCTCGCGGATTTCCTGGAGCAGCGGGTTGCGGATCGGCAGGTAATTGCGGAGGCGCTGCAAGGTGCGGGTCAGGTGGGACAGCAGGCCGTCGAACAGGACGGGATCGGCGCTGAGCGGAGCGCCAAAGCGGGTGTCGCAGGTAAGGAGGAAGTGCTGCAGCAGCGGAAGGAGCGCGGGCTCGTCGTCGTCGACGGGCTCCGCAGCGCCCTGGAGCAGGAGGGAAAGCCGGGCGCGTTCCGGGGCGGGCAGGGGAGCGGCCATCACGGTTCCCAGGCGGCCGGCGAGAGCGTCGAGCAGCGGCGATGCCGGTGCCGCTGCGGCCGGTTCGCAAATGCGGCCGGTGCCGATGCGCTCTAGCATGAGGGCCACGTGCAGGGCGAATTCGAGGCGCGTGGCGGGCTCCAGCGCGAGGAGGCGGGCCTGCTCCAGCTCGTGGAGCACCCGGGCGGTGGTGCGGAAATGGCGGGCGGAGATGAGCAGCCAAGCGGGGCGGAGGAATGTGTCACCGGCCGTGGGGGCGAGGCGGGCGTGCTCGTCAAACAGGGCGAGACGCGCAGGTTCGTCGAACTGGGAAAAGAAGAGGTCGATGATGGCGTTGCGCCGGTCGGCCTCCGTGCCTTCGAGCGCGACGCCCCAGCCGCGGCGGCGCTGGAGCGTCAGGTGATAGGACGCAAGCCAGGTTTCGAGGGTGTCGAGATCGTGACCGGCGGTGGTGATGGTGACCCGCAGTTCGCTGGCGAGGGCATGCAGCTTCACCGGACCCTCGGCGGCGAGGAGGCTGCAGGCCATCCAAGCTTGGCGGTCGGAGGGCCGGACCGAGGCTATGGAGGAGGAGGGCAGGTCGTGACGCAGGGCCTTGTGCTGGGCGGCGGAGCCGTTGAGACGGAGGCCGGTGCCGGCCTTTTTCTGCAGGGAGAGGTGGTAGGGGCGGAGGAAGCCTTCGATCTCCGGCAGGTCGCGGCGGACGGTGCGCACGCTGGTGCCGACGATCCGGGCGAGTTCGCCGACCGTGACGTCGTCCGTCGCTATCAGGAGGTGATCCAGGATGAGGCGCTGGCGCAGGGGGATGCCCGTGATGGGGGCGATGTCGGAGGCGGCGGACACGGTCAGGATTTGGAGCTGAAGCGGGCGACGAGCTGGTCGTAGACCGGGCTCTTGAGGAAATCCTGGAGGGAGAGGTGCTCGGCGTCGGGGAGCTTGAGGCGGGCGCGAGCCGTGAGGTCCTGGTGGGTGAGGACGAGGTCAGCATCGGCCGGCAGGTCGTTGATGGCGGCATTGGTCACCGGGATGGCAATGCCGGTGGCGCGGAATTTCTTGCGAAGCAGGGTGGCACCCATGGCGCTGGAACCCATGCCGGCATCGCAGGCGAAGACGATGGAGCGGACTTCCCGGGTGGTGGCCGGGGCGGGCGCCGGATGCCGCGCGGCGCCCTTGAGCGCGGCGAGTTTGGCGCGGACCGCCTCGAGCGAGGGCGCGTCCTCTGCGGGTAGGCTGAACTTCAGCAAGGCGGCGGCGGTGGCGAACGAGACGAGGGTGGCGGTGAGCACGCCGGCGAGCACCGGCATCGCACCACCTTTCGGCATCATCGCGAGGTAGGCAAAGATGCTGCCGGGCGAGGGCGCGGCGACGAGGCCGGCCCCGAGCAGCGAGAAGGTCAGGGTGCCCGTCATGCCGCCGGCGATGGCCGCGACGATCAGGC
>Ga0268298_10000862_pt1 | contig 37969 bp, 33 predicted proteins | sample WWTPWeurt_MetaG_FD_194462 | JGI IMG/M metagenome (GOLD analysis project Ga0268298, IMG submission 194462) | Activated sludge microbial communities from WWTP in Nijmegen, Gelderland, Netherland - WWTP Weurt | ecosystem: Engineered > WWTP > Aerobic digester > Activated sludge | place...
GGGAACGGAGAAGCCTGTGTCTGCCATCTTGAAAGCGCTCTTGCATGGCGGCAGGCGTATATCTCACAACATCTCATGGCCTTGCGCAAGGCAGGTATCTTGCAGGATCGGCGCGAAGGCAGGTATGTATATTACAAACTCAAAAATCCAGCGCTGCTGGACTTGCTGGTCAATTCCGCAACCATTCATGGCCTTGCACCCGAAGCGGTTGCTGTTCATATCCGTACACAAAGTTACCCGGCCTGTGAATGTCCGCAGTGCGCGCCGGCTTTGATCCAGATCCGATCCTAAAACTACCATGACTACCCTGTCTAACCCCACCCCCACCCAGACCCAAAAACAGACCTTCCTTAGGACTTCCCTGGCCTTGATCCTCTGGCTGATCGCATACAATGTGGTCCAGCCGCTTGCTGATTGGTTCTCGTATTCCGCCCTCAGGCTGGGACGAGATACCCGAATCGGTGAATCGATCGCCTTCTTCCTGTATGACGTTCCCAAGATCCTTTTGCTGCTTTCCGGCATGGTCTTCTTGATCTCGCTTGTTCGCACCTTTTTCAGCCCCGAGCGGACCCGCGCCCTGTTGGGAGGCAAACGGGAGGGAGTCGGTAATATTTTTGCCGCCTTGTTGGGAGTCGTTACGCCATTTTGCTCGTGTTCCGCAGTCCCCCTTTTTATAGGCTTTGTCGAGTCGGGTATTCCGCTTGGGGTGACGTTCTCCTTCCTCATCGCTGCACCGACGATCAATGAAGTTGCGATCATCCTGCTGTTCGGCCTCTTTGGCTGGAAGGTGGCCGGTCTCTACATCCTTTCCGGGCTGACGATCGCCATGATCGCCGGGTATATCGTGGGCAAACTGCGCATGGAAAGATATGTGGAGGACTTTGTCTGGCAGATCAAAGGGAGCGGAGAGGTACTGGAAGAAACATTGACCTGGAACGACCGGATTGAACGCGCCTGGTACTCCGTCAAAGAGATCGTAGGCAAGGTGTGGTTCTATGTGGTGATCGGCATCGCCGTGGGAGCAGGCATCCACGGATACGTTCCTGAAGATGCACTGGCTTCCATTCTGGGGGAAAAGGTCTGGTGGTCCGTTCCGGTTGCGGTATTGATCGGCATCCCGCTCTATTCCAACGCGGCGGGGATCGTCCCGATCATTGGCACTCTGATCGAAAAAGGCGCATCGGTGGGCACCTCCCTGGCCTTTATGATGTCGGTCATCGGCCTGAGTTTACCTGAAGCGCTGATCTTAAAGCGCGTGCTAAAACTGCCGCTGCTGGTCACCTTCTTTGCCGTGATCGCGCTGGCGATCATCATCACCGGTTATTTTTTCAATATCATTCTATAAGATCCAACCCAAGGAGCATCCATGTTAACCATCAAAGTTCTCGGATCCGGTTGTGCGAATTGCAAACGGCTCGAACAGATCGCGCGGCAGGTCGTCAGCGACATGTCCATTGAAGCGGAAGTTCTCAAAGTGACCGAATATCCGGATATCATGAAATACAATGTCATGTCCACGCCGGGGTTGGTCATCAATGAAAAACTGGTCTCCAGCGGGCGCATCCCCAGCGCAGCCGAAGTGAACACCTGGTTGAGCGCAGCGCTGCGCACAGCCTGACCGTTACCGGACTGATATGATCCCTCTTAACGATCGGGATGGCGATTGATGAAAAAGATCCTATTCTTATGCACCGGGAATTCCTGCCGCTCGCAAATGGCGGAGGCCCTCGTCCATGCGCGGCTGGGTGCAGACTGGCAGGCTTATAGCGCAGGGACCCGGCCCACGGGCTATGTTCACCCCAAGGCGTTGCAGGCCTTGTCTGAAATCGGCATCGAGCATCATGGCAGGTCCAAACTGGCGGATGAATTTCGAACGGTGGATTTCGACCTGGTGGTGACGGTGTGCGACTCGGCGGCGGAGGAATGCCCGGTCTGGCTGGGCAAGGGAAAACGCGTGCACCATAGTTTCCGCGACCCGGCCCTGACCGACCGCATCGAAGACTTCCGCGCTGTGCGCGATGAGATCGAAACGGTGATGATGAACCTGCTGCAAACGTATTCGGAGGCACAATGAACGCGCAACCCCGCAAAGAACTGTCCTTCCTCGACCGTTACCTGACCCTGTGGATCTTTCTCGCCATGGCAGTAGGCGTATCGATCGGGTATTTTTTCTCGTTCCAAGTGACAAGGTTCAACGAGATCGTCTCCGTAGGCACGACCAACCTGCCCATCGCGATCGGGTTGATCTTGATGATGTACCCGCCGCTGGCCAAGGTCCGCTATGAAGAACTGGGGGATGTCTTCCGCAATTGGAAGGTGCTGGGGCTGGCCTTTGTGCAGAACTGGATCATCGCCCCGGCCTTGATGTTCCTGCTGGCCATCACCTTCATGCGCGGCGAGCCCGAATACATGACCGGCCTGATCCTGATCGGCATTGCGCCCTGCATTGCGATGGTGATCGTATGGAACGAACTCGCCCGGGGCGACACGGAATACGCGGCGGGACTGGTGGCCTTCAACAGCGTTTTTCAGGTGTTGTTCTACAGCGTGTATGCGTATGTCTTTATCACGGTGCTGCCGCCTTACTTCGGTATGACCGGCAGCCTGGTGGACATTACCATCGGCGAGATCGCCAGGACCGTGTTCATTTATCTGGGCATCCCCTTCATCGCCGGGTTCCTGACGCGGTGGGTCCTGATCCGCATGCGCGGCAGGGATTGGTATCAAGCGGTCTTTGTACCGAAGATCAGCCCCATCACGCTGGCGGCCCTGCTCTTTACCATTGTGGTGATGTTCTCGCTGAAAGGGAATGTCATCGTCCAATTGCCGTTCGATGTGATCCGCGTGGCGGTTCCGCTGCTGATCTATTTCGTGGTGATGTTCGTGCTCTCGTTCTTTTTGGGGCGGGCCATCGGCGCGGACTATTCGCAGACGGCCACCCTTTCCTTTACGGCGGCCAGCAATAACTTCGAGTTGGCCATTGCCGTGGCGGTGGCGGTCTTCGGCATTCACTCCGGCGCGGCCTTTGCGGCGGTGATCGGCCCGTTGATCGAAGTGCCGGTGATGATCGGGCTGGTGAATGCGGCCTTCTGGCTGCAGAAGCGCTTCTTTCAGACAAGCAGGCCCAAACCCATTCCCGGCTAGGTTCTGGCAATGGATGGCGGATGAGAGTTCTCATCCGCTTTTTGTTTTATTGTGCCGCCATCAAAATGGATTTTCAATTTTGTAGTCCAGAATTACAGTTCTGTGGGCGCAGAGCGGCCCCCCTGCCTGTACAATGGGGGCAAGCAGGGGGATACGGATGTCCTCCTGAGTTGAGAAATACAGGAGGTATATCTCATGAGTGTCAAATTCAATGTCGTTGAACGGGGGAACCCAAGCAACCGCGAGGCCCCCAAGAAGTATTACCCTTCCATTCAGTCCAGCGGACGGGTGAGCACGCGCGAACTGGCCGAAATGGCCTCGCAGCGCTCCACGCTCAGCACCATGGACATGATGGCCGCCATCGAAAGTTTTCTGGCGATCGTGCCGGAGCAACTGGCCAAGGGCAATATTGTGGAACTGGGCGAGTTCGGCAACTTCTGGCTGCGGACCGGCTCGGAGGGCGCAGAAACGGCCGATGAGGTGCGCTCCACCTATATCACCAGCATCATGCCGCGCTTCAACCCGGGCAAGCAGTTCAAGCACGCGCTGGACGGGATCGAATTCGTGCGCGGGGCGGTGACAACGCAGGCGACTGAAGACTAAGAGTCCCTGCATCCTTCCCGGAGGCGTTCTCAAAAGGAACGCCTCTTTTTATTGGTGTGGTCTTTTGATGCCCGGAGGCAACCTCAACTTTGTTTAATTGCGTAAAATGGCTATAATGAGTCTTGTACACTGAAGCAGGGAAACATGCTAAATAATTTGAGTGATATCATCTCAATTGTGTTGGGACTGGCCGCGATCGGAAGCGGCCTCTATCAGTTTTTTTCATGGCTGAGAAAAAAAGACCCGTCTTTGGATAACAAGACGGCAGCCGAATTCCTTACCCGGCAAAAAAACGCACTGGAAGCCTGGAAGTTATTCAACTTCCAGCGCGATATCAAGATCAGGGATGTTTATGTTGAGGAGATCCTTAATCTCCCTGCAAGGACCGGGCCTTATGGCGCAGGCAGTAACAAAGGGACGGAATATCATGCCCACGAAATCTTCAAGATCGTCAATGAAAGTTCCGATCAGCGGCACTACTTTTTCGTCGGACAGGCCGGGTCGGGCAAATCCACCTTGTTGCGTTTTTGGACCCTGGAGTTATGCGCCAAATGGTTGAATCACAAGACCGGCGGATCGCCTTTGCCGGTTTATATTTCTTTGAGCCGCCTGGGCGCCCAGGGCCCGAACCTTACGCTCAACGACCTTGCGCTTGGGGTCCATTTATCCATACCGGGGGTTACGGAAGAGACTGCTGCAACTATCGTCCGGTCGATGCAATCTGAAAAGGATCGCCGCCGTAAAAAGAGGAACAGCAGGTTCTTCAAGAAATTCCCTTTCAAATTCTTTGTTCGAGAGGAACGACCCAAGTGGATCCTCTTCCTGGATGGGCTCGATGAAATGGCGCAGGAACACCGGCCAAAACTATTCCACTGGTTGAAAGGGCTGCCGGGGCCGGTTGCAGTCGTGCTGGCAAGCCGGTTGAATGTCCTTGAGAACCTCAATACCCCGGCGGCCTCGAGGGAATATCAGGTGTGCGACTTCAAGGAAGAGCAGATCGTGGAATTCGTCGGAAAGTGGTTCAAGGATCACGACCAGGGAACAGCCGAAGAATTTATCACCGACCTTCATACCAACCCACCCTTGCGAAGGATCGCCGCCATTCCCCTGTTGTTAACCTGTTTGTGCATGGACATGGAGATTCGCGGCTCCTCCCAATTCCCCTCCATCCTTTTGGAATCCGATATCCTCAAGAAATCCATCGAGATCCTGATCGACAAATGGGACGCCTCCAGGGAGGAGCGCCCGCCCGATCAGAAGAAAATAACCTTGGGGATGAACATTTACCGGGACCTTGCCATGGCGTATCCTTATGGGGCGCTGATCGACCAGCCCAGCCTGGAAGCCTGCATCAAAAAGAATGTTGAGAAGATGGGATTGGGCAAACTCGAGGAGCAGGTGTTTTTGGAGAAATTCACCTCCACCAGCCGGATACTGCTGGGTTCGAGCGAACAGGGCTATTCCTTCGGGCATACCTTGTTCTACGATTATTTTTTCTCTGAGAACATAAAAGAATTCTTCCAGCCCATACCTGCCTAGGGCAACCGTCATGGCCTCTGTACAGTCCAACCTTTTCTCGCGCTTCTGGCAATGGAACTACATCAAAGGCTGGAAATTAAGCATGGAGACCGTTGGTTTTAGAAATTTATTGGTGAAAGGATTGCCCTTTCTACCACCTGAGATCGGAACCCTGGAATTCATGAACGAGCGGGACAGCCGCCGGTTCATGATGCTGGTCACCTACGATGAAGAGAATGAAGGCGCCAGGTTTAACGCGCAGATGATCTTTACATTTTTTGCTGAAATGAACCCGGGTATGTTCTTTGGGACGGAAGGGTCATGGGTCAAGGCTCCCACCGAATGGTTGAGAAGTTTCCCCGATAAGACCGCCAGGAATTCCGTTCTTAATCGAATGTTGGATCAGTTCAAATTATCGCCCATCGAAGGCGCGGCCCTTTTATCTGAAAACGCCATCGAGGTGTGGGGAATTGAAGAAGAGGCTTTGTACAAGTCGGCCCTGGCTGCCTACCAAACCCGCGCCTCCAATTACGGGGATATCTTGAACGTGCGTGGAAATACCCTCATTGAAAATGCGCTGCGCAAAATGGAGGAAATGAATTTGAGCATGGGCATCCTGTCGTTGACCGACTATAACTTTTCACGCGGACATGAACTCCTGGCAGGTCAGGGCATTGCCCATGCCGGTATTCGAACCCGCTTCGGCGGAAAGCACCACAGGGGGTACCTTGACGAAGCCCTGCACAAGGAGATTCAAAAATCAACCTGAGCGGAGTTTTGAGGCGTTCCTTTTGAGAACGCCTCTTTTTATTTGGCTACGCGCTAAAATCTTCCCGAGCGGGCGGAAAAACTTCTTGAAGTCTTTAAAAAACATCTAGAAGTCTTTGGGAAAATATTTAGAAGTTTTTTAAAAAGAACTAGATGTTTTTGGAAAAACATATAGAAGTTTCAGGTGACAGTCACCTGCGAGGTGACTGTCACCTGATTTAACGAATTTACAAGGTATTCCGTTCGGGAATGGGGATACACTGGAGCCTGTACACCGAAGGTTTAGAGGTATGGAACTTCCTTGAAAGATGAATTATAAAAAGACCTGAAGAAGAACCGCACCCGCACAACTGCTACGAGGTCCCTGCCCATGAATCGAAAAATAACGCCGCTGATGATCTTTGGCACGCTGCTGCTGATCGTTGTCCTGGTCAGTTGGAATGTGATCCCGGAATGGAAGAACTTGAGGGGCGGGTTATGGATCCTGATCGGGGTGGCGGCTGTGGGCGTGCTGGCCTTTCTCAAGGATGGCGTGGGGCTGATCAAGACCTGGATGGAGACCCAGTCGCTGGAGGAAGAAGCGGCCCTTCCAGCGGCGGAAGAAGCGCCGGAAGAAGCCGACAGCCGCGTGACCTCGGTCAAATGGGAGGCGCGCGATCGGGACCTGGTCTCGAAATATTTTGAGATGTGCTCAAAATATGACGACAAGTTCGAGCAATACACCAAAGAGGAGAAACAGGTCGAATTCTGCATTTCGTTCGGTCTGGTCCGCAAAGTCGGCAGGCAGTTATTCCTGACCCAGGCCGGGGCGCTGCTCTTCTGCCGCCAGGAGACCTTCCCGCATGCCAGCCTGCATGCCGATGTGATCTTCCGTAACGAAGAACGGCCGGGCGCAGAGGTGGAGCAAAAGAAGGATTTTTCGGGGGCCATTCTCGAAACGTATTTCCAGATCCATGAGATCCTGAAACCGCTCACCACAGCCTGGAAGGCCGCCAACATCCGCAACCCAAACGGACAGGAGGAGGTCTTTTTCTATTACCCGGAAGTGGCCGTCACGGAACTGCTGGTTAACTTTTTCATTCACCGCGACTATCACCAGGACGACATCGGCTACATCACGGTCTACAGCGACCGGATCGAATTCATCAATCCCGGTAAAAGCCTGTTCAGCGCTGAAGAATTGTTGAATACCAACAAACCTCTGCGCCCGCCCTATCAGCGCAACCCGCGCCTGTTGCAAACCCTGCGCAAGACCGGCTTGAACCAAAGCGAAGGCCGGGGCATCTTGAGGACCCGCAACTCTTTGATCAAGAACAAGACCATCGACCCGGATGGAAAAGTGGGGTTGTTCATCGAGAACGATGAAACCATGAACCGCTTCCGGCTGGTGATGTATAAGAAGATCCCCGCCCCCTACCCGCATGTAACCAGCCGGTTGGAGAAAAAAACCAAAATCCTGATCGTCGAAGACGACCTGGACAATGCGGAAATGCTGAACGCGTATTTTCGGGTGCAAGGTTATGAAGTCTATACCGTCAACTGGGGGGAGGACGGGGTCAAGGCGGGTCAGTCGATCCTGCCCGACCTGATCATCCTGGATATCCGCCTGCCCGATATTGACGGGTATGAAGTGGCGCGGCGGCTGCGCGGCAACCGCCACTCGGCCGATATTCCGATCATCTTCCTCACGGAAAAAAGAGACCGGTCAGACCGCTTAATGGGACTGGAGTTGGGGGCGGACGATTACATCACCAAGCCTTTCGATGTGCAGGAACTGCGCCTGCGCGTGCGCAATGCCTTGAAACGCGCCTCCTTCGATACCCTGATCAACCCCATCACCAACCTGCCCGAAGGCGCGCTGACCGAGGAAAGACTCTATGAAGCCATGACGGCCGAGGGCGAGGAGGGTCTCCTGTTCGTTTCCATCCGGCACATGGATGCCTTCCGCGAACTGTACGGCTTTGTGGCCTCAGACGATGTGCTGCGGGCCGCGGTCATGATGATCTCCAACCTGTTGCATGAAGACGGCAAGCCGGAGGATTTCATCGGCCACCTGTCCATGACCGACCTCATCCTGATCCTGCCGCTGGAAAAACTGCCCGGCGTGTGCGAAAAGATCCAGACCCGGCTCACTTCTTCGGCGGAGTATTTTTACCCGATCAAGGACCGTGAGAAAAAAGCCAAAGAGAAAGACAGCCTCGGCTTCCTGGTCTCAGACATCACCCCGCTGCTACATGAGTATGCGACCCCGAAGGATTTGATCGGGAAGATCGTGGAGAAGAAGTAAGCGCGATAAGGGGTCAGTCACCTTGGAGGTGACTGACCCCTAGTGGGAAGAACTTGTTTACCCCAAGTCAATTGTTTTCCTTTACAATCAGACAAAGGGATAAACACACATGGCTGCTCCTGAGATCGTTCACCAACTTGTACAGCGCTTTGACGAACATAGAGAGACCTACCGCTCCGGCAGGTATAACGAGACGCAACTCCGGCGCGAATTCCTCGACCCGCTCTTTGAGGCGCTCGGCTGGGATGTGTTCAACCGGCAGGGCCATGCCGAGATGTACAAGGATGTCATCCACGAAGACAGCCTGGAGATCGAAGGGGAGAACAAGGCGCCCGACTATGCCTTCCGCATCGGCGGGCAGAGAAAGTTCTTCGTGGAAGCCAAGAAACCCGCCGTCAAAATAGAGACCGATATTCACCCGGCTTTTCAGTTGCGCCGCTATGCCTGGAGCGCGAAACTGCCGCTCGGCATCCTTTCAGATTTTGAAGAGTTTGCCGTTTACGACTGCCGCGCCAAGCCCGATAAAAAGGACAAGGCTTCGGTGGGGCGCGTACGGTTGTATTCCTATAAAGATTACATCGAGAAGTGGGATGAGATCGCCGGGGTCTTCTCACGCGAGGCGGTGCTGCGCGGTTCGTTCGATGCCTTTGCCGAGGGGACGAAATTGAAAAAAGGTACGGCCGAAGTGGACGATGCCTTTTTGGAAGAGATCGAACGCTGGCGCGACCTGCTGGCGACCAACATTGCCCTCAAGAATGAGTCGCTTTCGGTGCGTGAGTTGAATTACGCCGTACAGATGACGATCGACCGGATTGTCTTTCTGCGCATTTGCGAAGACCGGGGCGTGGAGCGGGATGAACAACTCAAAGAAATAGGAGCAGGCTCCGGTGTGTATGAAGCGCTTTGTCAACTCTTCAAACGGGCAGACGCCAGATATAACTCCGGCTTGTTCCATTTTTCGGAGGAGAAAGACGCCTCCAGCCCGACCGACAGCCTGACCCTGACTATTCAAATTGACGACAAGCCCTTGAAGGACATCCTCAGGAATTTGTATTACCCTGAAAGCCCGTATGTCTTTCGCGAAATTCCGGCCGATATTTTAGGGCAGGTGTATGAACGCTTCCTTGGCAAGGTGATAAGGTTGACGGCTTCGCACCGCGCCAAGGTGGAGGAAAAGCCGGAGGTGCGCAAGGCGGGCGGGGTGTACTACACGCCGACCTATATCGTGGAGTACATCGTCGAGAACACCGTAGGCAAACTGCTGGAAGGCAAGACCCCGAAAGAGGTTGAAAAGATTCGCGTGCTAGACTCGGCTTGTGGTTCGGGGACGTTCCCGCTGGGGGCGTATCAGTATTTGCTGGACTGGCACTTGAAATGGTACATGGAGCATGAGCCGGAGAAATGGGCAACGGGCAAGAAGCCGGTCATCTTCCAGACCAAAGATGGCTACAGGCTGACGACCTCAAAGAAGAAAGACATCCTGCTTAATAACATTTACGGCGTGGACATTGACCCGCAAGCCGTGGAAGTGACCAAACTCTCGCTCCTGCTGAAGGTGCTGGAAGGCGAAAGCCATGAGACCATCGGCTCGCAGTTGGCGTTGTTTCAAGAACGAGTGCTGCCCGATTTGGGCAGGAACATCAAATGCGGTAACTCGTTGATCGGAAACGATTATTTTGAGGGGCGGCAATTGACGATGTTGGTGGACGAGGAAGAACGTTACCGCGTGAACGCCTTCGACTGGAAAGCCGAGTTTCCGCAGGTGTTTGGTCGTCGCAGCCCAGGTGACGGTCACTTCGGAAGTGACCGTCACCTGGAAGGCGGCTTCGATGCCGTGATTGGAAATCCGCCGTATGTGAGACAGGAATCACTTTCAACTTACAAAGAATACTTCCAACAAAGTTTTAAGTCTTATTCAAGCGGTTCGGATTTATATATATATTTCATTGAAAAAGGCATTGACTTACTCCGCACAGAGGGACTTTACAGCATTATTGTTTCTAGCAGTTTTCTCAAAGCATCATACGGGAAGCCACTTAGGGTATTTATAAAGAACGACAACGCCGTCTTGCGTATGGTAGATTTTGGCGGCTTGTCGATTTTCGAAGATGCAAAAGATACTTATGTTTGCATTCCACTAATACAAAAGAAGTCTAAAGTAAGCGAAGTTGAAGTTTGCAAAGTCAACAGTTTTGACTTTCAAGATTTAGGTAATTATGTTTCAAAAAACAGGTACATAATTCCATCAGAGCAATTGAGTGAAAGTAACTGGTCGTTAGAAAATCAAGCGAATACCAGCCTCTTCCAGAAAATGAAAGAAAATGGAAGAACGCTAGGTGATTATTCATCTGGGAAAATTTATTACGGATTAAAGACAGGGTTGAATGATGCTTTTGAGATTACTCCAGAGCAAGCTAAAAGCATTATTGACAAGGCTCCTCATTGTGAAGCACTCATCAAATCATTTGCTGGCGGACAAGATATAAGACGTTATTATCTTGAAGACAGCCAAAGACTCTTGATAGTGATACCTTCTGGGTGGACAAAAAGCCAATTGGTCAAAAATGGCATAAACAATTTCAGTGAAAACGCGGCATGGAATTGGTTTTCTAAGGCATATAAACCCTTAGCAGACCATTTATGGAACTTTGTTGATGCTGCCCAAAAGCGCCAAGATAAAGGTGATTTTTGGTGGGAATTACGCCCATGTGATTATTATGAAGTTTTGGATAAACCTAAAATTATCTATCCAGATATTGCAAAGAACACTCGCTTTTATCTTGACACTACAGGATTGTATATTGCAAATACTGCCTACTGTATAGGTCTTAATGATTATTACTTACTTGGAATATTGAATAGTAAATTAACTTGGTTTGCTATTAGTCAAATCAGTATTCCTTTTGGTGTAAGAGCTGGCGAGTTTCGTTATAGGTTGATTTATCAATATATGGAACAACTCCCCATCCGCCCAATCAACTTCGACGACCCCGCCGACAAAGCCCGTCACGACAAACTCGTCTCGCTCGTCGAGCGCATGTTGGCATTGCACAAGCAAACAGGTGACGGTCACCTTGGCGGCGAAGCACCCCGCCTCGGGCGCACTCCCCAAGAGCAGGAAATGCTCAAGCGCGAGATCGAGTCAACCGACAAAGCGATTGATTCTTTGGTGTATGAGTTGTATGGGTTGAGCGAGGAAGAGATACGGATCGTGGAAGGTTAAACCAAGTGACAGTCACCTTAAAGGTGACTGTCACTTTAGACCCCCCAAGGAGGAAACCATGCCTTATGCTCGTAAAGATTTACTGACCTGGCAAAAAGGGATGTACTATCACATCTACAATCGCGGCATCAGCAGGTCACCCATCTTTCGAGAAGAAGGCAACTACCTCTTTGTCCTCGGCAAAATGAAAGCAGCCTGCCGCGAAAATCAACTCAGCATGATCGCCTATTGCCTGGAGCCCAATCATTATCACTTCTTCATCCGGCAGGATGGCGATCTCCCCGCCGGAAATTTGCCTCAATACGTCTTCAACAGTTACACCAAAGCCTACAACAAAAAATACGAGCACAGCGGCACGCTCTTTGAAGGGCGTTTCCGCGCCAAAGCCATCCAAACCAGCAGTCACCTCCTGCACCTATGCCGGTACATCCACGGCAACCCGGTCAAAGACGGCCTGGTGGCCAACCCGGCCGACTGGCCGTATTCCAATTATCTGGAGTGGATCGGTGAACGAAAAGGCACGCTGGTGGACCACAGGTTCATGCAGGAACAATTTGGAAGCGCCGAAGCATATAAGAAATTCCTGTTCGAATATCTACGGTCCCGCCAGTTGCCGGATGATGTTGTCCGCTTTTTGAACGAGTTGGAGAAGTAAAAGGTATACAGGGGACTGTCACATACACCCCACAAGAAGGCTGGAAATGTTCGGGACTTTGTAAATCTCCCGGCTTTCTTGTCCGGTTTTGGGGGCGGTTGTATAATCGTTTTATGGAATCTATAGGGTGCTTTTACGGCATTATGCTGTATATACCCTAGTTTGGGTGTTTATACAGCGCAGCGCTGTATATACCATAGTTAGGTGGCTAATAGATAGCGTTCAAAATTACGCAAGGAGAACTTATGACAGTTTCTGTTGTTTTGGCGATTGCTGGAGTAATCGCCTTATTTCTAAGTATTTGGGGTGGTGGGATAAAGGCTAAGGAAATTGAAATTCCGCCTACTCCGCGTAAAGCCAGGACGACTGTAGGCTTTGTAGGTATTATTTTTATTGGTATTTCTATTTGGCTGTCAACTACGAATACAATTTCGTCTTCATCGGAAAACATGACGCAGAATATATCGCCAACAAATGTTGTTTCACCCACCATAAGCCCAACTATTATTCCAAGTCCAACAGCAATTAATGGAACTGAAGCCATTATTTCTCGAAGCAAGGTTGATGAATGGTCATTAGGGGAAACAAATATGGAAACTGTAACTTCTTGTTTAAATGAAACAGAGAAAATACCTGCCCCTTTCATCTCGTTTGAAAAGGGCGATACAATTCCAAGAGGTGTTCTGTTAGCAACAGGTTTTTGGATTGATGGCGGTGTCCATTGGAATGAATTGCCAGTACGCCCCATTTGTATTTATGATGATTGGGGTTTATTTGAAAGCCTAGATGAGTTTCAAGCCGTGAGTCCAGGTAGTTACAGGCAAATAGTTCCATAAACAAAGTATCGCCAAGTCCCGCCTGCCTAACAAAGCGTCCCGATAGTGCTGGGATGATATGCAGCAACCCTGAAGAACATCAGGACAGGTAGTCTTGAAAGTCAAGAGCAAAACCACCCTTAAAAGGGAAACCCAAGCCGTCTCAGGACAGGCTGGCTGGACGGCTTCGCCCGGTCCGCGAGACAGGGCAGGTAACGCAAACCGTTGGGCGGTTCGGCACAATTACACTGTGTAAAAACGCGAGAGGTTACGGTATAGTTCTATCGTTTTTCAAGCATGCAGCGAAAATGATCGATCAAACTATCATGGGTAAACTGCAGTCTCGCCCGATCATAGCCGTGTAAATTAGTGAAGACAGAGGAGCATATTATGAAAAAGAGAACTAGAACTAGAACTAGAATCATGATAGTCCGTCTCCAGCTCGCCAACGTACTATTTGCTGCCCTTCTTATTTCAAGCTGCGCATCAGTCCAATTGGTTGAGCCAACATTGATCCCTACACCTACTAATACATTTACACCGACCGCTACTGTAACACCGACCATTACACCTACGGTCACGCTAATCCCCACATTGACAGCTGAAGAATCTATTCAAGACATCCTAGAAATTGCCTGCCAAGGCAAGCCAGCAACATCACCAGATGTGGGCACATCTACAGAACAACCGGGAGTCCGTCTGTGCAACGATAGCTCTGAATTTTTATTACCTGACAACTGGAAGGCAACAACACCGGAGACCTTGCGGTACGTAGTTGCCGTATCCTCCACACAAGTGCAGAGTGGAAGTTGCACATACTCTTCCACTGGTGGAATAAACACCACAATTCAACTTTCCAAGCCCATCGAAACGATCTTAATCTACGACAGTGTCACCGGAGCTCTGATTGCTCAGCGGGAGGTACAAGGATCAGTTTCACGCTGTCCTGAATATGTGTTTAATACTACACCAAAGAACGATGACGGATTTTCTCCCTCCCAAGACGCAATGCAGGATGCGATGATGGATCTGTTGTCGCCGCTTCTGCCGTCTCCCAAGTTTATACCCACCGCGACCCCTATTCCCGTTCCTCTTTGCTCCCCATCGTTCACGCTCAATACGACTAATACCAGTGAAGTAAATGGGTTTGTCTTCTCACGGGATGGGACCTTGCTGGGTGCCCGATTCAATGATGGTATGGTGAAGCTATGGGATGTTACCAGCGGACGTGAAATCATTACGATCGACGATTGGGCATATGCCTTCCACTTTTCACCGGATGGCAAAATCTTCGCTGTGTTGCTGGAAGACTATTCCGTGCAGTTATGGGATGTGACCAGCGGTAGTGAGATCAGCACATTGGATACCAGTGAACTCAGTGATTTGATCGGATTTGACTTCCTACCAGATGGGAGACTGGTAACCCTTGGTGCGCTCGGGGTGAAGTTCTGGGATGCAGCTAGCGGAAACGAAGTAGCCTCAATTGACCCTGGAGGGATTATCCGTAATGGGCTCGTCTCAGCAGATGGTAAACTGCTGGTTGTGGCACAAGATAGTGCCGCTGGATACGCGGTTGATTTATGGGATGTGGAGAGCGGACGTGAAGTGCGCACGCTCCTGGAAAGCAAATCTGAACTGGGATTTGTATTCTCTCATGATAGCAAATTGCTCGTTACCTGGTCGTTGGAGGGAAGTACATTGACGTTCTGGGATGTCGCCAGTGGACGCGAAGTGCGCAACTTGGAACTGGAAGGCGAGCATTATTACGTTGACTTCTTACCAGATAACAAAACGCTAATTTCGATGTCGAGAATTGGTTTATTGCAGTTATGGGATGAAGCCAGCGGACGCGAAGTGACTCCCCCCGGAGGCGAGATTAATGACTTTGACTTCTCGGCGGATGGCAGCGTGCTGGCGTTCGTGGCATACGTGACAGAGGACTCATTCGCGAAGTTATGGGATGTGACCAGCGGCAGCGAAGTTCGCACTCTGGATATAAACGATGTTCGCAGCGTAGTCGTCTCGCCGAACGGAATGCTTGTGGCTTCGCAATCGCAGCACGACGCATGGGACGACTTCGTGATAGTTTGGGAGGTGGACAGCGGCAACAGAGTGTGCGAACCGGAAGGCAAGCGTTTCTCTGCCTTTTCTTTCTCACCGGATGAGACACTTCTGGTTTCGGGAACATCAGATGGCATCGTGAAATTATGGGAAGTAAGCCGCTAGTGATCCAGCGCATTCCCGTAACCCAAGAACCGCCCACCGATGAACAGCAGTGTCAAGGGCAGAAAAGCAAGCAGAAGAAAATTGATCCTGAAATGAAAAAACAACCCAGAGTAATGGGTTGTTTTTTCATCCTGCACCAACGATTCCCCAACCAGAGACAGCCTTCACCGCCTGCTAACACAGCCGGGAGCGGGTCAAAACGCACGCTCACCGGCCTGTACAACCAACGTCCCACCTGGCTGGACCTGGCGCACAACAGGCTCGATCAAGCCGTCTTCGCCGCCTATGGCCGGGAGAACGCACTGTCTGATGAAGAGATCCTGGAGAGATTGCTGGCTTTGAATTTGGAGAGGGCGAAGTAAAGTATCTAACGGGACGGTCACCTGCAGTCCGCAAGACGGCTGGAATTGTCCGGTTTGGAGAGACGGTTGTATAATCGTTTTATGGATTTAGATATAGGATGTTATCCCCATTTGGGGACTTTACGGCGCGGCGTTGTATAAACATAGTTTAGGTTGCAATCGCAAAACAGAGTTGCAAGAAACAAAGTAATAAAATAGGGAATAGCATGAAGTCAAAAACTATCATTCTCATTTTTATAATGTTTTTAGTGGCTTGTTCGTCCAATCAGACTTCCTCTTCAACTTTAATTCCGACAAGCAAACCTTCCTCAACTCCCACAAATACAGCATTACCTTTACCCACAAATACACCTACACCTATGCCATCACCCACTCAAATCGGTGGGGGCTCAGGCAAACTAATATTTGAGTATTACAAAGCCGCTTACGAAAAAGATTTTCCTGATTTAAAGGGGGAAGTAAATATTTTTATTTCAAATATAGATGGCACGAACCTCATGCCAATAACAAACGGGCTTACGGGAATCAATAGGATAATTAGGGTTTCGCCTGATGGCAGGGTAGCACTGGTCTGGTCAAGTTCCAGCCTCCTTAGCACAAAAAACGCGTTGTATTTGATAAATCTGAATTCAGGAAATTCTGACCCCATAAAACTTACTAATGAAGTTGATGGACAAGCGGTATTTTTAGATAATGCTCGGGTTGCTTATATTGGAAAAGGCTCTCAAGGTCATGGAATATATGTAAGCAACTTTGACGGAACTAAGCAAATTAAGATAGGATCTCCTAGTGGTAAAAATTGGACAGTTGTTGCATCTGATCAGTCTCGTGTTTACTGGAGAACTTCGCAAAAGGAAAATTTTAAGGACGCGTCTGGGGTTTTATACACGTATGGAGATTTTGGCGCATTGTGGTGGACAAATTTGGATGGTTCAGGTCAAGGTAAACTTGAATCAAACGGTCAGCAGATAATTCCAAATGTTATGGAAAGAAATGCATATGCATTTTCTCCCGATTTGAAAAGTGTTGCCTGGATTTCAGAAGGTCTTGAACCGGGTTGTTCTCTTCTTGATGGGAGTTTAGCGATTTGGTCTCCCTTCATTAGATTCGGCTCAATGACAAGAAATGCGCAAACACCCACCCCCTTCTTTCCTGAAAACTCGCCCCATTTTGGAAAAACAATAGATATAGCTTATGTTGAAAATTATGTGCGCCAATGCTTCGTAATCCATGTTGCTTCCCTTTCAGATATGGATAATGATATTAAGATTCCGCTCATTCCTCCCTATAACCCTGATAACGAAGACTTCTATTACCATAAAGAATATTCTTTATTTTGGTCGCCTGACAGTTCAAAAATCCTTGCTTACGATGATGGAAATGCGACAAGGCGTTTGTCAATAATTGGGTTCGAGAGTTATCCGCTCGCACTTTATGAAGTAGTACCAAAGGATACAAATCCAAAACTCACTCTACTAAAGGTTATTTCAAATAGTCCAATAACCCAAAGTGGAAACGCAATGCCACAGGTATCCGAAAGTTTTACATCATTTAGGTTTTCCCCAGACGGACGTTTATTATTATTTGTAAAATGGAATCCTTATACAAATTTCTATTCGGCAGATGTCAATATTCTCAACCTAGAAACACTCGCTTTTATCGATAGTTTTAAACGAAAAATAATTGCAAACGCGGAAGAAAAGCGTGTTGGAGAAATTTTCTGGATACCATAATTTCTCATCCGACCAAAAGCGGGCTAACAAAGCGTCCAGAAAGAACTGGGATGATATGCACCTGACGCTGGGGATTGTCAAGCGCCAATGCGCTTGACTGGGCGATGCTCGCTGGAAGCTCGCTCGCCCGATCTGCGGCAATCTCAAGCAGTTTCCTACGCCTTGTCATTTTTCCCTGGACTGTCGTCCACCTGTGCCTGCGGCAAGGTGCAGGCAAGACAGGCTGGCTGGACGGCTTCGCCGTCCCCGCCCCAGCGCAGGTATCCCCTACGGGGACGATGGCGCAAACCGTTGGGCGTTCCTTGCAAGTCGTAATAAACAAAGAAACTGTCATCGGATTTCTGAGTCCAGATAAAATTCAAATAACTTCATTCATCTAAAAGAGGCAATCAAATGCAAAGTCTATTTTGTCCAGTTGTACTTCTTGTTTTAGGCGGCGCGCTGTTCACGAGATGGCAAAAAGCCAAGAAGGAACAGAAACGCACAGAAGCGATTGTGTGGGCATTGGCTTCTATTGGTTTTGTAGTCTTTGGGTTACTTGGTTTATTGGACGCAATACTTACTTTGTTGAACTTGTAAGTTTTTTACTCTGAATTATTATTGAAATACGAGAAGGCAATTTGAGTTTTGGCTAGTCTCTAAAATCGGATTGACCGCCTCCGTCAAAAAATGATTATTTACTCAAGCCTCATTTGCTGGCGCAAGTTTTGATAAGTTATAGCCTCAATTTGCCCGTAATCCATTGGGATGGTTTTTGCTTTAATTCGTCAATTTTTTTGGCTTTTTGCCGAAACACTGGCGAATTTTAGGCGATTGCCAAAGATTAGGTTATGTGTAAAACTTAGGCGTGTTGGCGGTAGTATTTTTTTAAGTTAGCAAATCTAGCGCAACAAAAACGCCCAACAAAGCGTCCCGATAGAACTGGGATGGTATGCGCCTGCCCGGAGTGCGTGCCGCAATCTCAAGATGAACAGCAGCGTTAACGGATGGAAAACTAAAGGAAGAAAACTGATCCTGGAACAAAAAACAACCCCTTCACGGGGTTGTTTCATTTCAAAATTCTCTCACGCTGCCAGTTCAGACTCGGCTTTGCGCATGGATTGAAACGATGCGATGGCCACTTCCAGCATTTTCAAGTCGGGGTCGCGGGTGGTGAGGTGCTGCAGGGCCAGGTTGGGCTTGATCATCCATTGGACGATGGGATTGCCCAGGTGGTTGGCCGTCCAGCGAATGTATTCCACCGCAATGCCTGCCAGGATCGGAATGAACAGAATCCGTGTCGCCAGCCGCCAAAGGATGGGCAGCGGTCCGAGCGCCGTGAAGACCAGGATGGAGAGCAGCACCAACGTCAACAGGAAAGCCGTGCCGCAGCGCGGATGTTCGATGGGATATTTCGCCACGTTCTCAGGGGTCAGTTCCGCGCCCGCTTCGTAGGCGTTGATGGTCTTGTGCTCCGCGCCGTGATATTGAAAGACGCGCCGGATGTCGGGCATGAACCCAATGCTCCAAATATAGCCGACGAGGATCCCCAAGCGCAGCAAACCTTCAAGCAGGTTCCCGATCCACAGGGCGGAGGTCGTCTGTGCCAGCAGGTGTTCCACCCAACCGCCAATGCCCGCAGGAAGCAAAAAGAAAAGTCCCACCCCAAAGAGCAGGGACAGGCCCAAAGTCAAATAAAGAGCCGGGCCTTCCAGTTTTTCATCTTCGCCGGTTTGGGTGTTCGCAGAAACGGTCAGGGCGCGCATGCCCAATCCCATCGCATCCCATAACAAGATCACCCCGCGCAGGAATGGGACCTTGGTGATGCCAGAGCGGTACACGCTCGCAAGCGGCTCCGTATGGACGACAACCTCGCCGTCTGGTGCACGCATGGCAATGGCAAAGGCCTTCTGTCCGCGCATCATTACGCCTTCGATCACAGCCTGCCCGCCGTAGGAGATAATTCGATCTTCCATATTTTTAAATCGCCCTATCCAAAATGCAGGGGCGGCCCTTCCACAAGATTCGAAATGCTTTGATCTCGTTGGGCAGGCCGCCCTTGCTCATTTATTTGAAGTTATAGAAAAAGTGAGTGAAGGCTTCTATGCCCTTATACCAGGTCGGCAGGTACATGCGCTCGTTCGGCGAGTGGACGTTATCATCCGGCAGACCGAAGCCGCTCAACAGGGAATCTGCGCCAACATATTTTTGCAGCAACACCACAGAGCCGATCGAACCGCCTTCGCGTTTGAAGTACGGGCGCTTGCCCCACACGGTCTCAAGTGCCATGGCTAACGCCTTCACACCGGCCGAGTCTGTTTCGACAAGGGCGGCTCCAGCGTTGTGAAGATTCTTGAGTTCCCATTTGATGGTCTTGGGCGCGTTCTTTTTGAGATAAGCGCGCAACTGTTTCTCGGTCTCTTCCGGAGTTTGGTCTGGCACGAGGCGGCAGGAGATCTTCGCCATCGCCCAGGCAGGCAGGACGGTCTTGGAACCCTGACCGGTGAACCCGGAGAGCAGGCCGTTCACTTCCAGGGTCGGGCGCGCGCCAGTGCGCTCAGCGGGGATGAACTGCGGTTCGCCCCACAACGCAGGCACACCGGTCATCTTGATCAGATCCTTGTCCTTGACCGGCAGGCGTTTAAAGTCCTCACGTTCCTTCTTGCTCAACTTGCGGACCTTGTCGTAGAAACCGGGCAGGGTGATCTTGCCATTCTTGTCGTGCATGCCTGCCACGAGTTCGATCAACGCTTGAGCGGGGTTATGGACCGTGCCGCCAAAAAGTCCGGAGTGCAGGTCCTTATCGGGGCCATAGACGCGCAACTCAAAATAAGCAAGGCCGCGCAGGCCCGTGGTGATGGTCGGCTTGTCGGCGGCGATCATCCCGGCATCGGGGTTCAAACAATAATCGCAGGCCAGCATCTTCTGGTTCTGTTTGATAAATTCACCGAGATGTTCCGACCCGATCTCCTCTTCGCCTTCCACCAGCCATTTAATATTGACCGGCAGTCCCGTAGTACGGACAATGGCCTCAACGGCCTTAAGCGACGCCACAACCTGACCCTTCATATCCGAGGAACCGCGCGCGAATAGATAATCGCCTCGCACCTCCGCCTTGAATGGGTCTGACTCCCAAAGTTCGATCGGGTCGACAGGCTGGACATCATAATGACCGTAGATCATGATGGTGGGAGCCAACTTGCCAGCGCCCATCCACTCGCCATAGACGACGGGGTGTCCCGCAGTCGGCATGACCTGCACCATATCCATGCCGAGGGAGGTCAATTGTGCAGCCACCCACTCGGCCGCGCGACGAACATCGGCCTTGTTCTCATCCAGGGTCGAAATGGAGGGAATGCCAACGAACTCTTTCAATTCACTTAAATAACGCTCATGGTTCGAGCGGACGTACTCCAACGCCTTCCGGGCATCTGACATGGTAGTTTCTCCTTTTTTTATGGTGCGGTGGTCGGCGCTGCGGTCGGTTCATCGAGGGCACGGCGCGTGACCAGATACCATTCGTTGATCAAAGCAAGCCGGTCGCTGGTGTCATACATCGGCGCAACCTGTACGCCTTGTACCTGCACATCCACCCCGTATGAATAGACCGGATAATACAATGGCAGGGAAGGCAGGTCTTTCGTGAACACCACCTGAAAGTTGCGATACAAGCGGGCGCGTTCGGAAAAGTCTGTGGTGGTGCGGGCTGTCTCAAGGAACTCGCTCGCGGTGCGGTTATCCCATTGGGAGTAGTTCTGTCCGCCCGTTGCTTCGGACTGATGCCAGAAGAGATACGGGTCCGGGTCGGGGGTACGCGAGGTGTTCAAGTCCGCCAGTGCGGCTTGGTAATTCCGGGTGGAGAGGAAATCATTGACCAATGAGTCGTAGGCAACCGACTGCAATTCCACTCGCACCTCGATTAGCGCCAGGTCAGACTGGATCGACTGGGCGATCAGCGTATGGATCTCATCATTGGGGTGAACCAGGGTAAAGGTCAGAGGTTGACCGTCTTTGGAACGAACTTCGCTTCCAGAGGTGAGGATATATCCCTCGGCGTTCAAGATCTGGGTCGCAGATTCCGGGTCGTAGGCGATCTTTTCGATCTCTTCGTAATAAGCCCATGAGCCCGGCAACACAGGTCCATCGGCAACAATGGCTTGTCCCTTCAAGATATGAGAGACGATCACATTGCGGTTAATTCCCAGCATCAAGGCATGGCGCACTTTGTCGCTTTGCAAGAAGGCCACAGTGGGGTTGTTCAGGTTGAGGAAGACCAAACCCATTTGCGGCAAACGGCTGGTATACACCGAGAGCGTCGGTTCCTGCAGGGCGGCCTGCAACACATCCTCGGTCAACTGACTGACGCCCAGCACCTCGCCTTGTTGGTAGGCATCGAATGCCGCTGCAGACGATGGGTAATATCGGAACACGATCTGCTCAATGAAAGGCGGTTGGATGTAAAAACTCTGATTGGCGACCAGCACCACGCCAGTGATCTGACCTCCGCTGGTGAGCAGGTGGTCAAAGCGATACGGGCCGGATCCGACCGGGCTCAGGTTGAAGTCTGAGACTGCCAGTTGGTCGGCCGGGACGGTTTCCAGCAAATGCTTCGGCAGGACACCAAAAGTGGCGTAGTCCAGAAATGGGGCGAAGGGTTCAGGAAGTTTGAATTGCAGGTTCTTTTCATCGAGGCGTTTGATCTCGATCTGAGACCACATATCCTTGATATCCTGCGGGAAGAGCGAGCCTGCGCTCTTGATCATCTCAATGGTGAAGATCAGGTCATCGGTGGTAACCGGCTGGCCATCATGCCAGAGCGCATTGGGGCGCAGCGAGAAGTTGTATTGCGTACCATCTGCTGAAACGCCCCAGGATTCGGCCAGGTCAGGCTGCGGCAGGCCGCGCGAATCAAATTTAACCAACCCGCTGAAGAGCAGGCGGTCCACATCCCGGTCGGCGGGGTTGTTCCAATCGAGCATGGGGTTCAAACGTCCCATCGAGCCGATGAGAGCCTCGGTGTAAATGCCGCCGGGCGCGGCTTCGGGCAGGGTGATGACACTGACCGGCTGCTGGCTGAGCAACAACAATGCCACAATGACCAGCGTTACGGCAACGACCAGGATCTGCCAGCGTAATTTTTTCATACTGTATATGTGTGGGATCTGTATCCGTTGATGATGAATGGAGTGGGGATTTTTAAAGAAAAGACCGCCAAGCCCTGCATTGGAGCAACCGGCAAGGCGGCCTCTTCACGCTTGTGATTAACTATCGTCCGACGATGATGATGGTAATGACGAGGCCGAAGAAAACCACGCTCAGTGAGATCGTCATCCAGAAGAGGATGCGCTCAATACCGCGGCGGGCGGTGAAAACACCACCAGTATCCGCGCCGGTCAGACCACCCAGCCCTGCGCCCTTGCTCTGCAGGATGACGCTGAGGATCAAACCCACTGAGGTTATAATCAAAGCAATATCCAAAAAGTTAGCCATGCGTTTGTGCCTCCTAGAAATTAGCTGGCAAATTATACCTGTTCGATAAGCGAATCGTCAAACGAGTGGTTCACGAAAACCATTTCCTCTTTCGGCTGTGAAAGAGGAAAGATTTTAATGAGGAATTTCATGCAAGAAGTCATTGTCAACCTGCACATGCACACCCGTTACTCCGATGGCAGCGGAACCCACAAAGACATCGCCGCTGCCGCGCTCAAAGCCGGGGTAGACGCGGTCATCGTCACCGACCACAATATCCTCGTGCAGGGGTTTGAAGGCTATTACAAGGAAAAGAACAATAAGATCCTGATGCTGATCGGCGAAGAGGTCCACGACCAGGCGCGCGACCCGCAAAAGAATCACCTGCTGGTCTTCGGCGCCGGGCGGGAACTGGCAACCTACGCCGAAAACCCGCAAAACCTGATCAACCAGGTGCGCGAATCAGGTGGCCTGGCCTTTATCGCGCATCCCGACGACCCCGAAGCGAAAGCCTTTAACGAGACGGATATCTCCTGGGTCGATTGGAGCGTACAGAACTATAACGGCATCGAATTGTGGAATGCGCTGAGTGAACTCAAGACAATCGTCCCCACCAAACTGCATGGCATATTCTATGCCTTCTTTCCGGCTTTTGTAGCGCACCAGCCCATCCCAAACACCCTCGCCACCTGGGATACCCTGCTCGCAACCGGCCAGAAAGTGGTGGCCATCGGCGGCTCGGACGCCCACGCACTCGACATGCACATGGGACCTATTCATCGTGTCATCTATCCATATGAATTTCATTTCCGCGCTGTGAACACTCATGCGCTTCTACCCGGACCGTTAACCGGGGATGTGACCAGTGACCGGACTCTCATCTACAAGGCGTTCGCCGCCGGGCACTGTTTCGTGGGCTACGACATGTCCGCCCCCACCAGGGGTTTTCGCTTCACTGCGCAGGGCAGGGATGGGACCGTTGTGATGGGTGACGAGATCCCTGCAAAGGGCGGCGTGACCCTGCAAGCCAAGGTTCCTTTCCATGCCGACATCTTGCTCTTAAAGGATGGACAGGTCATCCAAACCTGGAAGAATCAACTCTCGGGCACGCACATCACTACCGAACCCGGGGTGTACCGTATCGAAGCGTATCGACGCTACCTGGGCAAACGCCGCGGCTGGATTTATAGCAACCCGATCTATGTTCGGTAGGCTGGTCACTTACGCATTTTGATGAGTTTTGCCGGGTTCCCGGCTACAATGGAATAAGGCATCACGTCTTTTGTAACAACAGAACCAGCGCCGATAATTGAACCTTCCCCGATCTTCAATCCGGGCAAAATAATAACCCGGCTGCCAATCCAAACGTCGCTTCCAATTTCAACTGGCCCGTATTCAACATTCCCCTGGAACATCATCGGAATATCCAACCGGTCAAAACGATGATTCCCACCCAAGATCAAAACCTCAGGTGCCATCATGACATGGTTTCCTATTCTTGTGTTGAATGGAATCTTACAATTCTCTCCAATCCCACTATGATCGCCGATTTCCAACTGCCCCCCGCTTCCAAAAACCGCACCGCGCTCAATATTGACGTTTGAACCGCATTTGTTGAAAAGGACCGAAGCGCATACAGCGCGAACTTTTTTGGAGAACCGGCCCAGGAATCTGGTTGTAGACGAAGGCATGTTTCTGGCTACAAGAATATAGAAAATATAGACCAGACCCTTGATCAAAAATCGCATGGATCTCTCCAAAATGAAATCTTCCTGTTACTCGAAAAAATTATATCACCCGGACCGGGGGAGGATAAAGATCCCGATGCAGGAATCATCTCCGGCACGGGTGGGAAGCGCGGGCGACACTCCGCGTCCCCGGAAGAAGATTCTTGTGGTAAACTTCGCCCGCTAGTCAACAGGTACGTCTAATATACGTGCCTTTCCGTTCCCGGCAGGCCCACGGCTTGAACAGGAACAAACCCATGGAAAGGAGGTTTTCCCAATGCGCAAATATGAACTGATGTGCGTGATCCAGCCAGACCTGGATGAGACCGCTTTTAACAGCGTGCTCGAGAAGGTGAAGGGTTGGATCAGTGAGTCAGGTGGCAGTGTGGATAAGGCCGAAGTTTGGGGTCGCCGCAGACTCGCTTATCTCATCAACAAGCACCGCGAAGGTCAGTATGTTCTGATGAACGTGACCATGGAGCCCGCCGCCACTTTCGGCCTTGAACGCAATCTTCGCTATCAAGAGTCGATCCTGCGACACATGCTTTCTGTAGTTGGATAATTAACTTTGGAGTTGCCCGGTTTTTAACAAGGAGATTGCCATGAGCCGAGGTCTTAATAAGGTACAGATCATAGGACATCTTGGGAAAGATCCCGAGATGCGCTACACACCGTCCGGCAAGCCGGTCACGACGTTCACAGTGGCGGTCAGCCGCACCTGGAACAGCGCTGACGGCGAGCGTCATAACGAGACCGAATGGTTCAATGTGGTCGCCTGGGGGACCCTGGCCGAAATCTGCAAACAGTATCTCGTCAAGGGACAGCAGGTCTATGTGGAAGGCCGCCTGCAGACCCGCCGCTGGGATGACAAGGAAGGCACAAAGCATACCAGTGTGGAGATCGTAGCCAGCGAAATGATGATGCTGGGCGACCGGCGCGATTCCAACAACAACTCACAGGAAGTCGAAAACTCGTCCACGGATGCCCAGAACAGCACCGGGGATGAAGAGTTCCCCTTCTAAAGCAAGTTTTCTGGAGTAAATCATGAGTGAAGAAAGAAATACCTCCGGCGGGGAAGGCGGCGGGGGCGATCGCAAGTTCTTTGCGAAGCCCAAGTTCTGCCAATTCTGCGCCGACAAGAACCTGACCATCGATTATAAAAAGATCGATCTGTTACGCAAATACGTCACTGAAGAGGGTAGCATTCGCCCGCGCCGCCAAACCGGCGCCTGCGCGAGGCACCAGCGCGCGGTGGCGGCTGCCGTCAAGCAGGCACGTCACGTAGCGCTTCTGCCTTTCAACGGCAAGGCACCGGACGAACGTTCCTGATTGCCGATCTCTGACACCGGCGGGGCATGGGCACAAGTTCCATGCCCCGATTTTTTGCCGGTCACTCTTACGCAAGGAGCATGAGCATGTCCAACGAATCGGGCAGGAAGCCCGTTCTACACAAGAAACACGTTGCCCGCCTTCAGCGCGAACAGCAACAGACCCGCATTGTCCTTTACACCTTCTTCGGGGTCCTTGCCATTGTTCTACTTTTACTGCTATACGGCTGGCTCGATATCAAATTTTTCCAACTTAATCGCCCGGTGGCCAAGGTTGGAGACACCGAGATCCTGCTCAAGGATTTCGAACCGCGCGTCAAATTGCAGCGCCAGAACCTGCTGAGCCAGTACAACCAGTACGAGCAGTTCGCCCAATTCTACGGCATGGACTTTTCGTCGCAGTTGCAGCAGATCCAAAGTCAGTTGGATGCGCCGGAACAGATCGGTCAAAGCGTATTGGATTTCATGATCGACGAAGAATTGATCCGCCAGGAAGCAGCCAAGCGCGGCATCACCGTCAGCGAGCAGGAGATCGATGAGGCCGTGCAAGCGGGCTATGAATACTACCCCAACGGCACACCCAGCCCCACGATCACCCCGACCGATGCGCCCCAACTGGATAACCCGCCCGAGGCGCTCAAACTGGTGACCGCCACCCCGGCGGCAACTTCCACGCCTCTTTCCACGGCGACGCCTGATCCCAACGCGACGGCGACCCTCGCCCCGACCGCTACCGCCACTTTCGAACCGACTTTCACCCCCACGGTCGGACCGTCACCCACAGCGCTGCCCACTTCCACGCCCTACACGGCTGAAGGTTTCCAGAAATTGCTGGATGAGACCGACAAAAATCTCAGCAAGTATGGGTTCAGCAAGGAATACTATCGCAAGTTCTATACCTACCAGATGCTGCGCGATAAGTTACAGGCGGTCATTACAGCCGATGTCCCGGCCACAGAAGACCAGGTTTGGGCACGCCACATCCTCGTCGCGGATGAAGCGACCGCGCTGGACATCATCAAGCGCGTGCAGGCTGGCGAAGACTTTGCCCAATTGGCCCTCGAACTCTCCACTGACGAAGGTTCCGCCATCAAGGGCGGCGACCTCGGCTGGTTCGGCAAAGGCCAGATGGTAGCAGAGTTCGAAACGGCCGCTTTCGCCCTCGAAAAATCCGGTGACATCACCACCACGCCGGTTCAGTCTCAGTTCGGTTATCACGTCATCCAGTTGATCGCCAAACAGAGCCGCCCGCTCGGCGCAGACGCCTACCAGGCCGCGAAGGACAATGCCTTCCAGGATTGGCTTGACGCGGCCCGCGAAGAGTACGGCGTCGAGACCTACGACATCTGGCAGCAACGCATTCCGACCGAACCGAATTTCATCTCCATGGCCACAGATGCGGTCATTCAACAGCAGACCGCCCAGGCGGAATCGGTTGCCACCATCGACGCAGCCCAAACAGAAGCACCGAATCCGTAATACCAGAACGAGCACGAGGTAACAAAAAACCGCCCCGGAGTTTTCCGGGGCGGTTTTTTGATTGCAAGTGATTACCACGGCTACTCTTTAACATTCCCAACTTCAAAACGGCAGTATTCATCCCCTTTGGCAATGCAATGAGTCTCCGTGATCTCGTATTCTTTTCCAGTGGCCCATTTGACCGCCTCCGTCACCGAACCGACGTAAAGATGGCAAATAGGATGATCGCTGTGGCGGGAGTTGCAAACAGCGCAGGTGGATTCGATATACGCGAGCCGGTCGCCGCTTTCATCGACCCAGGCCTTGACCTGCGAATTGCTCTTCTTGAGCGCGTCGGCCATGCCATTCAAGATAAATTTGATGCGTTGACGTTCGGGCAGCACCTTAAGCGCAACCCCGGCAATACCCAGCAAGGCCGCCTGTTCGCGTACGCCATATTGAAAGGAAGCCCGGCCGATCCGCCGCAGCATGCCCCGGCCACCCCGGCCGTAAAAATCTTCGATGGCCTGATTCAACTGCGCATACTGCGAAGCCCTGATGGACGGCTCCAGGTCATTCGGAGGGAAATTCCCCACGAACTTCTCCAACCCACAAGACTTGAGCACGGCGCTCAATCCGTTATCCCCCATCACCTCCTGCATGGAGGTCAGGGCCTGCCGCACGAGCGAGTTGATGATGACGGCTTCTTCACGATCTGACATGGGGCCTCCTGTTTTACGAAAGGATGGTTATTTGACATGGGTATATCTTAAGTTCACAAGGCGGGAAATCCCCCAAGATGGGGGGCTTACCATTATCGATTTATTACCTCAATAGGTACTTCGGGTCGTGAAAAAAAACGCGAAATTAAGCCAGGAAATCTCTGAGTTAAGCCAACAAACTTTCGAATTAAGCCAGGAAACTTTGAAATTAAGCCAACAAACTCTCAGGTCAAGCCAGGGGCCCTGCCAAAGAGCGTTAGAAGTCTTTTCGATAGACCAAGACTTTCTGAATAACCTTAAATCCAAGCGACTGATATAAATTAAACGCTTCATTGCGATAATTATCGGTTTCGACATAAATATCTTTTGCGCCCATTGACCGTAATCGACTCACCCCATGCGACAGCGCCACCTTTCCCAGCCCGAGTTGACGGTAATCCTTATGGACTCCCAACGGTTCGACCTGACCCGCGGAGGTTTTTTCGTTGAACCAGCAGATGCAAAACCCTGCCAATTCCCCCGTAGGAGACTCGACCACCAAGTCCAATTCCGGCCTATAAAGCAGATTTTGCAGCGTGCGCCTGCGCCAGCCAAGAGTCATGTTCTTGCTCTCGAACACGGATTGATGCAACTCTACATACCTCTCTACATCACCACCCAGCGGGCGGACGATGAACCCGGCAGGCGGCTCAATTGGCTTGGTCTCGCTTTGAGGGGAGAGTCGCATGAAAACCTTGGACCATGAATCCTCGCCCACATCCGATTGACAGGCAAAGCCCATCGCTTCCAAATCGCTCCGGCGGGACTCTTGACCCGAGAACACATTGACAAACCAAGCCGGGCGCACAAAAGGTGTGCCGACCACCGCTTGAGCGCGTCCATCCGCCCATGCAAGGATCTCCTTGTGCAGGCTGGCATGATAGTCCGGATGGCAAACATAATCCATCGCCCAGAACGGACTTTGCAGCACCGCCCAAGCTACAAGTTCCTCCCCGTCCAACCACAAGCGGACATTTTCCGCATCATCCAACGCCCACGAACTCAGCCGGTACGGTAAGTCCATTACATGTAGGTGGCTCTCTTGGAATTGGCAAGCGAGGTCGATCATTCGTTGTTTATCTTGTTCGTCAAGAAAAGAGTGTTGGGTTATTTCCATTGAAGATTTCCTATCTTAAGACCACTTAACAACCTTTTGCGAGACACAGGGGTAATCATAAAAGCGTTCATGGGCGAGGAGTAGCAGTACCTGAGAAAATCATTTTATTTCCCGCTAAGTCATAATCAAAGAGCGTATATATGTAATTAATACCATCCCATGCCTCCCCTTCAAACCTTATCATTGATGGACTAATCCATGTATTAGGTGTCAATAACATCCCTTGAATTGAAAAAATTTCTTTTGTTTGCTTAGTAACCGAATCCCATACATACATCGATGAAAATTCCGCTAGTTCTTCACCGCACGTTGCTGTGAAAAACACCAGAAATCTACCATCCGGCGACCAATCCATTTCCATGACGTCAGATGTATCTATCACAATAATCTCATCGTTATATAGGTTGGTAATTGTTACGCCATGCCTATCAGCGGCATAATATTCGCTGGTTGGCGAAAACTTTATCTCAATGCCAGGAAAATCATTCCATGGAGGAAAGAATCTATCTGATGGAATAAGTGTTACCAAGTTTCCTGTTTTAAGGTGAAGGCGATAAAGTCCATAAACCCCGTGACCGGGAAAACACTGATTACCGCCACCTGAAATCCCAAACACTTTGCTGAAGTAGAAAAACCTACCATCTGAACCCCATGCTAATGGCTCAAATCCTCCCTCTCCATTAATAGTCGTATCAAAAAAATCTGAAAAATTAATGACCCATTTTATGCCTTCCAGATTTTGAACGACCAACTTTTGATTTCTTTTATACCCACAACTAATTGCAAACCATTCTCCATATGGTGAAATTTCTGAAGAACGACTCGAATCCGTATCGAATTCGTCACACAGTTTTTCAAGTGGTTCCAGTGTCGATTGCGCAATAAGGGTGGCGGCAGGAATAGTTGGTCGAATGAGAGTGGCAGTTACAGTAGGTTTTCGAGTCAAAGTTGGTCTTGGAGTTCGTGTGGAAGTTGATGTTTCATTTATAGCGGATTGAAAAGTTGCTGTAGATTGCTTCGATACACAACCTGCAACTAAAATAAGGATAGATATTACCAAGATGGATGATGTTTTTTTACTAATTTCCATATACTTACCCTATAGTTTTCTTTGAACACAACACCTTGTTTTTCAATTATATCCCTCACTTCACAAAAAAGCCCCACCCCGATACCAGAAACGGGACTTTCCCTCGCCTATCGTCCTATCTGCCTTCAGATATGGCCTGCTTCACATCCTGTTTTGCGAGCAGAAGGTCAAAGGAAAGCAGTTTTGACGTACTCGGCGCAATATAAAGAATGACCGGTTGATGCTCCAACGTGAGCACTTGATCCCAGGCATCCTCGGTCATAAAACCGACATGCAGCGGGAGAGGCGCAGGCAGCCGCGGATCACGTACTATAATTTTATATTGATGGGTCTGAAACTTGAAGCCCAGGTATTCTCCTTCATTCTCCTCAAAAACAAGGGTGGTTAGCAAAGCAATGGCCTTTTTGTTCTTCATGTCCCTTACATAGCCGCGGAGTTGGAACCAGGCAAGGCCAATGAGTACAAGGAAAAACAGCCCCATAAAAATCATTAGTCCTGCCAAAACCATATCTAATCTACCTCTACGAATATCGTCCCCAAACAAAAAGATGATTATCCATCCAAAAAAGGAGTCCAGTATCAGGTAGAAAACCAGGAAGATCAGGAATTCCCTCTGAATCCGTTTTACTTGTTTCGGGCTGATAATCGTCAACCGATTCTGTTTCAGATCCTCATCCGTGAATTTAAGGCGATAACGCAAGATATCCTCCGGCGATGCACCAGGGGATAATTTTGATCTGGAATTCACGGCAAACCACCGTATTCCGCTGACCGCCAGCACGACTAAAACAATGGTGGCAATCGCCTCCAACGGACTGGTAAACAGTGTATAAATGAATTGGATCCATTCCAACATTCGACCCTCACTTGAGCATTGATACGATATCAATCCATTATCCCAAACGGGGAGGATAAGGAGCCCTCATTCAAATACAACCCTGCCAATCGCTATTCGCTATGCAATCAGCACGGTACTCCCACACAGATTTCCCTTCACAAACAAAAAAGCCCCGCCCCAAAACTGGGAGCGGGACTTTCCATCGTCTATCGTCCGCGGTCTGTCGTCCTACCCGCGCTTCAACATATCATCCGTCACCTGATCGAGCCTCAAACTGATCACCTGACTCGCTGAGTCGCGTCCCATCGTCACACCGTAGATGACATCAGCCGCTTGCACGGTATTACGGTTATGGGTAATGACAATGAACTGCGTGTCCTTGCTCAAGTCCACTAGCAGGTCGCGGAAACGCCCCACGTTGGCTTCGTCGAGCATCGCGTCCACTTCATCCATCACGCAGACGGGTGTAGGTGACACTTTGAGCAGCGCAAAGACCAGCGCGATCGCGGTCAGACTGCGCTCACCGCCAGAGAGCAATGCCAAGCCTTGCTCGCGACGTCCCGGCAGGCGGGCTTCGATTTCAATACCGGTATCGACCAAATTCTCAGGGTCGGTCAATGCCAAACGCGCCGAGCCGCCGCCAAACAGGCGCACGAACGTCTCGCGGAATTGCTTATCCACGGCGTCAAAGGTCTTAACGAATTCCTGCTTGGTCAACTCATCGAGTTCCGCCACCACCTGCTTCAAATCCGCCTGGGCTTTGTGCAGGTCTTCCACCTGAGTCTTCATGAACTCGTAGCGTTCTTTTTCCTGCTCATACTCCGCCTTCGCATCCGGGTTGATGGCACCCATGCGGCGCAGTTGAGCGCGGTTGTGAGTCAACTGTTCTTCCAGATCCGGCGCGAGTTCGGTGACGATGGGCAACTGCTCCACCATGCCTTCGATCGGCAGCGGCACAGGTCCCGAAACATCGGCGGCATATTCGAACATCACCAGACCAAAATCGTCGGTGATCTTTTGTTGTAAATTATCGAGCGCTTCCTGCTTGCGAGTTTGCTCCAACTGCACCTGCCCCAACAAACGTTCCGCATTCGCAAATCCGCGCTGGGCGTTATTTTCCAATTCCTGCAAACGCGCTTCTTCCTGTTCGGCGGCGGCAAGTTCCTTCTCTGCCGGTTCGATCTGAATGCGCTGGTCTTCGATCTGCACGTTCAACGCCGACTCACGTTCACGCAGCGCCGCCTTCTCGGAATCCAAACTGTGCAAGCCGCCATCCAACTCGGTCAGACGATTCGCCAATTCCACCCGGCGCGAATCCAAACGGGATATATCGTCGCCGCGTTCCTTCAATTTATTTTGCGCTGCGCTCAGGCTGCCTTCCGCTACCGCCGCACGCGTCGTCCAGTATGAGACCTGTTCCTGCAACTCACCCGCTTCAAGTTCTGCGAGTTTCGCCGCAACCACTTTCAATTCCGCATGCGCCTGCGCAGAACTTTCTTCCACTTCAACAGACGACTGACTTATCTTTTCTTGTTGGGATTTCGACTCTTCAGCCTCTCCCTGCAGTTGACCTAACTGACTCTTCTGCCATTCCAACTGCCGAGCATTCGCCTCAGACTCAAGACCGGCTTGTTGCTCAGTCTCCTGAGCTTCACCTAGTCTGACGCGGGTTTCGCGCGCATCGGATTCGATTTGCATCAGTTCGCGTTGCGCTTCGGCATATTCATTCGACAGGCGCTCCACGAAGTCATTCGACTCGGCAAGGCGAGAGACGAGTCCGCTCAAGGCGGATTCAAATTCTCGTTTTTGGCGTCCCCGGCTTAAGGTCGAGGAAGAGGCGGTTTTTCCGGCGATGACCAAACCATCACCACGGAAGACTTCGCCTCGCAGAGTCACCACGCGAGCGTGAGTCGGAAGATCCGGTTGTAAGCGGCGAGCCGTGGCACGGTCACGGACGATGAGAGTCTGACCGAGCGTTAATCGCACCGCACTGCGCAGTTCTTCGGGCGCGTTGACGAGTTCGGAAGCAATGCCCAAAATATCATCTGAGACTTCCGAAGTCTTAAAGACTTCGGAAGTCTGATTGACTGGCAATAACGCAGCGCGACCGGCTTCATCAGACTCGAGCAATTGCAAAGCATTTTCTAATTCATCTGAGTCGATCAACACCGCATCAAGCGTATCGCCAAGCGCGGCGGCGATGGCGGTTTCGAGTTCGGCAGGCACATCGAGCGCGGACGAGAGCGCACCCCGCGCCCCATTGAGACGCGACTGACGCGCGGCATCGAGCAGGAAGCGCGCGCCTTCGGCATAACCCGCCAGTGACTGCTCAGACTGTTCAAGCACTTCAAGTTGCGCCTTCAAGCGTGAATGTTCCGACTCTTCTTTGGTGCGGCGTTCAAGCGCGGCGCGGCGTTCGCCATCGAGGCGATCCACTTCGGCGCGTTTGGCAAGGGATTTGTCTTCGGCACGCTGCAGGGTTTCGGTAATACCCTCGCGGGTCTTGCGGGCATATTCGTATTGCGCCCTGGCTTTTTCGGTTTGCGCTTCGGCATTGGCAATTGCGTTTTGCGTTTGAGCGATTTTCTGAGTCTGCGCTTCAATGCGAGACTTGAGTTCATCGAGGCGGGCGTTGTTCTCAGCACGCTGCTGGGTCAACTCTTCAATGCGGTTGCGAATGGACTGAATCTGTTCTTCAATGCCCGAACGTTCAGACTGGCGCGTCGAGAGCGCGTTCTGCACATTTTCGTTTTGCGCTTTGGCTTCGTCAAACTCGCTCTGCACACGGGCGAGATCCGCTTCGGCGGCTTGATACCGCTCGCGCGCCAAATGCAATTCGTTCATTGCATTTTCCTGGTCAGAAAGGATCGAAGCCTGTTGTGCGGTGAGCGAACGGCGACGTTCTTCGAGCACGGCGAGGTCACGGCTGAGGGATTCGCGTTGGGTGTGCAATTCGGCGGCTTTGCGATGCCATTCATTTAAGTGGGCACGCAAGCCCGAAAGCCTCTCGCGGAAGTTGTTATATTCGGCTTGTGCCTTCTCGTGATTTTCACGCGACTCGACCAAACGCGACTCTTGCATACGCACAGACTCGCGTGCATCGGTCAGGTCACGCTGCGAGCGGTGCCAGTGATAGCCATACCATTCGCGCAGGATCACTTTCAAATCCGCTTGGGCGCGGGCAAATTCGATGGCGCGTTTTGCCTGCCGCTCCAAACTGCGGATGCGCGGCTCAAGTTCAGACATGATGTCGAGCACGCGTTCGAGGTTGTGTTCGGTATCGTTGAGGCGTTTGAGCGCATCATCGCGGCGGGCGCGGTAGAGACCAACACCGGCGGCTTCTTCAAATAAGCGGCGGCGGTCATCGGCTTTGAGCGCGAGGGATGCATCCACCAAGCCCTGACCGAGGATGGTATAGGTCCGTTCGCTCAAACCGGCTTGGGCGAGCAATTCGTTCATCTCGCGCAAGCGCACTTGCTGCCCATTGATGATGTACTCATTGTGACCATCACGGTGCGCGACACGTCCCATCGCCACATCGGTGAAGTCAAGCGGAAGCCATTGGTCAGTATTGTCAAAGTTGATGGTGGCTTGCGCCATACCGGCACGGGCGCGGTGCTCAGAACCGGAGAAGATCATGTCTTCGGTCTTTTTGCCGCGCAACAGCGCATAAGACTGTTCGCCCAGCACCCAGCGCAGTGAGTCGGCGATGTTCGATTTGCCCGAACCGTTCGGTCCGACAATGGCAGTGACGCCTGCTGCAAACTCAAAGGTTGTGCGTGAGGCGAAGGTTTTGTATCCTTGCAGTTCGAGTGATTTTAGACGGAGAGGCATGTGCGATTTTTGATTTCAGATTTACGATTTTAGAATTTTTTCAACGCGTCCCTGGCGGCTTCGCGTTCGGCGTTGGCTTTGCTGCTGCCACTCCCCCGCCCAAGGGTGTTGCCATTGACATCCACTTCCACATCATAGGTCTTGGCATGATCAGGTCCGCTGGTATGGATAACGCGATAAGCGATCGGTCCCATCTTGTAGGCTTGGACCCTTTCCTGGAATGTGCTCTTGGGATCGTTCAGCACTTCAAGAATGGTGGGCTCATGCGGGTCGATGAACGGCAGGATGAAACTCTTTACCTTTTCAAAACCGGCATCCAAATAAATAGCGCCGAGCAAGGCTTCAAAGGCAGAACCGAGCACGCTCTCACGGTGACTTCCACCCGTGGTCTTTTCGCCGCGTCCGAGACGAAGCGCACCGCCAAGGTCGATCTGCTGCGCGCATTTGGCAAGATTTTCATTTCTCACCAAATGTGCGCGGATCTTGGTCAGGTCGCCTTCGGGCAGTTCGGGGAAATGACGATACGCCCATTCCCCCACAATGAAGTCGAGTACGGCATCACCAAGAAACTCCAGCCGCTCATTATCCAGCGAGCCATCTTGATGCTCATTGGAGTACGAACGATGGGTCAGAGCCGTCGTCAGCAGGGAAAAATTGGAAAAGGACAGACCCAGCCTCTCGTTCAGGCTGGAAGCGGATTCCACATCCCGCTTATTGGATTGTTGTGTCACGGGAACCTCCCGGAACTCCGGGAGCGATATCCACTTACCTCCTGAGTGAGGAGATGTCGTTCCATGAGTTCCAATATAGATTTTTAGCGAGCCGAATTGTAACCTGAATTTACTTGGGAAGCGAAATTTTAAGATAAAATCGGGCGCAATCTGAAGGAGACCGCATGAACGAAGTCAGCAACGAAACACGCTTCCTGCACGCTGTGGAAATGGGGCTGGGCGCCTGGCAGTGGGGAGACCGGGTGATCTGGTCTTACGGCCAGGGATACACGGATAAGGAGATCCGCGAAGCCTTTGACGTTTCGCTTAATTTAGGGGTCCGCTTCATTGACACCGCCGAGATCTACGGCTCCGGCCGGTCGGAACGCCTGCTGGGGCAATTTCTGAAAGAGACCGACCAGCCCGCGCTGGTGGCCACAAAATTTTTCCCATGGCCCTGGCGTTTTATGAAAGGGGCCGTTCTGCACAATTTGAAGGGCAGCCTTGAGAGGCTTGGGTTGGAAGCGGTGGACCTGTACCAGATCCATTGGCCTTCGCCGGTCATGTCGACCGAATTATTAATGGAAGGATTGGTTGAGTGCGTCAAACAAGGCCTGGCCCGCACCGTGGGAGTCTCGAACTTTGGGCACAAGCGCATGCTGCGGGCTTATTCAGCGCTCGCACAGAACGGTGTTCCACTGGCGTCCAACCAGGTCCATTACAGCCTGTTGAGCCGCGAAGTGGAAAAGAACGGCACACTGGCACGCTGCAAAGAACTGGGCATCCGTATGATCGCTTATTCCCCGCTGGAACAGGGGTTACTCACTGGAAAGTATTCCACCGAAACCCCGCCGCCCGGTGTGCGTGCCAACCGCTACGCCGAGTTCATCAAGAAACTTCCTCCGATCTTGAGCGTGATGAAGGAGATCGGCCAGAGCCACAGCAAGACCGTTTCACAGGTCGCTTTGAACTGGGTCATTTGCAAAGGCGCGCTGCCCATCCCCGGCGCAAAGAACGTCAAGCAAGCGGAAGAGAACGCAGGCGGCGCAGGCTGGCGCATGAGCGATGAAGAAGTAGAGCAGTTAGATAAAGTGACCGATGATTTCCGCCCATATTCAGATGGAAAACAGGAAGACTAAGCGAAAAATCCACGGGAAGATCCCGTGGATTTTTTTATCATTCCAACGGATGTTCTGACTCGAAAACATGTGAGTGCATATTGGCGATCCATTGCTTGCCATCTTCCGTGAGGCTGAGGTAGAGAAGAGCATCTTTGATGAAGGGGTAGACCTGATTCCAATAAAATTTGGCGTACCCGCGCCGCAGGTCGTTCGGAGACTTATAACCAAGTTTCTCGTTCAGGCCAAGTTCCTGAAATTCATAGAACAACGCCGGGGCCTTGCGGAAGTAATCCGGGTCGCCCAGTTGACCCACGAAATCGGCAGCACGCACCAGTGACCCCAATCCTTTGGTATCTTGATCAAAAGACTGGAGGGAGGGAAACCTCGTCATCTCGATATAGGAAGCGACCAGATCCGCATCCAAAGTTCTGGAAATATCGCCGAGCAGGCCTGAGCCAAAGCGTTCGCGCACGAATAATTGACTGCGGTCAACATGATAAGGCGTTAGAGAAACATCGGTCCAGTCGGGAGATATATGGATCAGATCTTCATTCACTCCTGTGGCAAACATCTCTTTCGTGTCGCGCCGGCACACCCCACGTACGTATCCAATATCATGGCATAGGACGGCGATCATATAATGCATCCAATCGCGCGGTGTAACGCCGCCCTCACGCAAATGTTTGCCCTCAATGATGGCCAGCCCCGCCAGCGAAACCATGATCGTATGATCGACATCGTGATACAGGGCGTCCGAGTTCGAAATATTCTCCAATGCCAATCGCCCACACCAGGCAACGATGCGCCCAAAATCGACATTGATCTCCCCATACGTCCGCTCGTAGGACGATTTCAATTGCCGGACCAGCATATCGATGGTGAGTTCCTGCCAGTTGATCATCGCGACTCCCGTAATGATAAAATGAACGCTCGAATCAGACAGGCACAGTGTACCAGAAACCTCATGGATAGATTCCCCCTCATCCTCATTGTCGGCCCGACCGCTGTTGGCAAAACGGACCTTGCCATACGACTGGCTTCAAATTTGAATGGCGAGATCATCTCGGCTGATTCGCGCCTCTTCTACCGGGGCATGGATATCGGCACAGCCAAACCGACAGCAAATGAGATGAAGCGCGTCCCACACTACCTGATCGACATCGTGGACCCAAGCGAGACTCTCAGCCTGGCCCTCTTTCAAGA
>Ga0268298_10000863_pt1 | contig 37963 bp, 32 predicted proteins | sample WWTPWeurt_MetaG_FD_194462 | JGI IMG/M metagenome (GOLD analysis project Ga0268298, IMG submission 194462) | Activated sludge microbial communities from WWTP in Nijmegen, Gelderland, Netherland - WWTP Weurt | ecosystem: Engineered > WWTP > Aerobic digester > Activated sludge | place...
AAATCCCGGCTCCAAGCTCCATGAATATCCAGCGGTCTTCAATAATTGCACAGCGTACTCGATACGCGCGGTCCGATCCATGCCAGAGCAGGGATCTTTCAGGCTTGCATCATGCCATTGCGAAGAAAGAACAAAATCTTCAAAAGGCATGGCCTTGTTTTGCAAGATCTCCGCCGCGAGTACCGACCGGTCGATCATACAGTTTAGCGCAGACCGCAAAGACGGATCGGCAAGCCGGGTATTCAAAGGGTTGAAAACAAGAAATCGCGCGCTGTAACTGGGGTTACTCTTTGCGCCGGCGATCTGGGCATCGCTCAAAGTTTGTGAAAGGACAAAATCCACCTGGTCATTTTGAAATGCGGTCAGAGCAGACTGTTCATCCGGGTAAAAGCGGTACACTGCGCGGTCAAAATTTGGTACGCCAAACCAGCTCGAATAATCGGGGTTGGGAATATTCACCCAGATGTCCGTCTCTTGAGAGTCCAAAAGCCAGGGGCCCAGGGTCGGCTCGCTTTCACTGTCCAGTTGAAAAAGTTTTTGGTGAGCCGCTGCGGTCAACGCGTTCTTCTCTGCCAGCAGATCATCGAGAGAATTTTTGGCGAAGCCAAGTTCGGCAGTTCTGCGAGCAAGCTGCCCTTGAATTTCCCTGTTCGCCTGCCCGGCTCTTTGCATGGCTGCGAACTGCAGGGTCAACTCATCCACCGAGGATTGCACCGTGGCAAGATACGCTCGCGCATCTTCGATCTGACCGAGCAATTCTTTGGACGGCATCGCCCCCAATGCGTCGCCGATCGCATTTTCCCAGTATGCCTTTTGCACAATAGGCGCCTGCAATACTCCATACTGCCAAACCGCCACACCCGGCTTTTGTTTGAAATGGAATTTGACCGTATAGGGATCGAGTGCTTCAGCACGAAGGAGGAAATTGGGGTCGTAATGCCTCTGCCAGTCATAGCTCAGTTCAAAAGCGATGGCTGTGTTGGTCGTGAACGCAACATCTTCGGCTGAAAAAGGAGAGCCGTCGGTCCACTTCAGGTCGGTGCGCAAACTGACCGTTGCGGAATAAAGCTCGTTTTCCTGAGCGACCGGTGAGGGCATGCCCTGCGCAGCAAAAGGTTGAAGTGACGAGTCCGATGGAAGGGTGCGGAAAAGCCGCGGCCACGAGCCCGACATGAGGGCGTAATTTGTGTAACTCGCGCCTGCCTCGTCGAACAACGCCCAAACATTGATCGGTGAAGCGCCCGCTTCACCGATCAATGCGAAACGGATCTCTGGGGCATGCTGGACGGCGGTCGGCGATGGAAGGAGCTCCGGGGCAGATATGCTGGTTGGCTCTGCCACAGGAGCAGGCTGAGGTGAGCATGAGGCGGCAAAAAAGGCCAGAAGGGCCGCGATATTAAGGATGCGCCTCATTTAATTCTGGCAAGCCTCGCCTTTGTCGATGGCTTCAATGTTCCATAGAGGGTTGGCTGTGGGGTCAAGATCAAAACCGCAAACATCCGGTCTGGCAACCGCAACGCGCAATCTGTAATAGAGCGGAATGGCGGGAAGCTCAGTGGAGAAAAGCACCTGTGTCTGGCGGTATGAATCTGCATAGCCCGGTTCATCCGGCAGGGAAAGCTGCGCGGTGCGGCAGGCTACATCGAATTGTTCATTGCTGTAGCCGGTGACGTTCGTGCCGATCCAACTGTTCGAGGCTGTGGGGGTTTCATCAGTGGTGAACCAATCGCACGGGGGTTCAATGCTATTTACGCCCATCGCGTATTGAATGAGATCAAAGCGGCGGCCAAAGAGCAGCCCTTCGGGACCGGGAGCATACAAATTGTCTTGCGAGAAGTATTGCACGTTCAACCCCACGCCGCATTGCGCCAGCGAGCGTTGAAGGATCTCAACCGCCTGCCTGCGTTGTGTAGCAGTGGTGGTGTAGTAATTAAGAAGTAAAGGCGTTCCAGCTTTGACATTATCCACCGCGACAGCCAGACGCGGAGTTGCAGGGTCGCCATCGGTGTCGCGCCAGCCTGCCTGCTCCAGAAGGGATATGCCCGTGGTGGTATCGAATGTGATCGGGTCAATGTTCGGATCGTACATGGGGTGCTCCACCGGGACGTAAGTGACCGGGACGGTCGTGAGTCCGGAGAGCACGTTATCCACCACAGACTGACGGTCGAGGCAATACGCGATGCCCTGACGGGTGTGTGCGTCTGCGAAAATATCTTCGCGGTCTTTTTGGAAAACGGTATCAAAGCCGTCATCATAAGAAGCGGGATTGGTGCCAATGCCGAGCCATTCAATGGTCATACCGGGCGCAAAGAAAGCCTGTGCCTGCTGACCGGCTTCCATTTCCTTCAACAGGCTTGCCTGCCCATCCAGCCGAATGGTCGGGTCGATGATGTCACAGCGGCCGGCGACCAATTCACTGAGCGCCGTGTTCGGGTCAGCGATAAAGCGGAAGGTGAGCGTGTCAAATTTGGGGAAGCCGTCTGCGGCTCGATAATAGTATTGATTCTTTTCAAGGGTAATGTGATCGCCCGTGATCCACTCCTTGACCTGATAAGGTCCCCAGCCGACGGGCGCACGCGAAGCGATGTCGATGGAGGGCAGTTGATCTGCGGAAAATTCGCTCCACAGATGTTTGGGCGCAGGAGCCCAGAAGTTTGTGAAGTAAGCCGAGTCAATAAAGCCGGGCTTGCCCCACCATTGCAGGGTCAGGTTATCTGCAGCTTCGTAAGTCTGCGTGCGGTCGATCAGATAAAAATTGGAGACCGATGCCGGGTTGGTGGCAAGGGTGTAAGCAAAGACCGAATCGTCGGAAGTGATGGGAGTTCCATCTGACCAGGTCAGGTCGGGGCGCATGCGGAACGTGACGACCATTTGATCCATTTCAAGCGGAGTTGTGCCGTCGTAAGTGAGAATGCAATCATCGGCGCGGCAGCCTGCCGGGCGGACTTTTGTTCCCTGGGCCAGCAGAACAAGCTCGCCATTCGAATCCACGACCTGATCTCCAGCCTTGATCGAAACCGTGTTGATCTGGGCATCGCCGTTCTCGAAAGAAGGCAGCTGGGTGAGAATGACCGGCTGATATTCATACCCGATGGTATCGATCGGTCCGTCATTGACGGCTGCCAGTACACTGCGCGCAGCGGCGTTCGGTCCGCCCAGGGGATAAAGGGTATTGGGTTCCTGCCCAAGGCACACGGTCAATGTGCGCGGTTCAGGAAGCGCGGTCGCAGTGGCCGTGACGGGAACGGGGATGTCGCCCGGAGTGGCTGTGGTTTCAGGCAGGGTGGCGGGAAACCCGCAGGAGATGATGGAAAGAATAAAGATGGAGGAGAGGAGTGCTACCAGTCTCTTGGATAGTTTCATGGGTAAGTCCTTTTTTGAGGAAAGCATTTTCCAATTATACAAGCAACTGTCCCCGCAGGACGATTTATATCCAATTCAGTGCCTATCTTCTTCGAATTCGCCAAAGCAGGAGCACCACCGCCAGCAGCGACAGTCCAATGGCAAAGGGAGTCACCCGCGACACCGGCTCGGGAATCGCCGCGGGAAGAGGCTGGGGTGTGGGAGTTGCCGTGGGCAGTCCGAGCAGGACCAGGTCGGCGTTGGACGCGTTCAATTCGACGCTGTCATCCCACAGCCCGCCTTCGCGCAGCATAAAAGCGGTGACCTGCCATGTCTGTTCTTCCGTCAAACTGCCGGGGTCCCAATAGGGCATGGCGGCATGGATGTAGGAACGCAGTGCGGCGGCATTGGAAAATTTTTGCAGCGTGCCTTCGCCGATCACAGGCGGAATATATTTCGGGATGGTGAAGCCATCTTCGTAGGGACGTGCGCCATGGCAGCCGGAGGTCCAGCAATTGCGATCTTCTTCGGGGTAGGTCTGGATGAACTCTTCAGTGAGCCCCTGCCCACGGTCGCCATGACAGGGCAGGCAGGAAAGCCAGTAGACTTGCGATCCCTGATCGGCTTGATTCGGGTCCGCTGGAAGTGTGGGCTGCGCAAGGCGGTCGAAAGTGGGGGTGGCTTGTGCCTGCGAATAGGCCGGGCCGGTATCGAAGAGTAGCCCTGCAATAAGCAGGGCTACTCCAACACTTGCCACAAAAAGCTGAAAAAATATTTTTCGGTGCACGATGATTAGGTCTTGCCGCGCATGCGCGGGTCAAGCACGTCACGCAGGGCATCGCCGACAAGGTTGAAGCCCATCACGTACAGCACAAGGGTAATGCCAGGCCAGACAACAATGAACCAATATGTGTTGAGGCTGGTGATCCAGTTGCGGGCAAAAGAAAGCACCTGCCCCCAGTCGGCGTAGCCGACTTCCGTGCCGATGCCGAGGAAGGAGAGAGCGGCAAAGGAAAGCACAACGTCACCAATGGCGAGCGATGCGAGGACCAGGGTGGGGAAGATGGCGTTCGGCAGAATATGGCGGAAGAGGATACGGCTGTCTTTGACGCCGATCACGCGCGCCGCCATGATGTAATCACGTTCCTTGACCGAAAGAATATCGCCGCGAATAATACGCGAGTAACCCATCCACCCGAAGGCGATCAACGCCGTCATCGTTGGTATCAGACTTTTTCCGATCTTGGGGGTGAGCACCGCAGCGAGAATGAGGGCGGCGAGAATGCCCGGCAGAATGAGCAGCACGTCCACAATGCGCATGATGATGTTATCAACAACGCCGCCATAATACGCCGAGACCGCGCCAACCACCACACCGATCAACAGTGTGGTAAAGGTAACGAGCATACCAGTGTAGAAAGCGGTACGCGTACCCCAGATGATGCCGTAGAAAATATCGTACTGACCCTGCGAGGTGCCGAGAACGTGAGTCCATTCATCCGTGCCCATGATGGGCTTCCACCAAACCGGGAGGGGCGGAACATTACGACGCCATTCCGTGCCCATTGGCTTGGGGTCTGCGCTAAAGCCGTCGCGCGGGATCTTGTATGGGTCGTTGGGATTTTCAGGCGGGGCGATCACCGGGGCGGCAATGGCGATCAGGATGAAGAAACCGATCAACACGAAACCAATGATCGATGCGGGCGTCTTCAACAATCCGGTCAGGATGCGGTAGTTCTCGGGTCCGAGGAATCTTTCCAAGCGTGTGATCTCACGCATTGGAACGGTATCCTTCAAGAGTCCGTTATCAACAACTGGGGCAGATTGTGCCATGAATTCTTCTCCTTAGGAAAGGCGCACGCGCGGATCAACGACCGCGTACAAAATATCAACGACAAGATTCGAGACGATCAAAATGAACCCGTTAAACAAGGCGAAGCCAAGAACGGTCACCACGTCCAATTGAGTGGCAGCCGCCGCAGCGGCAGAGCCGATGCCAGGGTAGTTGAACACGGTTTCAGTGATGACCACGCCGCCCAACAAACCAACGATCTGGAAACCGGCGAGTGTCACAACCGGGATCATGGCATTGGGCTGGGCATGCTTGAAGATCACATCTCGTTCAGGCAGACCCTTGGCACGGGCGGTTGTGACATATTCCATGCGCAGGGTTTCGAGCATTGAGCCGCGGGTCACGCGCAGGAAGGTCGCCCAGCTGATATAGGAAAGGGTGAGGATGGGCATGGCCATGTGGCGAAGCGCATCGAGGAAGATATCAAAGCGCCCGTTGAGGATGGCATCGATGGTGGTCAGGGATGTATATGTGACAAAGCCCTCGGAATTGATGGCAAGGTTCGCCCAATCAGAAAGCTTTCCTGGGGGGAACCATCCGAGGTTGGCATAGAAGATCATCAGCATCAACAGACCGAACACAAAGGTTGGGAATGAAGTGCCAACGATACTGAACATTCTCGCGGCCTGGTCGATAAATCCATTGTGATGAACGGCCGCCTGCACCCCGAGCCAGATGCCTACCAAAATGACCGGTGCAACCGCCCAGATGGTCAGATCTAACGTATTGGGGAAGCGGTGCTTGATCAACTCCACCACAGGCTGGGCGGCAGTTCGAGAGTAGCCGAAGTCGCCAAAAATGATGCCGCCTTTTCGTTCACCGGTGATCGAATCTGTGCGCCCGACAAGCCAGATCCAGTATTGAATGTGCAGGGGCTTATCAAATCCATATTGTTTGATAATGCCCTGAATTTGGTTGTCGTTCTTGGGGATTTCGCGAACATATAAAGCCGTGCGCTCCACAGGTGTGAGAAGTTGAAGCATGCTAAAGATCAGCACGGTCACACCAAACAAGAGAAGCGGGACAAGCAACAAACGACGAATAATGTAGGTAACCATTTAGGATTCCTCTATCGAAGGTTTGGTTTTGAAATTCAGTTTGTCATGAACAGGATTTCATAACACACGGAAGGTCAAAAACTTCGAAGGAAAGGTGGAGGCTTGTTGCCAAGCCTCCACCCTTTACAAACTTTACAGACGGATTACTTCTTCGAAATGGTGTAGAAGTAGTTTCCGGGGAAGATCGGGTTGGTGATGACACCATCGACCCAGCGCTGTGAGAAGCCGTGGGAGGTGGCGAGGACTATCGGCACACCGACCGCATTGTCATAGTAGAACTGGTTGACCTGCTTGTAGATCTCAGCGCGCTTGGCGGGATCGGTTTCAGCAACACCCTGCTCCAAGAGAACGCGGACCTGATCCTTGAGCTCGGCGGGGATGCTCTGGCGAGCGCCGTAGGTGCCGGTCAAGTAGGGCTGGTACCAGTTATGGGGATCGTGAATATCCTCGAGCCATCCACCGGTCATGATCGGGATGACCTTGGCGCGCTGCTGGCGCAGGTAAGCGGGCCAGGGCAGACCAAGAATTTCGACGGTGAAGAGTTCATTGACCTCAGAGAGGCTGGCGGCGAGAACTTCAGCGAGGATCTGGCGGGTGGTGTTACCCTGGTTGTACGCCATCTGGACGCGGAAACCGGTGGTCCAAACGTCGCCTTCAGGATCATCACCAGCGGCGATGCCGTCTTTGTCGAGGTCAGCGAGCTTGAATTCAGCGGCGCATTGCTCAACGTCGAAGGAGTAGTGCGGGGTGTCGTTGAAGAAGCCAGGCATGCCGGGCAGGGTCAACTGGTAGGACTGGATCGCTTCGCCGTTGTAGACGTCTTCGATGATCACAGAGTGATCGAAGCAGTAGGCAAAAGCCTTGCGGATATGGACATCACCGAAGAAGTCAGCGGGGATACCATTGCCATCGAGTGTGCCGGAACCAACGAGCGGGTTACCGCCTTCAGGAACAACGATGTTGAAGTTGAAGAGCAGAACATCCTGCTGGAGGCCGGGGCGGCCGATGCGCAAGCGGAAGGGCTGAGCGTCGTCAACAACTTCGCAGGCATTGTAAGAATTGGTTTCGGCATTGTATTCGCAGCGTTCACCAACGAGTTCGTCCATCTGGGAGCGGTTCTCGACGGGGACGTCGGTAACATCAGCATCACCAGCCTGCATCATGCTGAAGCGGGTGCCCCACTCGGAGACCTGCTTGATGACGATGCGTTCGAGCTTGGCGGGTTCGCGCCAGTAGGCATCATTGCGAACGAGGGAGATTTCTTCGCCGTTCACGACCTTTTCAAGTTTGAAGGGGCCGGTGCCGTTGGCAATTTCGGAGAAGGGATCGTCAGCGGACTGCATGGCATAGAAGTTCTGCCAGGTGTCGCAGGAGCCATCCCAACCACCGTTTTCAATCACCCATTCGGAGTCCATGATGGCGCCCCAGGATTGGGCGATCGTGGGCAGGAAGGGTCCCCAAGGCTGAGCGAGGGTCATGGTGACGGTGCCAGCGGCATCATCAGCAACGATCGCGCCCTTGACCTTTTCACAAGCAGCTACGAGAGCAGCGGGGTCAGAGGCAGCCATGGCTTCGCGGTCATCAGCGGCGGAACCATCACCAACGACGAGGGAGATGTCATCAATACCAACGCCGAAGAAGGGTTCAGCAAGGAGCCATTGCGGGGAGGAGTAACCACCCTGCAGAAGTCCGCGCTGGTAGGAGTAAGCAACATCGGAGGCGGTCAGATCGCCACCTTCGTGGAACTTGACGCCGGAGCGGATCTTGAAGGTCCAGACGGCGCCGTCTTCAGAGAGCTCATAGGATTCAGCGAGCTGGGGAACGAACTTGTCGGTGGCTTCGCCATCATAGAAAACGAGGGTTTCATAGACGTTGAAGATGATCTCAGCCGAAGCGGTATCGTAGGCGAGGGCGGGATCGAGGGTATCAATGGTAGCGCTGGAGGAAGCATCCACAAAAGTGGCGGGATCCTTGGAAGCCATAGCGGGGGCTTCTTCAGCGGGGGTTTCAGCGGCGGGGGCTTCAGTAGCAGCCGGAGCTTCAGCAGCGGGAGCCTCGGTGGCAGCAGGGGCGGAACCGCCGCAGGCGGCGAGCACCATGCTTGCAACAACGAGAAGGCTCAATAAAGCAAAGAACTTACGCATTTTTCTTCTCCTCAAGAAATAAAAAAGGGTTTGGTTTCGAACTTACTCTTTCTGAACAAAACAAACGTAAACGTGCTTGCTGTTACGAGGCAACCACCTCCTTTCGATGATACGAGCACTTTTACTTCACCATATGACAGGCCACAAAGTGACCTGGTTTTACCTCACGGAAATCAGGGCGGGATTCAGAACAAACCTTGTCGGCGATGGGGCAGCGAGTGCGGAAGCGGCAGCCCGAGGGCGGGTTGACCGGAGACGGCACATCGCCTTCAAGCAGGACTCTCTTTCGCTTCTCATCCGCAATCGGATCGGGGATGGGAACCGCGGATAGCAAGGCCTGGGTATAGGGATGCAGCGGCTCATAATAAAGCTCGTCGCGGTCTGCCAATTCCATGATCACGCCGAGGTACATCACAGCCACGCGCTTGCTGATATGACGCACCATGGAAAGGTCATGCGCAATGAAGAGATAGGTCAGGTTAAACTGCTCTTGCAGTTCTTCCAATAAGTTGACCACCTGAGCTTGAATGGAAACGTCGAGCGCAGAGATCGGCTCGTCGCAAATAATAAAGGAGGGTTGAAGAGCCAGCGCGCGGGCAACGCCGATACGCTGTCTTTGTCCGCCGGAGAATTCATGCGGGTAACGCGAAGCAAAGGAGGGATTTAAATTCACCAGCTCAAGCAGGTGCTCCACACGTTCCTGAATTTCCTTGCCGGTCGCCACGCTGTGAACCATGAGCGGCTCACCGACAATATCAGAAACGGTCATGCGCGGATTCAAACTTGCATACGGGTCCTGGAAGATCATCTGGATCTTGCGGCGAGTCTTGCGCATCTCTTCGCCTTTGAGGTTGACCAGATCGACGCCGTCAAAATGAACATTCCCTGCGGTCGGCTTATACAACTGAAGAATGGTTCTGCCGGTCGTTGATTTACCGCAGCCCGATTCACCCACCAGCCCAAGGGTTTCACCGCGTTTGACATCGAATGAAACACCGTCCACCGCATGCACCGCTCCCACCTGGCGTTGGAACACGCCGCGGAAAATGGGGAAGTGCATCTTTAGATCTTCAACTTTCAAGAGGACATCATTGTTGGACATTTATTTTGCTCTCCCTGTCTTGGTATCCACCCAGCAGGCCACACGATGTTCGCTGGAAACCTGAGTCAGCGCCGGGTTTTCCTTCCAGCATCTTTCCATTGCCCACTTACAACGAGGGGCGAACGGGCATGCGGTCGGCTTTTGATAAAGGACGGGAGGTTGTCCTTCAATGGAATATAGTTTGGTATGCTGCTGTTCATCCACACGGGGCAGGCTGCCGAGCAGACCGATCGTGTAGGGATGCGAAGGATTCGCAAACAGATCCTTCACGCTCGCTTCTTCGATGATAAATCCGCCGTACATGACAAGCACACGTTTTGCAAGACCGGCAACAACGCCCAGATCGTGAGTGATCCAAACAATGGCCATGCCAAGTTCATCGCGCAGGCGCTTCACCAGGTCCATGATCTGGGCCTGAATGGTCACATCCAAAGCAGTGGTCGGCTCGTCCGCGATCAACACTTGCGGGCTGCAAGCCAAAGCCATGGCGATCATCACGCGTTGACGCATACCGCCTGAATATTGGTGTGGATAATCATTCAATCGATCTTTGGCATTTGGAATTCCCACCATTCCCAAAAGTTCTGCCGCGCGTTCGCGAGCTTGATTCTTGGTCATACCAATATGAAGGACAAGCGGCTCTTCAAGCTGTTTACCGATTGTCAATACGGGGTTCAACGAGGTCATGGGGTCCTGGAAGACCATGCTGATCTGCGCCCCGCGCACATGGCGAATCTCTTCATTAGACATCTTCAAGAGATCCTGACCAAAGAAAAACGCCTTCCCGTTGACTACTTTTCCGGGAGGGGAAGGAATCAGCCCCAGCACCGAAAGCATGGTCACGCTCTTACCGCAACCGCTCTCGCCCACTACGCCAAGTGTCTCGCCTTCCTTCAAATCAAAAGAAACACCATTTACTGCATGAACAATACCATCGGGGGTCTTGAATTGAGTTTCAAGCCCTTGAATATCTAATAACAGATCAGGCATCCGCGAGGTCCTTTTCTTTATTGGGATAAGAACTACTTTGGTAAAACACTTAAGTCCAGTGGCAAGCAGACCGAATTATACCCAATTCTTTAGTAGCGTCAACACGACAACTCTAAAAGCGACTTATCCAGTCAACTTGCTTAATAAATTACCCCTTAAAGTTCAATTCAACACCCCACTACAGGACTGTTTTTTTAATTTGGTATGAAACATGGTCAAAACAAAGGTCTTTTTGATAAAAAATCCGCTCCCGGCTGACCGAAAGCGGATTCGACTCAATTGACATTTTCAACCCGGCGCATGATTCCTATCGCATGCGGTCGTCGTCATCCCTGCGGCCGCCGCGTGTTCGGGAAACGGCAATGCCAACCACGCCGAGGAACATACCAAGGGTCGAAAGTATGAACGACAGAAAATTCAAAAAGAAAGTGGACTCAAGAATGTGGATCACCATTAAAAATGGGAACACCACTCCAAGCACCATCATGCCAATGGCAACGCCAAGCAAGAGCCGCGGACGATTCAACATTACTTATACAACCAACATGCCGCAGCGTGACCGGGGGAGACCTCAAATTCAGAGGGCACTTCCACCTCACATAGATTGTCGATCTTGCGGGCGCAGCGCGGATGGAAGCGGCACCCTGCCGGCGGTGTCACCAGACTCGGCGGCTCGCCAGGCGGAATCTCTTTAAAGGTTTCTGCGTTGCGGGCATCCGGGTCAGAAGTGGCCGTGAGCAAGGCATTTGTATAAGGATGCGAGGGATTCTTCAGCAGGTCAACGACCGGAGATTTTTCAACAATATTCCCGGCGTACATCACAAAGATACGCTCGGAAAAATAGCGCACGGTCGAGAGGTCATGCGTGATATAGATCATCGCCAGGTTGTGAGTTTCCTGCAAGCCGCGCAGCAGTTTCAAGATCTCCACACGGACAGACGCATCGAGCATGGACACGGGCTCATCAGCCACGATCAACTTCGGTTCCATGATCATGGCGCGAGCGATGACGACACGCTGCTGCTGACCGCCGCTCAACATGTGCGGATATTTAGTGAGGAAATCATCCACCGGCGAGAGCTTCACTTCATCCATCACCTTGCGGACTCGCTGAAGACGTTCCGCGGGGCTTTTGACCCCATGCACGATCAACGGTTCCTCAAGGATGCGCTGCACCGTCATAAAGGGAGCCAGCGCGCCGAACGGGTCCTGCTGAACGTACCCAACCTGACGGCGGTACCACTGCCAGTCTTGTGAGCTGAAAGATTGAATATCCTTGCCATCAAAATGGATCGTTCCCTGGGTCGGCTTGTTTAACCCAAGAATTGTTTTCATTAAACTGGATTTTCCACAGCCGCTCTCACCAACCACCGCCACAGCTTCGCCATAATCCAGGTCGAACGAAACATTATCCACAGCGCGGACGTATCCGGCGTGCCCAAAACCAAACCGCCTAAGTTCGAACCAGACATGAAGGTCTCGCACCGAAAGGAGCACATCACCTTTTGCGCCGGAGACATCTTTTCTTTCTTCAATCGTTTTTGCAACCATGTGTTCCGTCTCCTGCTAACTAAATAACCAGCACTTGACCTGGCGTTGTTCGATATTGACGACAGGCGGCTCTTCTGTGCAGCGACCAAATGCGGCCGGGCAGCGGTCTCTGAATCGGCAGCCGGTGGGCAGGTTCAAAAGGCTGGGGGGAGTCCCGGTAATGAACTCGGGTTCCTGATCTCCACGCAAACGCGGCACGCTCGCCATTAATTTTTTCGAGTAGGGGTGCAGAGGGGCGGTAAAGAAACTCTTCGCATCGCCAACTTCCACGATCTGCCCAGCATACATCACTGCCACACGGTCGGCCAGTTCTGACGAAGTGGCGATGTCATGGGTGATGAGAATGAAACTGGTCTCCAGCTCATGCTTCAAACGCTTTAGCACATTGAAAATATTCGCCTGGGTCAGCACATCCAAAGCAGAGGTGGGCTCATCCAAAACAACGAGCGCAGGGGAAGTAACTAAAGCCATGGCGATGGCCACGCGTTGGCGCATCCCGCCGCTCAGCTCAAAGGCATAGCGGTCGAGAAATGCTTCGGGCACACCGACATGCTGGAACATGGCGCGCGCGGTCTGCAGGGCTTCTTCCTTCTTAACGCCGTGATGGGTCATCAGCGGCTCAGCCACCTGATCACCGACCTTCAACACAGGGTTGAGCGAATTCATCGCGGCCTGCGGCACAAGCGACATCATCACCCAACGCACGTTGCGGCGGAACTCTTCGTCATCGAAAGCCATGATATCCGCACCATTCAGGAACACCTTGCCGGAATACCCCGCAACATTTCGCGGCAGCAGGCGCAGAATAGCTTTCGCGAGTGAACTCTTCCCGCAGCCCGATTCGCCAAGCACAACAACAGCTTCGTTGTAACCCAGGGAAAAGTTCACGCCATCCACGGCTTGCACGATCCCTTTGGTGGTTTGAAAGTGAAGTTTTAGATCTTCAAGACGTAACAATGTATTTTCGGTCATGGCTATAAGTCTCGCAGTTTGGGGTTAAATATCCGGTCGAGGGCAAAACCGAGCATGGCAAACCCCAACCCAGACACCATCAATAAAATGGCAGGGGACATGATCCAATAATAAAGTCCCTTGTATAACGCGCCGTTCACAGACGCGTCATTGATCAAGCGTCCCCAGGTGGGAAGGACAGGGTCGCCCAAGCCAAGAACAGCAAGAGTGGCTTCAAGGAACACAAAGGCTGGCACGGACGAAACAACCCCAGGGATAAGCAGCGGGATCATGCGCGGGATCATATAAACGAAGATGATGCGACGGGGGCTGGTGCCATAAGCGCGCGCCGCTTCGATATATGTCGATTCTTTGACCTGAATGAAGATCGAGCGATAGGCTTTGATGCCACCCGTGAAAATGCTCAACAGCACGGTCACCCCAAGGATGACCCAAGTGCTTCGAGAATAGAAGGTTCCCACCATGACCAGAATGGAGAAGAAAGGCAGAACCAAATTTACTTCGGTGATGCGTTGGATCAGTTCGTCGATCCAGCCGCCATACCAGGCGCCCATGGCTGCGATGATCATCGTCAGCACCGAGGTGCCAAGGGAGGCGAGCAAGCCAAAGGCAAGAGCGACCGGCGCTCCCCACAGCATGGGCACAAGCAGATCGCGGCGTTGATGATCGGTGCCGAAGGGACCATAGACCGTTCCGTGGAAAACAAATTCCGCATTCAGGTCTGAACCTTCTTCAAAGGTTACGCCTTCGATCACAAGTTTATAGATCCCTTTGACCGGGGTCTCGCCGTCTTCGCCAACGAACAATCCCTGCATGGCTTCAAGACCGCCAAGTCGGCGCTGAAGTTTTTCGTCCTGCGAAATGCGGAAAGTCTGTTTGGAGTCAACGCCAAAATCGGCAATGCGGATTTTGCGTTCGTCCGGAGTAAGCCAGTAGATGGATGCAAACGGCTGCTTCTCGATGTACTTCGCATCAAAGTACAACAGGATCTCCTGAGGGAAGGCGTCGTAGGAAAAATCAAAGGAATAGGTGAGTGTGATGCGGCTGGTGTTCTGATCGCCGGGCACAATAACCTTTTCGATGCCGGGGTCGCCGTCTTTCATCACGAAAGAGACCGGTTGTTTTACCTTCGTAAAATTATTGAACCAGGCCGGCGCGGCAAACTTTGGGTTTTGATACCAGATGTCTTCACCACCGCGCCAGAGGATGAGCGCCTGCTTGTAAGGAATGGCGATCATCGCATAAATGGCAAGCCCGACCAAAAAAACAACGGTCAGCAAACCAGCGATGGCTGATGGGTAAAGCAGCATTTCCTGAAAGGTCTTCTTGAGTTGATTCATGATCTATCCTCCCACCTTCACACGCGGATCAACGAGAGCGTAAACAAAATCTAGCAGGAAGACGGTGATGGCGAGCAAGTACGCAAAGATAATGGTGGAGCCAACGATGACAGGAATGTCGAAGAGACCGACTGCGCGATACAAGGTGATGCCGAGACCCGGCCACAGGAAGATGGTCTCGGTGACGATCGCGCCGGTCCACAGACCGATCAGCAGGAGTGCAAAGTTGGTGATGATATTGGGCAGGGTGGGGCGCAAAATATACTGCCGCTCGATATCCCGCGCAGGTAGACCTTTAGCCTTGGCCATCTCCACATAATCCTCGCTGGAATAAATAAGGAAGAACGTGCGCCAGTTATAAATGCTAAGGAAGAAAGCGCTGACCACCAGTGAAGCTCCCGGCAGGATCAAATGCTTGAGCACGCTCAAACTGTAGCCAAGGGTCGTTTCAGGAGGGGGCGCATCCACCATGCCGCCGAAAGGCAAGACCTTGAGCACGGCAGAAAAAATGAGGATGAGAAAAATTCCATAGAACCAGGAGGGCGCGGCGGAGGTCGGCGAAAGCGAGATCACCAGCCTGTCGAGCCAGCTGCCATAGTTGCGCGAAAGCGAAAGTGCAAAATAGATCGATGAAAAGAAAAGGAAAAGCTGCGACGTTCCCATCAATAACATGGTGGCGGGCAAACGCTCCAGCAAGATCAGGCGGACGGTCCTTGAGCCGTTATCGCTGGTCATGTTCTGGGCACGTCCCAATTCAAGTTTCAGGGCATTCTTTAAATAATTAAAACTGCGGATGACAACTGGAGTGTCGAGGTTGAGACGCTTCTCTTCCACAGCGATCAAATCTTCTGCGATCTTCTTGCGGGTTTCAGGAGCCATATCCTGATAGGCTTTATTGACCAGGACGCCCTGTGTAATGCGTTCGCGGATCTCGGCTCGCATGATGGTGTCCACGTATCCGCCCATGTTGGCGATCATGATCGTGAGGTACACACCCACAACGACCGTGAGGAAAAGCGTGGTCAGGCGCGAGATCGTGTATCGAAAGATCCGCGCGAAGGTGCTCGAGGAAGATTTTTTAATAAGTTTGGTCAGGCTTTCTGCTGTGGTGTTACTTTCTGCCATGGTCATACTCTCCAGTTATAAGATAGGGGCAAGGCATTGAGCCTTGCCCCTATTTATTTCTACCCGGTAAACCTTACGGGGCTGTTACGAACTCGATACTGGTGAAGGTGGGGATGGCCACTGTGAGAGGAGCCACGGCAACTTCCAGTTTGTTGGAGCCAGCTTCAAGCTGGGATGTGATATCGGCGGGCAGAACCACCTGATATTGGCCATCCGCCACGGCGGTGGCTTCACCAACGGTGACAACCTCGCCCTTGGCGTTGTACAGGAGGAACTTCACGAAGTTGATCTCAGCCTGAGGATAGGCTTCGTCGCCAAAGTTGACGAAGAGATCGAAGATGGCTTCATCGCCGATCTTAACCTGTCCGGGTCCATCCAGTTCAGCGGAGGCGAGCTTGGGCTCGGTGAATCCGCTCCAGCGGTTGGCGAGGTCAGGATATTCGGCAAAATGCTTGAGGGTGAGGGTCTTCTCGGTCGGGAAGGCCTTGTCGAGCATGTAGGGGCCGGTTCCCATCCAGAAGTGACCGTGCTCAGCATAGAAAGCCTTGAGGGATTCGTAGCGAGCCTTGGCCTCATCCTTGGTGATGTATTGGCTGAGCAGCGGCTCGAACGGAATGTAGGAGTCGGTGATGGCCTGTTCGAGTTTGCCAGAGAGGATCTCGAGGCTGGGTCCACCCACATAGTTGAGCTGTTCGACCTGGTTCACATCAGCCTTGTCGATCGAGTAGGCGAGTTCGCCATTCTCTTCGGCCATGTTACCGATCGCGATCTGGGAGAAGGAACCTTCGCCGAAACCGTAGCCGGGCCAGGCGCCGCCGACGTTCAATTCGGCGTCAGCGCTGAAGGTGTCGCTATAAACTTCGAACACGAGCGGGTCTGTGGAGGCAACGCGGAAGCCCTTGAAGGTGGACATGAAGGCTTCGAAGTTGGCAACATAAACTTCGTCGTACAGTTTGCTTTCGGGCTTGCCGCGGTCAAAGGTCATGGCCCAGGCGAGCATGATATCAGCCATGGAGAGGTTGGAACCATCGTGCCACTTGACTGTGTCAAACAGGTCGGCAGGATAGTAGGCAGTGCTCATACGCTTGGCGGTCTGACCTTCGGGGAATTTCTCGCCAGCGGTGATAAATGTTTGGGTGGTCGCATCCCAATCAACGAATGCGTCTTCGGGCACCTTGATCTCGGGTGCGAAATTGAGGGTGACCCAGTCATTGGTCACGCCGACGGGGAGTCCTTCGATCACGGTCACTTCGGCGCGTTCCATGCGCAGCGGCCAGAGCAAACCGGTGAACGGATCGTTCATGGTGTCGCCGCTGGTGGTGGCGCGGATCACGGCCTGATCCCAGGCCCAGTTGCTGCCCGCGACAGGATTCCAAGGCTCGGTGAACAGGTCACCGGTGGCCCACTTCAACTGGCCGCCTTCCTGCCCGGCAAAGCGGACAGTGTAGGGCCAAACCTGCGCGCCTTCAACACCGGCAGCGAGGTCGAAGGTGAGGTTGACAGCGGTGCTGTACGGCGAGTAGTTCTTGCCGTCGATCAGCCACAACTGCAGGGAGTCTTCGAGAGAAAGTTCGAGCGCGCGCACCATCATCGCGCGGCGTTCGGTAAGGTCGTTGTACTCGGCGTTGGCGAGCTTGTCACCCAATTCCAAGAATTCGGGATCGGGCTGGTTGGCGACCATCAGGTCGAGACCCTGGGCGCTGGAGGGCAGATACATTTCCTGGAACATGTTGCGCTGATCGCGGTCGATGATCGTGGCGCTCCACGCAGCAGTGTAGATGTGCCAGCCGCCATCAGCAGCGGTACCCTGCCACTTGGGTCCCAATTCAGAGGACTTGCCGTACTGGCGTTCGACAGCGAAACCAACGGTCTCAAGCTGTGAAGCAAAATAGTCGCCGAGAGGCTGGCGGGTGCCATCGCTGTCAGAGCGGATGAGGAAGATCAGGTTGACGAGCACGCCATCCTTTTCCCATTTTCCGTCGGCATTGAGGGTGGCGCCCATCGCTTCCATTTCAGCGGTGATCACTTCCTTGGCCTTGTCGGGGTTGTAGGCATACTTGGCTTCAAGTTTGCGGGCTACATCAGCGAGGTCGGCATAATCGGGGAACTGGGTTGTGATCGGCAGGTACTTCGGCAAACCGCCGCCCGCGTACACTTCCTGGTTGATGTAATCACGATCGACGAGCCAGTTGGTCGCTTCGCGGATCTTGCGATTCGTGAAGGGATTGAATTCACCGGAGGTGAACTCAGCCGGGTTGAAGATCATGTCGTAATACAGACCATTCTGCTTGGTATAGTTCAAACCAGCATCCTGAATGGTGGGAAGGTCGGCGCTGGACAAACCAGACGCGTACACATCGATCGCACCAGCCTGGATCTGGGTAACAGCAGAATCCTTGGCAACAACAGAAACCACGATCTCATCGAGCCAGCCGCCCATACGGGTGGAGGGGGCTTCGGTGGGAACAGGGGCTTCAGTGGCAGCAGCAGGTGCTTCTGTAGCGGCGGGCGCTTCTGTAGCGGCAGGCGCTTCAGTGGCAGCTGAGCCGCCGCAGGCGGCGAGGATCATGCTGGCAATAACCAACAGACCCAAAACAGACATCAAACGGTTACGAGACATTGTTTCTCCTCCAAGAAATTAACAAATAGGATTGAAAAGCTTGACGGTATGGCCATACTTGATCAACGAAAAATACCCGGCACCTCCTTTGTTTGCAAAACAAGGCAAGCTTTGCCTCGTGTCTACTAAATTGTAATCTTCTATAATTCACAGCTTGCAGTCCCTCATCAACTATTAATAAAAAGTCTATTCAACTTATGCTGTGTCTTAGGGATTATACTATTTTTTACAATCAGCCCCCCTTCGGAAGGGATATCCACAGTCTTTACGACCGCAGGTCTGATCCTGACCGGTTCACTCTGCGCAACCTCCCTGCCGCTCTCTTCGATTTATAGCCTGCCGCTGCTTAAGAAGTATTTCACTTCACATCAGGCGCAATATTCCTTTCATCGTTGACAACGAAACTTTCATAACATAAAATCCAAAAACAATTCATTCGAAATTCAAAGGAGAATATCATGGTAAAGGAATTCAAGGAATTTGTCATGCGCGGAAACGTGCTGGACCTGGCGATTGGTGTCATCATCGGCGGCGCGTTCGGCAAGATCGTCGGCTCCCTTGTTAATGACATCCTCATGCCGCTCATTGGGTTGGTCATGGGAGGCGTGGATTTCAGCGGTCTCGCCCTGACCATCGGCGCCGCCTCCATCAATTGGGGTCTCTTCCTGCAAACCGTTGTAGACTTTATCATCGTCGCGTTCGTCATCTTCATGATCGTGAAGACCGCAAACAAGATGAAGAAAGCGCCTGCGCCTGCCGCGCCAGCCGCTCCCACAACCAAGGAATGCCCGCACTGCATCAGCACCATTTCCATCAAAGCCACACGCTGCCCCAACTGCACATCCGAACTCAAATAACCGGCTAGTTCTTATCGCCTGTTCGTTTCGTAGTCGTTGAACGCTTTCACGTTAAACGTTCAACGACTTTTTCATCCCTTCAATAACCCAGGTTTCCCCTTCAATCATGGATTTTCTCGCCAAACTCAACTCTCAACAACGTAAAGCTGTCACAGCCGCCGATGGACCTGTTTTGGTCGTGGCAGGTCCCGGGTCCGGCAAGACGCGCGTGCTCACCCAGCGCATCGCCTACCTGATCGCGTCCGAGGGCATTCGCCCGTGGCAGATCCTTGCGGTCACATTCACCAACAAAGCCGCGAAGGAAATGGACCAGCGCGTGAAATCCATGCTGAACGAGCAGGCGACCGATGGCATCATGCTCGGCACCTTCCACTCGATCTGCGCCCGCATCCTGCGGCGTGAAGTGGATCACCTTCCGCTCGAGTCCAATTTTGTGATCTTTGACTCTGACGATCAGGAGCGGGTGGTCAAGAACATTGTTAAAGAATTTAACCTGAACGAAAAGTTATATCGAGCCGCAAGCGTACACGCATCCATCTCGCGCGCGAAGAACGAGTTGATCATGCCCGATGATTACCCGACCGCAACCTATCGCGATGAAGTTGTGAAGCGGGTTTACGCCGAATACCAAAAGCGGCTCATCGCCAGCAACGCCGTGGACTTTGACGACCTGCTGGTTTACACCGCCCGCCTGCTCGAAGACAACCCCGCCGTGCGCGACAAGTACGCGCAGAGATTCCGCCATGTGTTGGTGGATGAATTCCAGGATACCAATCTCGCGCAGTACGCGCTGGTCAAGCACCTTGCTTCGTATCACAAAAACATCTTCTGCGTGGGCGACCCCGACCAGAGTGTGTATGCCTGGCGCGGCGCGGACTACCGAAACGTGCGCCGCTTTGAAGAAGATTTTCCCGAAGCCGAAGTGGTCCTGCTCGAACAAAATTACCGCTCGCATCAGAACATTCTCGACGCCGCCATGAGCGTCATTGACCGCGCGCGCAACCGGCACAAGAAAAAACTTTTCAGCGACCGCGGCGCGGGCGAGAAGATCCTCTACTTCGAAGCGCGCGATGATTACAGCGAAGCCGCCTTTGTGGTGGATACCATCGCAGAACTGGTCGCTTCTCGCAAGTTCGAGCCCGGCGACTGCGCCGTGATGTACCGCACCAACGCAATGTCGCGCCTGCTCGAAGAAGCATTCTTGCAGGCAAGGCTTCCATATAAATTGGTCGGCGCGCAAAGATTTTACGGACGCCGCGAAGTGAAGGATGTCATCTCGTTCATCCGACTCGTACACAACCCCGCGGACGAAGCCGCCCTAGGGCGCATCATCAACGTCCCGCCGCGCGGCATCGGCGACAAGACCCTCACCACCCTCAATCTGGTTGCGCGCCAGAACGATACCAGCCCCGGTGCAGTTCTGCTGGATCTCGCTCGCGGCGGAGACTCTCCTTTTTACAAAGCCTTCACCGGGCGCGCCGCACTTCCGCTCGCAGACTTTGGCGGCATGCTCGCCAACTGGCGCGCCATCGCCGCCACCTCCACCACCGTGGAGCTCTTCGAGCGCATCACCCGCGACATCAACTACAAGGAATACATCATCGAAGATGAAACCGAGGAAAGCGCCGAGCGTTGGGAGAACGTGCAGGAATTAAAACGACTCGCGCTCGAATACTCCAACCGCACGCTGGATGAATTTTTGGAGAACATCGCGCTCGTGGCAGACCAGGACACCATCACCGACGCCAACGCGCCCACCCTGCTCACGCTCCACGCCGCCAAGGGACTGGAGTTCGGAGCGGTCTTCATTGTCGGTCTCGATGACGGCATCATCCCACACAGCCGATCCTTTGATGAACCCGAACAAATGGAAGAAGAGCGCCGCCTCTTCTATGTGGGTATCACCCGCGCAAAAGACAAACTGTATCTCCTGCGCGCCATTCAACGCGGCGGACGCGGCATGTCCGAGCAGACCTATCCTTCGCGCTTTTTGGAAGACCTGCCAGAACACCTGCTTGTCGGAAAAACTCGCACGGGACGTCCCGCGACTTCATTCTCCTCCTCTCAAAGTTTTTACCGCACTCCAAGCGCATCTGAAACCAAGTGGACGCTTCCCTCCCCGGCCAAGCCTGCTCCTGTTCCGACCAGCAAGTTCAACTCTGGCGACCGGGTCAAGCATCCATCCTTTGGCGAAGGGATCGTGCAGGAAAGCCGAATTCAAGACAACGACGAGATCGTCATCATCGAGTTCAAATCGGTCGGGCTCAAGCGCCTGGCCGCATCACTGGCAAAACTTGAAATTTTATAGCAGCCGCCAACCGTAATTTACCGCTTCAAAACAAAGGAGTTTCCCATGCAATACGTCAATCTCGGCAAGACTGGATTAAAGGTTTCGCGTTTATGTTTGGGGATGATGACCTACGGCTCAAAGAAATGGCGCGAGTGGGTTCTGGATGAAGAAGGAGCCAAACCCTTCGTACGGCGCGCACTCGATGCAGGCATCAACTTTTTCGACACAGCAGATGTCTACTCGCTGGGAGAAAGCGAACGCATCACGGGCAATCTGCTCAAGGATGTAAAACGCCAGAACATTGTGGTCGCCACCAAGGTCCACGGGCAGATGAGCGACGACCCGAACGACCGCGGACTCTCGCGCAAGCACATCCTCGACTCGATCGACAATTCCCTCAAGCGCCTGCAAATGGATTACGTGGACCTGTACCAGATCCACCGCTGGGACCCGAACGTGCCGATCGAAGAAACCATGGAAGCGTTGAATGATGTTGTCCGCGCGGGCAAGGCTCGCTACATTGGAGCATCTTCCATGTACGCGTGGCAGTTCGCCAAGGCGCTGCATGTCTCGGAAAAATATGGCTGGGCAAAGTTCGTGTCCATGCAGAATCACTACAACCTGATCTACCGCGAGGAAGAACGCGAGATGATCCCGCTCTGCAAAGATCAGGGCATTGGGCTGCTTCCGTGGAGCCCGATGGCTCGCGGATATTTCTCCGCCGAACGCAAAAGCGGCGGCACGGTCCGCTCGCACAACGATCCCTTCGGCAAGGAGTTGTACTCGCACGAAAATAACCCTGTTGTGGCCGAGCAGGTGGCTGATGTGGCAAAGCGTCACAACGTGACAGGCTCGCAGATCGCATTGGCCTGGATGTTGAACAAGCCGCATATCACGTCACCCATTATCGGGTCCAGCAAGATCGAGCACCTTGATCAGGCCGTTGCCGCGTTGGAGATCAAACTCAGTGAAGACGATGTCCGGCAGGTGGAGTCCGCTTATCAGGCGCACCCGGTGCTGGGTCACTCATAAATGTTCATTCACGTTCTGTATTACGGATTCAAACTCTACTGCTTCATCTTCCGCCCGATCCGCATGGGGGTGCGTGTGCTGATGATACGGGACGGGAAGGTCTGGCTTGTGCGCCACACCTATCAAGGCGGATGGTTCCTGCCCGGCGGCGGTCTCAACAAAAACGAAACACTTGATGAAGCCGCGCACCGTGAAGCCTGGGAAGAGACTGGGGCAAAGCTCGGCACGCTGACCATGATGGGCGCGTATTCCAATTTCGTGGAGTGGAAGAGCGACCACACGGTGGTTTTTGTTTGCAGGGAGTTCGAGTTCACGGGCAAGCCTGACGGCGAGATCGCGGAACTGCGCGAGTTTGATCTGAACCACCTGCCGCAGGATATCTGGCCGGGTCATCGCCGCCGCCTGTTGGAATTTCAGGCGGGCATTGAAAATCCACAATTTGGGACATGGTAAAGATATGAATTTGCTTTGGAGTCTCTTCATTGTTTTCTCGCGGGTCGCGCTGTTCTCCTGGGGCGGCGGTCCGGCGTCGATGGGATTGATGCAGCGTGAAACGGTCAACATGGGCTGGCTCACCAATGAGGAGTTCGCAGATGCGCTCGCGATCGGCAACGCCTTACCGGGTCCCATCGCGCCGCAGGTCTCTGCCTACATCGGCTATAAAATGGCCGGGGCGTGGGGCGCGGTCTCTGCGGTGTCAGGCACGATCCTGCCAACGACCATCCTGATGATGATCATGGTGATCTTCTTTTTTGGGATCAAAGACAGCCCTGCCGTAAGCGCCATGTTGAAAGCGGTGCGCCCCATCATTGTGGGTCTGCTGTTGTGGACGACCTACGTGATGGCTCAGTCCGTTTTCAGCGTCAGCAAGCTGGGCTGGGGCGGCGGGCTGGCCCAAAACTGGGACAAGGTCATGATCGCCCTGACAGCCTTTGCCCTGCTGACCCTGACCGAGATCAACCCGGTCTGGTTGGTGATGGCTGGCGCGGTTTTAGGATTTTTGGTTTACAGGTAAAATATCAGTGAAATCTATCACTGGAGTATATTAATGGCTGAATCTATGAAGATCGTCATTCCGATGGCTGGCTGGGGGACTCGCATGCGTCCGCACACCTGGAGCAAGCCCAAGCCGCTCGTCAGTGTGGCCGGCAAAACCTCGCTCGAGCACCTGCTCGATATGTTCAAGACCCTGCCCGACCCCGATAACACCGAATATATTTTCATCCTCGGTCCGTATCTGGGTGAGATGCAGATCCCGCCTTTCATGAAGGAACACTACCCGAACCTCAAGGCGCATTATGTTGTTCAGCATGAAATGAAGGGACAGTCACACGCTCTGTCTTTGGCGCGTGACTATTTGAAGGGACCCATGATCATGTGCTTCTCCGACACGCTCATGGAAACCGACTTCTCCTTCCTTGCCAGTGAGCAGGCAGACGGTGTGGCGTGGGTCATGCCGGTGGAAGATCCGCGCCGCTTTGGGGTGGCGGAAGAAGGCGCGGACGGCTGGGTGACCCGTTTCATTGAAAAGCCGCAAAGCATGGATAACAATCTCGTGGTGGTCGGCTGTTACTACATCCAAAGCGCGGAAAAACTTCTCGCGGCGATCGACGACCAGATGGCACGCGGCGTGATGCTCAAGAATGAATACTTCCTGACCGATGCCATCTCGATCATGATCGAAAGCGGAGCAAAGGTGCGCGTGAACAGAATCGGCACCTGGCTGGATACCGGCACCATTGAAGCCACGCTGGAGACCAACCGCATCCTGCTGGACCGGGGGGCGGGGAATTCATCCGAAGCAGGCAGCAGACCGACAGTTAAGATCGAGCCGCCGGTCTTCATCCACCCGACTGCCAAAGTGGAGGCGGCGGTCATCGGGCCGTACGTTTCCATCGGCGCGAATTGTCAGATCCATTCGGCGGTGATCTCAGACAGCATCATAGAAGAAGGGACGCAGGTTAAAGGCGCGTCGCTCAAACATTCCTTGATCGGGCGCAATTGTTACGTGGAGGGGCAGGCGAACAAAGAAGCAGCTTCTTCGCTGAACCTTGGCGACAATAGCAGTGTTATCAATCCATAGGACAAGGGAATCCTTGTCCTATTATTTTTCGAGATGATGGAAACCGTTGAATGCCGTTCCGACCCTGCGGGTCTTACCGAATACGCGGAGAGACCGCTTTCATTGGTCTGGCAGGGACGCAGGCACGAGATCGCCGAGATCATTGCACACTGGCGCGGACCCGCTGAAAAGGGCTTCCGCGTGAAGACCGAAGACGGATTGGCTTTTGAATTGACCTACCAGGAATTTTCAGACGATTGGCACGTGCAACCCATACAAGGAGGCTGAATGCAGGAAGTTAGTGAAGTTCAAAGATTAGCAAAGCGGGTGGCCGGGTTGAAGCCCAGCGGCATCCGCAAGTTTTTCGATATCGTCGCGACGATGAAGGATGTGATCTCGCTTGGCATCGGCGAACCTGATTTCACCACGCCCAAGCCCATCCTTGATGCGGGCATCCGCTCGCTTCAAAATGGTGAGACGCATTACACATCCAATCACGGTAAGGTGGAGCTGCGTCAGGGCGTGGCCGATAACCTGAACAAACTATACAACGTCAAGTATGACCCCGCCAGCGAAGTAGTGGCGACGGTCGGTGTGTCTGAAGCGTTGTACCTGACCTTCACTGCGATCCTCGAGCCGGGCGATGAAGTCATCATCCCGACCCCGTGTTTTGTTTCATACCAGGCCGAGGTGATCCTTGCCGGCGGTGTGCCGGTGGAGATTCCCGCGCGCATTGAAAACAACTTCACCATTGACCCCGATGACATCCGCAAGGCCATTACGCCGCGCACCAAAGTGATCTTTATCGGTTACCCGTCCAACCCGACCGGTGCGGTCGCTCCGCGCGAGGTGATGTTGGAGATTGGACGGATCGCCGAACAATTTGACCTGATCGTGGTCTCGGACGAGATCTACGACCGCCTCGTTTACGACTTTGACCATGTCTGCTTCCCCGCCTTGGATGAAAGCCTGAAGCGCCGCACCGTTCTGCTCGGCGGCTTCTCGAAAGCCTACGCCATGACCGGCTGGCGCATCGGGTACGCCTGCGGACCCAGCGACATTATTCAGGGCATGGTACGCATCCACCAATACACAATCATGTCGGCGCCGACCACCGCTCAGGATGCCGCCATTGAAGCTTTGAAGACCGGTGAACCGCACGTGAAGGAAATGGTCGCGGAATATGACCGCCGCCGCAGACTGCTTGTCTCTGGTCTCAACCGCCTCGGTCTCTCGACCTTTGAACCGCGCGGCGCTTTCTACACCTTCCCCAGCATCAAAGCCACCGGCATGGACGATGAGACCTTCGCCGAAAAATTGCTGCGTGAAGAAAGAGTGGCCGTGGTTCCGGGCAACGCCTTCGGACCCGGCGGCGAGGGATACGTCCGCGCCTGCTACGCCACCGAGTACAGCCAGATCGAAGAAGCCCTGCGCCGCATGGAACGCTTCATGAGCAGGCATGGCTAGTGCAACATAAAGAATGATCAAATAAAAAGGGCAGGACAAAGGTGTCTGCCCTTTTTTATTTAAGTCGTATAATTTTTTAAAATTCAGATCAGGCGGTTTTATGTCCAGTATAAAAATCACATCGCCATTGGTGTCTGTTCAATGGCTGGCAGAAAATCTCAATGCGGAAAATCTCGTTCTTTTGGATGCGAGCATGAAACCGGTCACACCGGTGGGCGGCGCGGAAGTTGAGACCGATGCGTCTTGCGTTCCGGGCGCGCTGCGATTCGACTTCGACAACGACATCCGCGACAAGAACACAACCCTTCCGCACATGATGCCTGCCGCTGACTTTTTCACAGACGAGATGCAAAAACTTGGGATCGATCAAGAAAGCGCGATCGTGGTCTACGACTACGTGGGCGTGTATTCCAGCCCGAGAGCGTGGTGGATGTTCCGCGCCATGGGACATTCCAACGTGGCGGTCCTGGATGGCGGTCTGCCCGCGTGGAAACAGGCCGGACATCCATGCGGCGCACGCGCCCAAAGCTCGGCAGCAAAGCGTGGAAACTTCATTTCGCATCCACAGGATGGAATGTTCGTCGACTCGGGATTCGTGCTCGCGGCTTTGAACGATCCGCGCTTCGCAGTGGTGGATGCCCGTTCGGAAGGCCGCTTCAAAGGCGTTGAGCCTGAGCCGCGCGCAGGCTTACGCGGCGGGCACATGCCGAACGCGCTCAACCTGCCATTTGCAAACACAGTTCAAGATGGATTCATGCTTCCCCCAACCACGCTTGAAACCATGTTTTCGAAGCTGGTCAACAAGGATCAAAAAATGATCTTCAGCTGCGGATCCGGCGTGACCGCATGCGTCACTGCGCTGGCTGCAGAACTAGCAGGGTACTCGAACATCACGGTCTATGACGGTTCATGGAGCGAGTGGGGGCTGCCGGGCGACCTTCCCATCACCAGAGAATAAAAAAGAGCGGAGAAATTTCTCCGCTCTTTTTTATTCAAGTGTAAAGTTTACTTTTGCACAGCCTCAACCGCCGCGGCAATATCCTCATAGGAGGGAATGAAACCCGGGCGGACGATCGTCCCGTTCACAAATACCGACGGAGTTCCCTGCACGCCCATGGATGTTCCAAGGTCAAGGGAGGCTTGCACATCGGCAGCGTAGCGATTCTCTTTTACGCAAGCCTCGAACTCATTTTGGTCAAGTTCGAGCGCAGTGGCAAACTTCAAGAGATTCTCATTGCTGAAAGCGCCCTGGTTTTCGCCGTTCCAATTGGCAAACAAGAGATCGTGATATTCCCAGAACAATCCCTGCTCATTGGCGCACAAGCCGGCGTTGGCCGCGCCTCTGGATTCTTTGGTGGTACTGTTCGAATCGATGAAAGCAAAGTTGTTGAAAACGTAATAAGCCTTGCCGGTCGCAACCAAATTCTCCAGCACGAGCGGCTCGATCTCAGCGCTGTATTGGGCGCAAGCCGGGCATTGGAAATCCTCGAACACCTCGATCTTGGCAGGGGCGGAGGGATCACCAATGGTTAAACCATCTGCCGCGGGGCGGGTGACCTTTTCAGGCACCACGAATTCCTGTCCGGGTTTGTTCAAGTTCGGCAAGATCAAAGCCAGCGCGAGCAGCAATGCGCCGCCGACCACAAAGCCTATGGTATATATGCGCGAACGATTCTGGTCTGCGCGGCGTTTTTGACGTTTACTCAGTTGTTTGGTCATGTTTTTTTCCTTGCGTTCAAATTTTGGATGTTCATTTTGCCATGTCAAAGGCGATTTGTCAAAAGCTTGCAAATGCATATTGTCCCATCGGCATATCTGTGGTTAAATCCAGCAAAAATATTTTAGGAATTGATCATGAATATTCTCGGAATTGACGTAGGCGGCTCGGGTATTAAAGGCGCACCCGTAGATATTGAAACAGGCACACTGCTCGCAGAGCGCGTTCGCATCAAGACGCCCAAGAGCGGTGAGCCGGAACCCATGGCAGAAGTGGTCCGTCAGATCGCTCAGTCCTTCAACTGGAGTGGGCCCATCGGCATCGGCTTCCCCGCTCCGATCAAAGGCGGCGTAACGATGATGGCCGCCAATGTCTCGGAAAAGTGGGTCGGCACGAACGCCGACGCGCTCTTCACCACCATCACCGGCTGTGAATGTACGATGATCAACGACGCGGACGCAGCCGGATTGGCAGAGATGTCTTTCGGTGCAGGGCGCGGTCAACCCGGGACCGTGATCATGGTCACGCTCGGAACGGGGATCGGCACTGCGATCTTCCACCGCGGACACCTGCTCCCCAACACAGAGTTTGGTCATCTCGAAATAAAAGGTGTGGATGCAGAATTCCGCGCATCTGATTCAGCCCGACAGCGTGAAGAACTTTCATGGAAGAAATACGCCAAGCGGGTGAACAAATATCTGAAAGCCATGGATAAACTTTTCTGGCCAGACCTGTTCATCATCGGCGGCGGCATCAGCAAAGAGTCAGAAAAATTTCTGCCGCTCCTCACCCTTGAAACACCCGTGGTGCCGGCGCAATTATTGAACGAAGCAGGCATCGTTGGCGCAGCGCTGGCTGTGCGCAGGAACGGATAATTCATCTATTAGATATGTGCCAAAGGTCGGTCGCAGTTGTGACCGACCTTTTTATTTTTAATGCGTAAGGTTTATCAGAAGAAAAGCATCTTCTCCTCAAGAGGAGATGGATAAAATGAAAACTGGGATCTTAGGTTCAGGCATGGTTGGGCAGGCGATCGCCGCGCGGCTTTTTGAATTGGGGCACGATGTAATGATTGGAACCCGCAACCCGAAGAAGTTATCCGCATGGCTGGCGGAACATCACGGAGTAAAAGTTGGCTCGTTCGCCGAAACTGCCTCGCACGGGGAGATGCTCTTTAACGCCGTATCAGGCATCGGCACGTTGGACGCGCTTCAAATGGCGGGTGAATCCAACCTTGATGGCAAAATCATGGTGGACATATCCAATCCGCTGGATTTCTCAAAAGGCTTTCCGCCTTCACTGAGCGTGAGCAATACCAATTCGTTGGGCGAGCAGATCCAGCAGGCATACCCCGCGCTCAAGGTGGTGAAGTCACTCAACACGGTCACCGCGCAGGTCATGATCCATCCACGCAAACTGGCAGACGGCGACCATCAGATCTTCATTAGCGGCAACGACGCGGATGCAAAATCACAAGTGACCAAACTGCTGGAGAGTTTTGGCTGGCGGCACATCATGGACCTGGGCGATATCACCACCGCGCGCGGTACAGAAATGTACCTGCCCCTTTGGGTACGGATGTACGGTGCCATGCAAGACGGGATGTTCAACATCAAAATCGTGAGATAAGATAAAAAGCCATCGGCACCCCGGTGGCTTTTTATCTACAACCAAAGTTGCCGCTGGCTCGTATAACTGCTTGCTGTTAAAAATATTTTCCATGAGGACCACCATGCAACTCACCATCAACAACCTAGGCAAAGAATACAAACGCGGATTTTGGGGATTGAAAGATTTTTCCCTTGAGATCAAACCCGGCATTTTAGGCTTGCTCGGACCGAATGGCGCGGGCAAGTCCACTTTTATGCGCATGCTCGCCACCATCACCAAACCGACGGACGGCAGCATCAAATGGAACGATGTGGACATCGTCAAATCGCCGGATACATTGCGTGATGTACTCGGTTATCTGCCGCAGGATTTTGGCGTGTACCCCAACCTCAATGCCGTGGAATTTCTCGAATACATGGCAGCGATCAAAGGACTTGATGCTGCCACAGCAAAAAAACGCATTGATGAATTGCTGCAACTTGTAAATCTCAAAGACGCGGCGAAACGTCCGCTGGGCGGATATTCGGGCGGCATGAAACAGCGTGTGGGCATTGCACAAGCCTTGCTCAACGACCCACAACTGCTCATCGTGGATGAGCCAACCGTGGGTCTCGACCCCGAAGAACGGGTGCGATTCCGCAATTTGCTATCAGACTTATCCGGCGAACGCATTGTGATTCTTTCAACGCACATCGTTTCAGATGTCGAAGCCACTGCCACGCATATTGCCTTGGTCAACAAAGGTCAATTGCTGCGAGAAGCCGCGCCTGAAAGTTTGCTCAACGAACTTGAAGGCAAGGTCTGGGAGTGGACAATCCACAGCGACGACCTGCCCGCGCTCAAAAGCAAGCACATCGTCAGCGGAACGATCCGCAAAAGCGACGGCGTACAAGTCCGCGTGGTGAGCAGCGACCAACCCAAAGCAGAGTCGCGAAGCGTCAGCCCGAATCTCGAAGATGCCTATCTGTATTTCATCGGCGGTAAACAATGAAATCGGCACGCATTATTTATCATCTCGCCCGCGCCGATTTTTTGGAACGTGTGCGCCGTTATAGTTTTCTCGTGATGGTCGGCTTGGTGGTCTTTCTCGGCTATCAAACCGCTATCGGCAACATGGCGCTGGAACTGGGACAATACCGCGGCGAATACAACTCGGCTTGGGTTGGCGCAATGATGTCGCTGATTGCGGCGTTCTTCCTCGGTTGGTTCGGCTTTTACCTCGTCAAAGGCTCGGTGGCGCGTGACCGCGAAACCGGCGTCGGTCAGATCATGGCGACCACCCCGCTCACCCGTCCGTTGTATCTCGTTGGAAAATTATTCAGCAACTTCGCCGTGCTAATGGCGATGGTCGTCGTGCTCGCGCTCGCCGGGCTCGTGATTCAATTTCTGCAAGGCGAAAGCACACAGATCGACCTCGCCGCATTTCTGGCGCCCTTCCTTTTCATCGCCACTCCGCTGATGATGTTGGTTGCTGCAGTGGCTGTGCTGTTTGAGACAATCCCATTTTTGCAGGGCGGCTTCGGCAACGTGGTTTACTTTTTTCTCTTCATCACCGCCCTGCCCATCTTCATAGAGAATGACACACTCCAAAATATTCCAGCCCTCGAACCCACCGGGCTGGCACTGCTTTCAGACCAAATGAGCACCGCCGTCTCAAAACTTTACTCTGACTACGACGGCTCCTTCACCCTCGGCGGCGGCATGACACCCGCTGCCACCACCTTTGTGTGGGAAGGCGTTCATTGGACTGCGAACATTCTCTTCATGCGCTTCGCACTCATCCTGCTTGCGGTCGCATTGACGCTATTTGGTGCGATCTTCTTCGACAGATTTGATCCATCACGCTCAAAACCAAAGCGGATGAACGCGAAGCGCAACGCCTCTGACTCAGCCGAACCTGTTCCTGCGCTTCGAACCTCTCCCCCCACTGTAAGTTTGACCGCATTAAATCACGCCGCGAATCGCTTCAGTTTCTTCAACGTCTTACTCGCGGAATTAAAACTGCTGGTCAAAGGCCAACGCTGGTGGTGGTACGCAGGTGCGGCGGGACTCATCATCGCAAGCATTGCCAGCCCCACTGAGGTAGTACATCAGTTCATTTTGCCGCTTGCGTGGGCATGGCATATCTTATTACTCTCCCCCATCGGCAACCGTGAAGCGCGTGATAATGTGCAACAAATGGCGTTCTCATCTGCTTCACCGATGTGGAGACAACTCCCCGCGCAATGGCTGGCTGGTTTCATCGTCACTTTCGTGATGGGAAGCGGTGCCTTACTCAACTTCATCATCAACAGTGACTCGGTTGGACTGTTTGCCCTACTCTCTGGCGCGCTCTTCATCCCATCCCTTGCCCTCGCCCTCGGCGTTTGGAGCGGAACGAGCAAACCCTTCGAGATCGTGTATCTCACACTCTGGTATCTTGGTCCGCTCAATAATGTGCCCAAATTGGATTTCATCGGCGCACGCAGCGACGGTCACCCGCAGATCTTCATTCCGTTTTCGCTGGCATTGATCGCGTTCGCATTCTTTGGCAGAGCAAGACAGTTGAGAAATTAGCCAGAATCAAAAACTCCCCGGGACTTTCATCCCGGGGAGTTTTTTAGTTTTAAGTTTGAATTAGCTGATAACGACTACGTTGGTAGCCTGCGGGCCCTTGGGGCCTTTCTCAACGGTGAATTCAACTTTCTGACCTTCTTCAAGGTTCTTGAAACCGTCGCCCTGGATCGCGGAGAAATGGACGAATACATCTGCGCCGCCTTCGCGAGCGAGGAATCCGTAGCCTTTGCTTCCGTTGAACCATTTGACTGTTCCGATAATACGTTCTGACATTGTTTGCCTCCTTGGCAAAATAAAAAGTTTGGAGGACCCGGTTCTTTCGCCAGAACTCTAAAACAAAACGGCTCATGGACTTTTACCCATGAGCCGATGGTTATACTTCCAAAGCGAACTTACTGGTATCCGTTAGGGCCTTACTTTATCATGCGCCCTGTATTGTGTCAATGAAAAATCAGGATTTGCTCAGTGTGAACTTGTCCTTGCCGATACGATAGTTGCCATTATGCTTTAATACCTTCTCGACCAGTTCCTCGGGAATGTCCACAAGCGTGAACTTATCTTCAATGCGGATCTTGCCGATGGAACTGCCGGGGATATCAGCATGATGGGCAATGGTTCCAACGATATCGTTCGGGCGGACTCCGTTCTCCTTGCCCTTGTTCAACTTGAGGCGGACCATACCCGGCTCATGAGAAGATGCGCCTCGTGCGCGATCCTGCCTGCCGGACTTCACAGGCTCACCCTTACGACCGTAAGCCGGCTTGCGGCTGCTGCGATCGTCTTTGCGGGGATACTCCGGCTTGACATCGGAAACTTCGGCGATGGGTCTTTGCTTTTCATCGGCGCGCGAGATCTTGATCGCGGCGGCGGCGATGTTCAACGGATCGAAACCCGCGGCGATCAGGTCGTTCACCATTTCCAACTCGCGCTTGAAACGTCCGCGCCCCAGCCAGATCTTCAGGTTGTCCACAGTCTGCTGTTCACGATGCTTGATGATGTCTTCAGCGGTGGGCAGTTCCATTTTGGCGACGAGCTGTTTGGTCAACGCCTCCACTTCGCGCATGCGGCGCTTCTCACGCGGAGAAAGCAGGGTGATCGCAATACCGGTCTTGCCTGCGCGTCCTGTGCGACCAATGCGATGGACATACACTTCGGCATCATCCGGCAGGTGATAGTTGAAAACATGTGAAATATCATCAATATCCAGACCGCGGGCTGCCACATCCGTGGCGACCAGCACCTTCAATTGATTCGCGCGGAAGCGACCGAGCACACGCTCGCGCGCGTTCTGATCAAGATCGCCATGAATGGCTTCAGCAGGGATGCCGCGCACAACAAGCTCATTAGCGAGGGTGCTGGTTTCGGCGCGGGTGCGGGCAAAGATCAAAGCAGAGTGGATCGGCTCGATCTCGAAAAGGCGGGTCAGAGCGTTGGTCTTGTCGTTCTCGTGAACAAGGTAATAGCGCTGTTCAATGGCCGGGACGGTAAGCGTGCTTCTCTTGATCACCACAGACTGCGGGTCGCGCATGAAGCGGTTCGCAAGTGTGCGGATGCGCGGAGGCATGGTGGCGCTGAAGAGCGCGGTCTGCCGTTCGGGCGGAGTCATCGCCAGGATCTTTTCGACCTCTTCGATGAAACCCATGTTGAGCATTTCATCGGCTTCATCAAGCACGACCGTTTTAACCTCACCCAGAGAAAGAACACCGCGCTCGAGCAGGTCGTTCAAACGACCGGGTGTACCAACAACAATATCCACGCCGCGGCGCAGGTTGCTGATCTGCGGTCCGTAGGGCTGTCCGCCATAAACAGCGAGCACACGCGCGCTAAGATGCTTTCCGTACTCGATCATCGAGTCGGCAACCTGCAGCGCAAGTTCACGCGTAGGGGCAAGCACCAGGGCTTGCGGATTCTTTTGATGTTTGAAGTTGTGGAGGATGGGGAGGGCAAAGGCGGCGGTCTTGCCTGTGCCGGTCTGGGCTTGACCGATCACATCTGCGCCGGTCAACATGAGGGGGATCATGCCGGATTGAATGGGGGTCGGCTCGGCATAGCCAAGGTCATTGATCGCCTGCTCCAACTCGGGGCGCAGGTTCAGGGAGGAGAAATCAGTTGTCATCAGTTTTCCTTTTGTGATCATCATACGTGACGATCACACTAATAATGAAATGTTCTGATGACTCCGCTTAACTACCTTCCTGCCAATCAGGTCCGCTTTTGCAAGCAGCCCGCCCAACAAAAAAGCCCGACCAAGGTTCATCGGGCTTACAGTTCAGAGTGACCAAAACAATTTCCCAAAAAAATCGCTCAACGAGAGCGACCGATAGTGTACCACAAAAAAACAGACTACACTGTCATTAATACGATGGCGATCAATGCCGAGCCGATGCCGATCCACTGATTGCGATTCAATCTTTCCTTGAGGAAGATCCACGCCAGAACGACGGTCCCTCCGGGGAAGAGAGAGCTGAGCACTGCGGCTACATCCAACCTGCCGGCCTGCCCGGCAAGGATGAAGAACACATTCCCTGAAATATCAAGGAGACCATTGAGCGCCAGAACAGGCCACACGGACCTGTCCTCCACTTTCCAGGGGGTGCGGGTCGTCAGCATGTAAATGATGATCAGGGTCATGCCGCCACTGCGGGAGAAAACCATCGGCCAGAGGGTCGCTCCGCCGCTGGTGGCCTCGTGCATGACGACAAAGTACAAGCCAAATCCAATGCCTGCGAGCAGAGGCAGTTTCAAGTCGGAGAGATGAGCGAGAATGTCCGTCACACCGCCCTCGCTTTGAGAGATCATCCACACCGCAAAGAGGGCAAAGGCAAATCCAATAACGGTCAGGATGCCGGGAAACCCTTCCTTGAACATGCCCACCACCACCGGCAGCACTGCCGCCAGCAATGCGGAGACCGGTGTGGCGATGCTCATCAAGCCGAGGGTCATCGAATGGTACAAAAGCATCAATCCGACCGTGCCCACCGCGCCCGCCAACATGGCAAGCAGCATGGTTCGCGTGCCGGGAAATCCTTCGTTGGAAAATAGTAATCCCGCGAAAAGCAGGATGACGCCGATCGCTTCGCCATAAAACACAGTGCGATACGCCCCCGTTCTTCGCGAAGCAAGCCCGCCTGTAAAATCGCCCGCGCCCCAACCGAGCGCGGATAAAAGACCATAAACGATGGATAACAATCAATACCGTCCTTTAACTGGAGAATAGATAACAAAATAGGGAATGGTCAATCGTCGAGCTTTGCCCTCTCCAAAACTTTTTTCGCATTTTTCAAAAGCGGCATATCGATCATCTTACCGTCGAGAGAGTACGCGCCCTTGCCTTCTTTTTGACTGGCTTCAAAAGTCTCGATGATGCGCTTTGCATAGGCAACCGCTTCATTGCCGGGAGTGAACGCCTTCTGCACCGGCTCGACCTGCGCCGGGTGGATGATCTGCTTGCCGACGAATCCCAACCTTGCGCCGAATTCTGATTCAGCGCGTAACGCCTCGATGTCTTTGTAATCAATGGTGACAATGTCTATCGCTTGCAGGTCGTTCGCGGCACAAGCGACAATGACCGCCTGCCGCGCATACAATAATTCAATTGCATCCTTCGTGCGGACCGCGCCAATGGATGCGGCGAAGTCTTCACCGCCAAAGATGATGGCATCAAGCCGCGGGTGGACGGCGATCTCTTTGAGATTCATAATTCCTTTGGCGGTTTCCACGCCGATCAAAATCCGGATCGAATTGACCTTCCAGCCATGTCTCAACTCCGCATCTTCAATGATCCTGCCTGCCCATTCAACCTGCTCAAAGGATTCCACTTTGGGGATCACGATGCCATCGGGATGAAATGGCAGAACCGCTTCGATGTCATCCTTCTCCCAGCCTGAGCCAACCGAGTTAATTCGCGCCAATTTTTCACTTTTACCGAAATCCAATTCCTGCAAAGCCCTGGCGATGGTGGCACGCGCTTCCGCTTTTTTATTGACAGCCGTGCCGTCTTCCATGTCCATGCAAATGGAATCCACGCCGAGCGTGACCGACTTGGTGATCATCTTCCAGTTGTCACCGGGCATGTAGAGTAGTGCGCGTCTTGAGGGCATAAGGTCTCCGTTATCGATCAAAGGTCAAAGGAAGGTCCGTGCGACTTCGGCAAAAAGTCGAGGCGCTGACCTTTCTTCAAGAACATCGCGGTGCGTTCGAATTCGATCACGATCGTGCCATCTGATTTCTTGCCCCAATGTTTGAACTTCACGATGCCCACGTTCGGTCTGGATCTTGACTCGCGTTTTTCCAGCACTTCGGTCTCGGCGTAAACAGTATCGTTGTGAAAGGTCGGGTTGGGATGGGTCACTTTATCGTAGCTCAAGTTCGCGATGATCGTGCCTTCGCTGACGTCTGCCACGGTCAAGCCGACGACCAGCCCCAGCGTGAAGATGCCGTTCACAATGCGCTGACCGAATTCTGTATTGGCGGCAAACTCTTCGTTAAGATGCAGGGGTTGGGTGTTCATCGTCAGCGACGAGAACAGCACATTATCCATCTCGGTGATCGTGCGCCCCGCCGAATGTTTGAAGTGCATCCCCACTTCCAATTCGTCAAAATATTTTCCGGGCATCTAATCCTCCATCTCGATCAGGATCTGTTCGCGCTCCACAGTCTGACCCTGCTTCACATGCAATGCCTTCACCGTTCCATCCCGCAAAGCCTGAATGCGGATTTCCATCTTCATGGCTTCCATCGTCAGCAGGGTTTGACCTTTCTTAACGACATCTCCCACGGCCACAGAAACGCTCCGCACCTGACCGGGCATGGGGGCGATCAATCCCCCGGCATGATCGTGGCGGACGCCTCTCTTCGCGCCCGAGGTTTTCGTCAACATCCATGTCTGTCCGTTGATCGTCACCCAGCGCTTCGCGCCATCCGAAGAAACATGCGCCAAGACCCGCCTGCCGTCGATCAACAGGTCCATGCGCCCACGCGAAGCGTCCGCGCGGACGATCTGCACGAGAATATTTTTTCCATCCATCGCCGCAACATAATTCTCACCCGAAGGATTGACCTCAAAAGACTGCGAACCAAAAGTGATCTTCATGGTCAGTTCACCCTGAAATTATTGGTCTGCTTCCACGGGTTGAAGGGATCGGACTCGTTCGAAACCGCGGGCTGTGAACTTGAACCGGCAAAGACCACATCTGCCAGCGCCGCTGCGATCAACGTTTCAACTCCCGCCTCGGACTGAATCCACCCGCCAAAGTTTTTCTCCACCCACCGTGTGGACACTTTGCCCTGCGCGAAATCTTCATGTGCCAGCACAGCCTGCATGAAATCAATGTTCGTCACCACGCCATGCACGATGAAGTCCTTCAACGCCGACTGCATTCTTTGCACGGCGGTCTCTCTATTCTCGGCGTGAACGATCAACTTCGCAAGCAGCGGGTCGTAGAAGTGGGTCACTTCATCATTCGCGGCAAACCCAGAATCGACCCGGATGCCCGGCCCGCGCGGCTCGATGAATTGCAAAAGCTTGCCAGTGCTGGGCAGGAATCCACTGGCGGGGTCTTCGGCATAGACGCGGCACTCAATGGCATGTCCGCGCTGGTGGAAGTCGCTTTGAGTGAACGGGAATTGTTCTCCAGCCGCGATTCTGATCTGCCACTGGACAAGGTCTATGCCGGTCACAAGCTCGGTGACGGGATGCTCCACTTGCAGACGGGTGTTCATTTCGAGGAAGTAAAAAGGTTGAAGGTTTAAGGTCGCAAGTTTGGGGTCGAAGATGAATTCGATGGTGCCGGCGTTGAAGTAGTTCACGGCTTTCGCGGCGGCAACGGCGGCACGCCCCATCTGTTCGCGCAGTTCGGGCGTGAGCAGCGGAGAGGGAGTCTCTTCGATGATCTTCTGATGCCGTCTTTGCACGGAACATTCACGCTCAAATAAATGGATCAGGTTTCCGTGCTTGTCGCCAAAGACCTGGAACTCAATGTGGTGCGCGTTAGCCAGATATTTTTCGATCAGCAGTCTTTCATCACCGAAGGAGTTCAACGCTTCGCGCCGCGCGGTGGCAATGGCTTCGCTCAATTCACTTTCTTCATTGACCACGCGCATGCCTTTTCCGCCGCCGCCCGCCGAGGCTTTGATCAGCACTGGGTAGCCGATCTCCTGCGCGGCTCGCTTGAATTCATCCTCAGACTCCAAGCCTTCAAAGCCGGGCACGGTCGGCACGCCGGACTTCTTCATCAATATTTTTGACTCTGCCTTGTCGCCCATGGCGCGGATGG
>Ga0268298_10000864_pt1 | contig 37899 bp, 41 predicted proteins | sample WWTPWeurt_MetaG_FD_194462 | JGI IMG/M metagenome (GOLD analysis project Ga0268298, IMG submission 194462) | Activated sludge microbial communities from WWTP in Nijmegen, Gelderland, Netherland - WWTP Weurt | ecosystem: Engineered > WWTP > Aerobic digester > Activated sludge | place...
CTTGGGGAATTGCTGATGGGGTGGGGGCACACGCTGAAAAAATTACTGCAAGAGTAATGAAGGTGATTTTTCTTGCGACAAGGGAAAGTTTAGTTCTTGACATGAGTTATAAACTTAGCCACCTAACTACTGTTTATACGGCGGAGTGCTGTATAAACCTCCGATTTGGGGTGTTATACAGCACTTCCGCCGTATAACACCCTTTATCCTTTACCTTGACCGGCCATATCTCTTCCGAATCTCCGGCAGGAAATAATCATCGAAGAAGCGGTCCACATCGTAGTCAGGCTTCCAGAACCAGTCCCTGCGGGCGCGGGAGTCGTCGATATCCTCCGGCCATGAGTCAACAATGCCCTGACGGCGCGGGTGCGGGTCGAAGGTGATATCGGCATTGGGAAAGGCGTGAAGCGCGCGCTGGCGGAAATCCTCGGCGGTAATGGCAAAGGCCGCCACGTTATACACATTGGAGGTCAGGTTCTCGCGCGGGGCATCCATCAACATCAGCATCGACTTGATCGCATCCGGCATGGCCATGAACGAGATGATCGTATCGGGCCGCACGAAACAGGCATAGGGTTTGCCCTGCGCCGCCGCGTGCAACATCTCGGGGCCGTAGTCACTCGTCCCGCCGCTCGGCAGGGTAAAGGCGCTGACCAGGCCCGGGAAGCGAATCGCCCGAAAGTCCAGCATGACCGGCGGGTTTTCATCCAAATGTTTCTGACCGTGGAAGTTGCTGTAGTACATCCCCAATTTTTCGCAGTACAGCTTGTTGCAGCCGTACATCGTGTGCGGATAATCCCAATCCTCCTCCTTCACCGCGCCCGCGCCGCGCTTGGCCTCCACGTTCGGCATGCCATAGGCCGCGATCGAACTGGGAAAGATGAACTTGACCGGCTTGCCGTATTTCTCCGAGCGGTAGGCCGCCAGCATCAACAGCTGCATCGTCCCTTCCACATTGATGCGGTGCGCTTCTTCGGTGGCAACCTCCGCCTTGGAAGAAAGCGAAGCCGCCAGGTGAAAGATCACTTCAAAATCATAATCATAAAAAACTTTTACCTTGTAAACGAGATCGCCCTGCACATGCTCCGCCGCCAGGTTCTTGATCGAATCCGGCAGCGGGGCCAGGTCGGATGTGACGATCTGATACCCGCCCCGCTTTGCCAGTTCCTGCACGAGCGCCTGACCAATTTCTCCACACGCACCTGTTACCAGCACCTGCTTTTCGGTCATTCTTCATCTCCTGATATACTGGAATGTTGTAACGTTATTTTACGACACATCAAAATGAAATGATGTAACCAAATGCGCGTGATATTTTCACTTCCCACATCATTGCGAAAACCGCGTTCCCCGCTTCGAAACCGCCTGCTCCTGATCCTGATTCTTCAGGCGCTGCTGGCCTCCTGCGCCGCCATGGATGAATGGCTGGCCACACCCACACCGATGATCCCAACAGAGACCGCGCTTCCCACCCCAACCATCGTCTGGTTCCCGCCATCGGCCACGCCCACGCTGCAAACGCTCTCCACCAAAGTCCCCACCCCAGAGATGCGCCCCGGCCTCGGCGCAGAGATCATCACCGACGATTTCTCCGATCCCTTCCTGTGGGAGACCGCCGCCTCCGACGAAGCCAGCGCCGAGATCCAAAATAACCGCCTGACCGTTGCCGTGCAAAGCCAGGTCTACATGACCAGCCTGCGCACCGACCTGCTCCTCGACGATTTCTACGCCGAGATCACCGCCCAGCCCAGCCTGTGTCGCGGCGAAGACAGCTACGGTCTGCTTGCGCGCGCCAATGGCGGCTCGTATTATCGCTTCGCACTGGCCTGCGATGGCACCGTCCGCGCCGAACGGGTCACCAACAGCATCCGCCTGGCCTTGCAAGCACCGCTCCCCAGCGGCGATGCGCCCCCTGGCGCGCCGGGCTCGGTGCGCATTGGTCTGTGGGCGGTTGGCCGTGAGATGCGCCTCTTCCTGAATGGGCGTTTTCAGTTCAGCATCAGCGAGCCGACCTTCCCCATCGGCACGCTGGGAGTCTTTGTGCGCTCGGCAGGCGAGACCCCGGCCATCGTCTCGTTTTCCGATCTGAAAATTCAGCAAGTGGATCCCATCCTGCCGACAGCGACCCCGTAGGCATGGCTTTCTCAAAGTCCGAGAAATGTCGCTGCGAGGCGTTCTGCCCTGGCACCGCCCGCCAGGGCAGGTGTGCCGAAGCAGTCTCCCGTTAAACCGGCAAAACTGACCGTTGGGAGATTGCTTCGGGCAGGAAAGCGCCGCCCTCGCAACGACATCAATATTGGGTCAGCCTACTTTGAGAAAGCCATGGACCCGTAGGAATTTGCGATTGACGATTTACCCTTGAAGATTTACGATTAGCCAACAGTGGGAGATGGATCAAATCTCACTGCCCCATCCACTGCTTCCTGACATTATGCTCACCCCTTCCGACTTGCTGCGACTGCCCTACACCCCCGACCTGACCGAAGGCGGCATTGCCTATGCTTTGCGCTCGTTAAATTACAACCTTGAGCGCGGGCAGGCCTTGCCCGTGAATGGGTTGCGGCGCACGGTCGCCAGCACAGCCGTGGAACTGGCCTTTCGGCGCCTGCTGGCCTCTCAGGGTATTGAGTATGAAGTGAAAGCCGCCACGCCCTTCACCGACCGCGAACGATTTGATGTCACCCTCAACGGGCAGCGCTGTGATATCAAATCGTTTTTTATTTCCAACCGCGCTCAGGTCGGGCAGATCCGCCAGAACCCGGCCCTGTTACTGAATACCCCCGCCCTCGTCCCCTCGGATACGCATGCGGGCGAAGGCCATGCCTACAGGGATCTGTATCTCTTTGCCTACGTTACCGGTCTGGTCGCCGCCTCACAAGCCGAACTGCAAGCGGTCATTGCCAGAAAACAGCCGCATTATCTGGCGTACATTTTGCCATCGGCATGGCGCAGGCCGCAGAACTGGAATCCGCTTGGGGCGTTGACCTTGAAATCGGAATCAGCGCAGGAACTGCTTGTTGAGATCAATGGGCAGGATGAGGCGCGGGAAGCGAAGCGTGTGACGGTCAGCCTGCCGCCGAAGGTGAAAGTCCGCGTGGAGGATTCGTTCCATTCCATCGCCTCGCTGCATGTGCGCCGCCTGCCCGAAGCGCGGGTGGGGCTCCGTTGCGCTTCCCTGCAAGAAACGCTGCTCATCTCTCCGGCAGATTGGTCGAACCTGTGGGTCGATGGATTGGATATTTTCATGCTGGGGTACATGACCTTCGAAGAGTTCGGCCAACGCGCCAAAATGTTGCCGCCGGAGTCAAAAGTCTTTCAATACACCCGCACAAGAACAAAGAACCTGTTTGTGCAGGCAGCCGACCTTAGGCCGATTGGGAATTTATTACAACAGGGTAAGAGTCCGGCCGAGTGACACCGCCTGATGGTAAACAGGCCGTGCTTCCAGAAGTAGAACTTTTGGAGTCTGTGCTGATGTTCTCTCTTAGGAGCTATTCATGAAAAAGCGCGTCTTTATTTTTATTTTGATCTTTTCATCGCTGGCCTGCAATTTTGCCACCCAGGCCTTTGAAACGCCCACCCCTGCCCCCACGGTTACACCTTCCGCCATCCCGGTCACACCCACGCCGGAAATGCCCACCCCGGCTTATGTTCCGGCGGCCTGTCAGAGCCTGGCGCTTGCCACGATTCCGGCAGCCACGGCGCTGGCAGAGCCGACTCCCTATTTGCAGGCCAACCCTGAAATATCCACTGAGATGCAAAAGCAGGTGTTCAACGATGTCGTTCACATTGTGGAAGAGGTGTATGTCTACCCCGATTTCAACGGTGTGGATTGGGAGGGTCTTAAAGCCCGCCACAAAGCCGAGATCGATGCCGGGCTGACCACCGAGAAATTCTATGAGGACATCCAGACCCTGGTATTTGAACTCAATGACGATCACTCCGGCCTCGAGTCGCCGGTGGAGGTGGCCGCTTCAGATGCGCAACTGGCTGGGACGGATGACTTCGTGGGCATCGGCGTGTTCATCGTGCCGATGATCGAAAAGAACAGCATCTCGGTGATCTTTACTTTTCCCAACTCGCCCGCCGAACATGCCGGGATCAAACCGCACGACAGCATTCTGTTTGCCGATGGCAACCCGATCATTCAGGATGGGCAGGAACGCACGCAACTGGTGCGCGGGCCGGAATGTTCCGCCGTACTGCTGACGGTTCAATCGCCGGGCGAAGCGCCGCGCCAGTTGATGCTGGTGCGCGAACGCATCTCCGGCTCGACGGTCGTGGACTACAGCCTGCTGCCCACCCAGGATGGTTCGCGCATCGGCTATATCTTCCTGCCAACCTTCTTCGATGAAACCGTGCCGGGACAGGTGCGCGCCGCGCTGGAAAGTTTTGGGAACCTCGACGGCCTGATCCTCGACAACCGTATGAACGGCGGCGGCAGCAGCACGGTGGTGGAACCGCTGCTCTCCTATTTCACCTCGGGCACCGTCGGGAGCATGGTCAGCCGCAGCCAGAATAACTCCATCGTCATCACGCCCGACCCGATCAACAATTCCCAGACCGTTCCCATTGTGGTGCTGGTCGGCCAGGATACGGTCAGTTATGGCGAGATCTTCTCCGGCGCGCTGCGCGACCTTGGCCGTGCGCAGATCGTGGGTCAGCCCACGTTGGGCAACGTGGAGATCCTGCACGGCTACAGCCTGAGCGATGGCTCACGCCTGTGGATCGCTGAGGATACTTTTGTGCCGGTCCATTCCACCGAAAATTGGGAGATCACGGGCATTGTGCCGGATGTAGTCGCTTTCGCAGATTGGGACACCTTTACACTTGAGGATGACCCCGGCGTGCTGGCCGCAGTGAAACTACTTGGGCATTAGTCCGCCAGATATAACCCCGAAATTGCCATGGTTTTAGAATCGGATTCAGGGGGTGAATCATGGCAATTTCCTCAAAGTTCGCCCGCAAGATGAGGGAAAATCGATTTAGCGAATATAATGTAGAACATGGAATCTAATCAGGAACGCCCCGCCCCGCGCCGGAACAGGAGCCGCATACCCAATGCCTTCCTCTCCACGCTGGGCGTTGCCATTTTGATCGCCACCCTCTTCACCGCCTGGACGCCCACCAGCCTGTTTGCCAGCAATTTGCAGGAAAAGTTGAACATCCTGCTCACCCCCCAACCCGAACCAGTCAACGGCCTGACCACCCCGCAACCCCAGATCCACATCGGCATTGTGGCCGGGCACATGGGCAACGACTCAGGCGCAGTTTGCACCGACGAGAGCGGCACAGTCACCCTCACGGAAGCGGATGTTAACCTGAAGATCGCCACTCTCGTGCAGGAAAGCCTGACCGCGCGCGGGTATCAGGTGGAGTTGCTCAACGAGTTCGACACCCGCCTGAACGGATACCGCGCCGCGGCGCTGGTCTCCATCCACAACGATTCCTGTGAATATGTCAATGACGAAGCGACCGGTTTCAAAGTGGCGGCCTCGCTCGAAACACGCGATGCCAACCGCGCGCAGCGCCTTACCGCCTGCATGGTGGACCGCTACGGCACGATCACCGGACTAACCTTCCATGCCAACAGCATCACTGCCGATATGACCCAATATCATGCCTTTTCCGAAATCGACCCGAACACGATCACGGCCATCATCGAGACCGGTTTCTTAAACCTGGACCGCCGCATCCTGACCGAGCAAACGGATGTGATCGCCGAAGGGGTGACACAGGGCATCCTGTGCTTTATCAACAATGAGAGCGTGCTGCCGGCCCAGTTCCCGATGCCCACCGTCCTGCCATGAACCAGACAAGATCCGCATCGCAAAGAAACACCCTCTACCCGGCCCTGGTCCTGGTCGGCATATTGACCCTCGTTGGAATTGCCGCGTGGACGGCCACTTCTTCACAGGCGCAGGGCCCAACCCCGCCAGTGACCGCCACGTATGCACCGCCCTTTGCCTTGGCAAAATACGCAAAGCCCACCTATACCCCAACCCCCACCCAGATCCCAACTAACACGCCGGAACCCACAGTGCCGGTCGCGCAGGCTGAGATCGTCCCGGACGCCGCTCTCGCGCAGAATATTTCCGTGCAGGCCCCGGCGGCTTACACGGGCGGCAAGTACATCCTCGTGGATATCTCCGAACAGCACATGTACGTCTATGAGGACGAGACCCTCATTTATAGTTTTGTCGCATCCACCGGCATGAACAACGCCACACGCACCGGCACCTTCAGCGTATTGGATAAGATCCCCAATGCCTTTGGCGCCACCTGGAATATCTGGATGCCCAACTGGCTCGGCATCTACTGGGCGGGCACACTTGAGAACGGCATCCACGCCCTGCCCATCCTGCCGAACGGCGCGACTCTTTGGGCAGGCTATCTTGGCACGCCCATTTCGTATGGATGTGTGGTGCTCGGGTCGTCTGAAGCGCAGATGCTCTTCGAGTGGGCCGAGGTCGGCGTGCCGGTCCAGATCCAATGGTAACGATAGGGCATTTTAAATTTTTACGCGACTGTGTATAATCTTTAATGGCTTTCATTTGTTCTTTCTAAAAAGGTGACCCATGAACAACCGTGATAAAAAACAGCAAGAGTCGCAATCGTCACAGCCTCAGGGTGGGGAGGGCCGAAAAAACAGCAGGCAGGCCAAAGGTCAGAAAAAGAAGCGCGGCATGGCCCTGCCCATCCTGTTGATTGTGATGGGCTGCGCGGTCTTCGCCTTCGCAGCCTGGTCGGCAGTCACCTCCCCCGTGCTCGCTTCCATCCTCAACACCACTTATGCCGCGCCTGCGCAACAGACTTTTTATGGACAGCCCTTCGCGCAGATCTTCATCGCCAAGCCGACGTATACCCCGATTGCCGGTCAGCCCGTTGCAGCGCCTGCGCTTCTTTCCACGCCGACAATGATGCCCACCACGGTGGTTGAAATTCCGCCGACAGAACTCCCCTCCATTCAGGCGGTCATTCAAACTGAAGCGACCGAAGAAGCCGTGGCGCAGCCCACCACCGAACAACCTGTTGTATCTGACGCAAATTCCCAGCCCGTGGCTGTCGCTGAGGCCGCCATTGTGGCCGACACCCCAACCCCTGAGTACGTTGCGCCCACCGAAGTTGCGAACGTCCCCCCGCCCAGCGGAGTTGCCAGCGGCGAGCGCTGGTTCGATGTAGACCTCTCCGATCAGCGCATGTACGCGTATGAAGGCGATACCCTTGTGCGGACATTCATTGTCTCCACCGGCACCTGGCAAACACCTACCGTGACCGGCCGCTTCAAAGTCTGGATTAAACTGCGCTCCGCGCCCATGTCTGGCCCCGGCTATTATCTGCCGGATGTTCCCTACATTATGTACTTCTATAAAGACTACGGCATCCACGGCACCTATTGGCACAACAACTTCGGCGTGCCCATGAGCCACGGCTGCGTGAACTTGAGCACCCCCGATGCCGAGTGGGCGTATAACTTTGCCTCAGTCGGCACGGTGGTGAATGTTCACGACTAGGCTCAAATTTTTTACCGGTACCCTTTATTTTCGAATTAACGAATCGGCATGAAACCATTGAACGTATCCCGAAGGGATTTTTTGAAATTGAGCGGATTGGGACTGGCAAGCCTGCTTGTTCCGCCGCTCAATTTTGATCCCGACGATCCATTTGCATCTCAACAAGGCCGAGTCGTGACCCGCACACTTTGGATGCATGCCGAACCTTCCAGCGAGTCAACCAAGGTCCGTCTTTGTCAGCGGGACACGTTGGTCAATATCACCAACACCGCTGTCGGCGTGGATGAGACCGCACCCAACCGTATCTGGTATCAATGCGGCAATGAGGGCTACATCTACTCGGGCAGCATCCAGCCCGTCCGAACGAATTTAAGCACACCACGCATGGACATTCCCAGGGAAGGTCTGCTGGCAGAGATCAGCGTCCCCTACACCGATGCGCACGAAGCCCCCGACCCGGCTTCGGATGTGGTCTATCGCATGTACTATGAAACGACTCATTGGGTCATGTCCGTCACCTCCGGCGCAGACGGCCAGGTCTGGTATCAGGTATTGGACGACAAATGGGACAAGCTGTACTATGCCCCCGCCGCGCATATCCGCATCATCACCGCAGAAGAAGTTTCGCCCATTTCACCTGATGTTCCCGGCAAGGATAAAAAGATCGTGGTGAAACTTGATGCGCAACTCACCATCGCCTACGAAGGCGATCACCCCGTCTTTATTGTCCCTGTGGCAACCGGCGCAAAACTGCGCAGCGGCACCTACACCACACCGCAGGGCGACTTCATCACCTTTTACAAACGTCCTGCGCGTCACATGGCTGCGGGCGATGTGGCCGCCAGTGGTTTCGACCTGCCCGGTGTGCCGTGGGTGCAATACATTACAAAAGGTGGAATATCCTTCCACGGCACCTTCTGGCATAATGAATTCGGGCGACCGCGCTCGCATGGCTGTATCAACCTGTCCACCTCGGCCGCCAAGTGGCTCTATCGCTGGACTTCACCCGATGTGCCGCTTAACAAGATTTTCTCCTACGGCTATGTCGGCACCAAAGTAGAGATCACAAACTGACTCTGCTTTTTTCTGATATTTCTCTAACCCCTTTTTCAGTCTTTCTCGTTAGAATCCCCCCTCATGAGCATCTCACAACTCTCCCGCCGTGACTTTTTAAAGGTCACCGCTTCCGGCGCGCTCGGGCTGATCCTGTCTGAACTGGGCCTAGATCGCGCTCTGGCCGCTCCCCCCACCTCACAGGGCCTGGCCTTGTGGAGCGGCGTCCCCATTTACGATGCGCCCTTTGCCACCGCCAACAAGATCGAATTGCTCGGCAAAGACAAGGTCGTCAACCTGTTGGGCGAAGCGCAGGGCGACTACTTCGACAACCCCTTCAACACCACCTGGTATCAAGTGGAAGGCGGTTACACCTATTCCGGCGTCATCCTGCCGGTCGAGACAAAATATCAAAAGCCGATGTATGAGATTCCCGCCGAAGGCCAGCTGGCGGAAGTTTCCGTGCCGTACAGCCTGGCCTACCTCGCGCCATATTTTTACGCCAAGACCTCGCATCGTATTTACTATGAGACCACGCATTGGGTCAAAAAAGTGGTCATCACCCGCGAAGAAAAAGGCGTGTGGTATGAGATCTACGACAGAGTGGAAAAGAAATCCTACTATATCCCCTCGTACAACATGCGCTTCATCCCCAACGATGAGTTGACCCAGATCTCCCCGGAAGTTCCCAACGCCGACAAATTCCTCCATGTCGACATCCCGACCCAAATGGTGACCGCCTTCGAAGGGCAGAAAATGGTGCTCTCCGTGCGCTGCGCCAGCGGCCAGCGCGGCACCGATACGCCCAAGGGCGAGTGGTTCACTTATCACAAGGGGCCATCCATCCACATGACCAACCAGGGCGATGAAGTCGCGCACATCTACAACCTGCCCGGCGTACCCTGGTGTTCCTTCTTCACCGGCGCAGGCCACGCCTTCCACGGAACCTACTGGCATAATGATTTTGGTCGCCCGCGCAGCAACGGCTGCGTTAACCTACCCTCCAGCATTTCAAAGTGGGTCTATCGCTGGACCAGCCCCACCCTCACCGCCGCCCAGGATTATGTCAACCTGCCCGGTGAAGGGACCCGCGTACTCGTCGAATAAAAAGGAGAAATCATGAATCCCGCTTTTCAATTTAACCAATATGTGCTCAAACGCCAGGTCTTTGCGCTGGCCGGAAAATTCCGCTTTTATAACCCCGGCGGACAACTGGTCATGTTCAGCGAACAGAAGATGTTCAAATTGCGCGAAGACATCCGCGTCTATGCCGATGAAGGCAAATCACAGGAAGTCTTGATGATCAAGGCCCGCCAGATCATCGACTTCTCCGCGGCCTTCGACGTGGTCGACAGTGCCACCGGCATGAAGGTCGGAGCGCTGCGCCGCAAGGGCCTGCAGTCCATCCTGCGCGATGAATGGGAGATCCTGGATGTCGGCGACAATGTTATCGGCAGCCTGGTCGAGGATAGCATGGGGCTGGCATTGCTCCGCCGCTTTCTGTCCAATCTTATTCCGCAGAACTACGACATCCTCATCGGTAGCACGCGCGTGGCCGACCTGAAGCAAAACTTCAACCCCTTCACCTATGAACTGAACATCGACTTCAGCATGGATGTTGCGCACCAACTCGACCGCCGCCTCGGCGTCGCAGCCGGGATTCTGCTGGCGGCAATTGAGGGAAGACAGCAGTAATTTTTTATCTTTCCTCTTTCTCACTCAATGAAGGAAGAAAGAGAAAAGAGGAGTTCACCATGCCTCAACCCCTTTTCAACGGCCTCATCGTGGACGAAAATGACAAGCCTGTCACCTCCGGTTTCATTGGCAGCGAACCCGCCTACGTAGTGGATGATGATGGCTTCAAACGCCACATCCCTGCTGCGCAGGTGGACCGCGCTGTGCTCGATCAAATGGCGAACATGATGAAAGGCAGCGAGGATATCCTCTCTGAACAGACCGCCAAGATGCTCGGCCAGGATGACCCCTTCTCAAAGGCCATGATCGAAAATCAACTGAAGAACATTGATAAACAATTCGACACACTCATGCAGACTGGCTTCCCCGATGAAATGCGAGCGTATTTAGGGATGATGGGTTTCAAGGTGGTCATCAACTACCACGGCGAAGTGCTCAGAGTGGAGCAGCCGGGGAGTTCCGGTGGAGACGAAGGCGAATAAATAAAAAGGTGGTTGCCTTTGGGGCGACCACCTTTTTATTATTTTATATTTTCTCCGCCACCCAAACATGAGACAAGCCCAGTACCCTCAGCGGTGTGGCTTCGGCAAATTGCAACACAGCGCGGATGATCCTACCCAAGGCACCTGTGCGGGCAATGATGTTGTCGTAGGCACCAAAGATGATGGTTCTTTCTATAAACCTGACGGGTAGACCGTTGAACAGTTTTTGCAAATCACTCCTGGAATACACACGCACATGGGGAGCCAGTTTGTCGCGCCATACACGCGGCAGGTAATTTACAAAGGGTTTATTGCCAAAGTAATACTTCCCTTTCCAAAAGATGCCGTGCGTCTCCACCGGGTATCCGCGGTTGGGGCAAAAGATGACTGCCCGCCCACCCACTTTGAGGACACGCACCATCTCGGATACGGCGAGACGGTCATCCTGAACATGTTCGATCACTTCATGGCTGAGGATCAAGTCAAAGGTTCCGGAAGGAAGCGGAAGAAATTCGCCCGCGCCGTTGATAATGCGCGTCGAGTGGGCTCGCGCTTCGCGGGCGCGTTCAAAGTCGAACTCAAGCCCGGTCACCGTCGCGCCAAGCGCGGTCATCTTCTCCACGTACATCCCCACCCCGCAACCGTTCTCCAGCACCCGCCCCTGCATGCGCTGGCCGGAAAATTTTTGGATCATGCTCAAACGGCGTTTCTGCCCGTCACGCCACACATAGGAAGGTTCGCCGCGCAGTGCGGCCTTGTTCATATCTCGTTCGGTCATGGCGGCGATTATACCAACGTCAAGACTCCAGCGTCTGGACGTTTTAACTTTTTCAGCTTGCATACATAAAACCTTTATGCTAAAATCTCGCGCGTAAGGACAACCCAATAACGAAGTCACCGAGAAGTGGGTAGCCCCCACTTCTTCGCTTATCTAAGGAGTTTTGGAGCAAGTTTGTATGGCAAAAAATGATTTTGCGCTGGCATTCAACGAAGTATTGGAAGAAAAGCAGCTCGCCAAGGACGTGGTCATTTCCGCAATTGAGTCGGCAATGGTTTCCGCGTACCGGCGGGCGGTAAGCGCCTCCACGGCCCAACATGTGGAAGCTAAATTGAATCCCGATACGGGCGTCGTCACGGTCTACGCTGAAAAAGAAGTGGTGGAAGACAGCGTCGTAGACGAGCGTACCGAGGTCCTGCTGGGCGAAGCTCGCAAGGTCAAAGAGGATGTTCAACCCGGGGACATGCTCCTCGTGGAGAGCACCCCCGCCGACTTCGGCCGCGTAGCCGCACAGACGGCCCGCCAGGTGATCCAACAGCGCATTCGTGAAGCCGAACGCTCGAACCAGATGGAATACTTCCAGCGCCAGGAAGGCGAGATCGTCTCGGGCCTGGTGCAGACCATTAACGCGCAAGGCATTACCATCGGCCTCGATATGAAGGCTGAAGGCGTAATGCCGAACAACCAGCGCATCCCCGGCGAAAAACTGAAACTGCATGACCGCGTCCGCGCGGTGGTGATGGAAGTGAAGGACGGCACGCGCGGTCCGCAGATCATCCTCTCGCGCGCCCACCGTAACTTCCTGCGCCGCCTGATGGAAAACGAAGTGCCCGAGATCTACCACGGCATCGTCGAAATCCGCGCCATCTCCCGTGAACCGGGTGCGCGCGCCAAAGTAGCTGTCTCCGCCACCCAGCCAGGCATTGACCCTGTCGGCGCTTGCGTGGGCATGAAGGGCGTCCGTATTCAGGCCATCGTCAAGGAACTGCACGATGAAAAGATCGACATCATCCAGTGGGATCAGGACCCCGTGGTCTACATCTCCAAGGCCATCAGCCCGGCTCGCGTAAGTGGTGTGTACCTCGCAGAAGATGCCGGTGCGCGCACAGCCACCGTGGTGGTCGGTGAAGACCAGCTGAGTCTCGCCATTGGGCGCGATGGCCAGAATGCCCGCCTGGCCGCCAAGCTGACCGGCTGGCGCATCGACATCAAGTCGCTGCCGGAGGCCGCCAGTGACGCCGTCAACAAGCTCAACACCGATGGCGCGCTCGCATCCATGCTGCCGACCGCAATGGAACAAATTCCACAGGTCGAAGAGATCCTCGCCAAGAAAGCCGAGAACCGCCCGGTCACTCCGGAAGAATACACCCTCATCGGCCAGTTCGTGGACCGTGTTGAGCGCCGTATGGTGCAGGTGAAGGAAGAAGCCAACCGCGTGGAGGAAGAACGCATCGCCTCCGCTCAGGCCGATGTTCCCGCCGCTGCATTCCAACTCCCGCTCGCCCAGGCCGCAGACCTCAAAGAACATATCTTCAACATCCTCACCGAGGCCGGGTACGAGACTGTGGGCCAGCTCATGTACGATCTGAAGGCCAACCCGAACAAGGTCTTGGGATTGGCTGGCATCGGCTCAAAAGCCATTCAAAACATCGAAGAATCCATCGCTGCCCTGACCTTCGCCGAGCCGGAAGTTGCGCCTCAGTCCGCGCCGGTGGTTGAGGAACCCGCCCAGGCTGTCGCTGACGCTGCAACCGAATCCGCCCCGGCGGTGGAAGTGCCCGTTGCCGAGAAGCAGGCCGAACGTAAGAAAGAAGCGAAGAAGAACGCCGAAGAACCGGAAGATGAAGGCGAATTCGCCAAGGACGGCGTCTCATTGGATGACCTGTTCCAGATGAAGCCGGAAATGTTCCAGACCGAAGGCGGCACCGAAGAAGAATCCGCCGACGATAAGAAGAAGGGCAAGAAGGGCAAAAAGAAGGGTGTGGCCCTGGAGTTTGATGAAACCCTCGGCGAAGTTGTAACCCGCAAAAAACACAAACGCGGCGAAGACGGCGATACGGAAGCATGGTAAATTAATATCCCTCCTTCTAATAAAGAGGGAGGGGAGTTGATCGGACGTGACAAAGAAACCAGTACAACGAGTGAAACATATTCCCCAGCGCACCTGTGTGGGATGCCGCGAAGTCCTGCCAAAGAGGCAGATGCTGCGCATCGTCCGCACGGGAGAGGGGGTGCGCGTGGACCCAACCGGCAATCTGGCAGGCAGAGGCGCGTATTTGCATGACCGCCGCTCCTGCTGGGTACGTGGAATGAAGGGCGCCCTGGCTCATGCCTTGAAAGCGGAACTGACTGCCGAAGACCGCGCCCATTTGGAAGAATTTATGAACACTCTGCCGCTTGAGGCGGAGACCGGCGCTTAAGCCATGTGAACGATTAGCCACTCGCTCACAGGCTGCCAAACACATCGATGAATTGAAAGACAAGTATTCATACCAGAAGGAGGTGGCTTATGAGCAACAATGGAAACAAGATCGAGCTGCCCGCCACAATTGTGGTGCGCGACCTGGCTCAGAAGATCGAAAAAAGCCCAATCGAACTGATCAAAAAATTAATGACAAACGGCGTCATGGCGACCATTAATCAGACGGTGGATTTTGACACCGCCGCGATTGTGGTGGCCGAATATGGGTTTGAGGCCGTTGCCGAAGTTGTGGAAGAAGAGGCAAAAGAGGAAGTCGGCGAGGTACCGCTCTGGCGGCAGATGATCGCAGGCGAGGAAAAGTCCCAGTTGAAAGCCCGTCCGCCGGTCGTCACCATCCTCGGTCACGTAGATCACGGCAAGACCAGCCTGCTGGACGCCATCCGCTCGACGGATGTGGCGGCAGGCGAAGCAGGCGGCATCACCCAGCACATCGGCGCGTACCAGGTCGAGAAAAAGGGACGCCTGATCACTTTCCTCGATACCCCCGGCCATGCGGCCTTTACGCAGATGCGCGCACGCGGAGCCCAGGGCGCGGATATCGTTGTGCTTGTGGTGGCCGCCGATGATGGCGTCATGCCGCAGACCAAGGAAGCGATTGCCCATGCCAAGGCTGCCCGCGTACCCATGCTGGTGGCGCTGAACAAGGTCGATAAACCGAACGCCAACCCAGACCGTGTCAAACAGCAACTGGCCGAACAGGAACTCGTCCCCGATGATTGGGGCGGCAACACGATGGTTGTGCCGGTATCCGCCAAGCAGAAACAAGGCATTGATGACCTGCTCGAGGGCATTTTGCTTGTGGCAGACAGCAATGATATCAAAGCCAACCCCGGTGGAAAAGTCATTGGCACCGTCATTGAAGCAGAGTTGGACAAATCCAGGGGGGTGATCGCCACCTTGCTGGTTCAAAACGGCACACTCGAAGCAGGCGACATTGTCGTGGCAGGGAATGCCTACGGCAAATTGCGCGCCATCACCGACTTCAAAGGCAAGCCCATCAAGAAGGCCGGCCCTGCCACACCGGTGGCGGTCATGGGCCTCAGCGATGTGCCCTCTGCCGGTGACATCTTCGAAGTGGTCAAGTCTGACAAGGAAGCGCGCGGCATTGTGGCAGAACGTCTCGAAGCCGCCAAGACTCAGGCACAGTCCCGCAAGAAGGTTTCACTTGAAGACCTGTTCAGCCGCGCACAAGCTGGAGAAGTGCGCGAACTCAACCTGATCGTCAAAGCCGATGTGCAGGGTTCGCTTGACCCCATCATTACGGAATTGAACAAACTCGGCGAAGGCGAGATCGGGCTGAAAGTCCTTCACGCTGAGACCGGCAACATTGGCAATAACGATGTCATGCTCGCCACCGCCTCCAAGGCCATCCTGATCGGATTCAATGTGCAAGCCGATGTTGATGCCCGCCGCATGGCCGAAAAAGAAGGCGTCGACATCCGCCTGTACGAGATCATCTACCGCATGACCGAGGATATCGAGAAGGCGCTCAACGGCATGCTCGAACCCGACCTTAAGGAAAAGGTTCTAGGCCGCGCACAAGTGCTGCAGGTCTTCTCCGCCTCCAAGTTTGGGAAGGTGGCAGGCTGCAAAGTAACCGAGGGCGAGCTGAAGCGCGGCGCCAAGGTCCGCCTGAATCGTGGGGCAGACATCGTCTACGAAGGCGACCTGTCTTCACTGCGCCACGAAAAGGACGATGTCAAGGAGATCCGCCAGGGCTATGAATGCGGCGTCGGTTTCAAGAACTTCAGCGACATCCTGCCGGGCGATATTCTCACGTGCTACATCCTTGAATAGCAGGAACCATGCCTTCAGGAATTCGTTTAAAACGCATTGAAGACCGCGTCCGCCAGGAGATCTCTGAGATGCTCATCCACGAGATCAACGATCCGCGCCTTCACCAGGTCTTCATCACCGACGTCAAAGTGGATCGGGAACTCGCCTTTGCAGATGTGTACGTCTCCGCGGTGGAAGGCGCGTCCCGCTCTGCCGAAATTTTGGCCGGTCTCGAATCCGCCTCCGGGTTCCTCAGGCGCGCCCTCTCCGCCCGTGTGGAGATTCGCGCCTTTCCCAGGCTGCGCTTCCATTGGGATCCCACCCCGGAAAACGCCGACCACATCGAAAAACTTTTGGCCGGGTTAAAAAAGAAATAATTGCCCCGCCGGAAACGGCGGTGGCAACCTAATTTTTGGAGGAACAGGAATAGTGAATACTCAGATCACAGGGGAGATAAAAGAAAGACTCGCCCGTGCGGAGCAGATCGTCATCGCTTCGCACGTCCGGCCCGACGGAGACGCCATCGGCTCCCTGCTCGGTCTGGGACTGGCCCTGCAGGATGCAGGCAAATCAGTGGAAATGGTGCTGGCAGACGGCGTACCCTCCTCCTTCAAATTCCTTGAAGGCAGCGAACTTATCAAAAAGGAACCAGGTGGCGGACAGGACACGTTCATCACCGTCGATTGCGCCGATTTCAAACGGGTGGGGAAACCTTTTGAAAATTACGATCAGCCCGATATCAATATCGACCACCACAAGACCAACGAAAAATTTGGAAAATTAAATCTGATCGAAGCCGGGGAAGTGGCTACAGCCGCCATCCTGACCCATCACCTGCCAACCTGGGGCCTGAAGATCTCCAAACCGGTGGCCACCGCCTTGTTGACCGGGGTGCTTACCGATACGCTTGGCTTCCGTACCTCCAACACCACCCCGGATGCACTGCGTCAGGCGGCGACCTTGATGGAATCTGGCGTGGATATGCCGGAGATCTACATGCAATCGCTGGTACGCAAGTCCCTGCCTGCCGCAAGGTATTGGGGCGCGGGCCTCTCCAGCCTTGAGAGCAAGCACGGCCTCGTCTGGGGAACCCTGACGCTGGCAGACCGCAAGTCAGCAGGTTATGGCGGGAATGATGATGCCGATCTCATCAACATGATCTCCGCCATCGACGGTCACAAGGTCGGCATGGTCTTTGTCGAACAAAGCAACAACCATGTCAAGATCTCCTGGCGCGCCCTGGTGCCGGGTGTTGATGTATCGCCAGTGGCAAAATTCTTCAAGGGCGGAGGACATGCCGCCGCCGCAGGAGCAGATATTGAGGGCAGTCTGATCGAAGTCCGCAAGGATGTCCTCGCAAAAACCCGCGAATTATTAAGTTTATAGAGATCAAGTTAAAAGATTGCTTATTTTTGTATTGCAAAACCGGACAAGTATGTCATAATTAAAATCAGGATCATTACCAGGAGGAATCCCTACTATGAATAGTCAAGATGTAAAGAACGCCATCTCTGGCGCGCTCGTGGTCGATAAACCCGTGGGCATGACCTCCCACGATGTAGTACAAGTCATTCGAAATGGCACAGGCTTGCGCCGCGCGGGTCATACGGGTACGCTCGACCCCCGCGCTTCCGGCGTGCTTGTGATATTAGTCGGCCCGGCCGTGCGCCTGAGTGAATACGTTTCCGCATCTGATAAACGCTACCAGGCCATCATCCGCCTCGGCGGCACAACCGACACCTACGATGCGGACGGCAAGTTCACGCCCACCACCGACCCCTCCCATATCACGGAGGCCCAGTTTGAAGAAGCGCTGATGACCTTTGTCGGCGAGATCGAACAGACTCCCCCACCCTATTCTGCTGTCAAGGTTCAGGGCCGCAAGGCCTACGAAATGGCGCGCAAAGGAGAAGAGGTGGAACTTGAGCCGCGCACCATCACCGTCCACCACCTCGAAGTATTGGAATGGACGCCGCCCGAAGCCGTCATCGATGTGCATTGCTCCTCCGGCACCTATGTCCGTTCATTGGCAAATGACCTCGGTAAAAAACTCGGTTGTGGCGCATACCTGGTCGGCCTGCGCCGCACCAAGAGCGGGCGCTTCACCCTGCGCGACTCTGTACCTCTGCGCAAACTTCAGGAAGCCTTTACAGCTGGCAACTGGTATCAATATCTCATCCCCGCTGCTGAAGCCCTCGGCGACTGGCCAGCCGTTGAACTCAACCCTGATGAAGTCGAAGGCGTGCGTCACGGTCACCGCGTCAAAGCCAAGGAAGCCGACCTGGGTCACGAGAAAGTACGCGGTGTCAGCACGCAAGGCGAGTTGGTTGCACTCATGGTGAAGATGGTCAATGAAGACGGCTCCATCGAGTGGCAGCCCAAGAAGGTATTCTTCACTTCTGATTAACAGTTACGATACAATAGAGCCGCCTTGTTCAGGCGGCTCTTTTCTTATGCGACATTATCATTCCCTCGAAGAAATCTCCCTGCAAAACTCATGGCTGACTGTCGGCGTGTTCGACGGCGTGCATCGCGGTCATTGCGAGATCATTCAAAAACTTGTACAAGAAGCACATCGACAAAACGCCCCTGCCGTGGTGTTGACCTTCCACCCGCACCCTGCCAGTGTGTTAACGGGCAAGGATATTCGCTGCCTGACCACACCGGAAGAACGCGCGGAGTTGCTTGGCGCATTGGGCGTGGACGCAGTCATCACCCAGCGCTTCACCCCCGACCTGTCAACCGTCCCTGCCCAGGAGTATATGTCCACGCTCAAGCAGCACCTCGGGCTTTCGCATCTACTCATCGGTTATGATTTCGCCCTCGGCAGGGGCCGCGAAGGCAATGCCCTGCGGCTGGCAGAGATCGGCCGGGAACTGGAATACACCGTCGAGGTCATGCCCGCCCTCGGCGATGAAAGCGGCGTGATCTCCTCCACCTCCATCCGCAAACTCATCTCCATTGGCAACGTCAGCGAGGCCGGTAAACTGTTGGGCTATCCCTATTCCATGGGCGGCAGGGTCATCCACGGTGCAGGACGAGGAAGGAAGATCAGCTTCCCCACAGCCAATGTCGATTATCCGATTCAGAAGGCCACCCCCACCCACGGTATCTATGCCTGCTGGGCTGTGCTGGGGAATGAAAAATTTATGGCTGCCACCAACATTGGGTTCAACCCCACCTTCACCCCTGAACGCACCACGCCCAGTCTTGAGGCATACCTGCTTGACTTTGACCGCGACATTTACGATCAATACCTAAAATTGGAGTTTATCGCGCGCCTGCGCGAAGAGATCCGCTACACATCCATTGATGCGCTCATCAGCCAGATCCAGGATGACGTCAACCATACAAGGGCGATCTTAAGCACTTCAAGTTAATTGAGAAAAGGGAGGGACGATGCCCATGCGCAATCGGGCGGGGATCATTTTGATCGAAGGCGGCCAATTGGCGCTGATCGAACGTCACAAACAGGGTCGGCATTATTTTGCCTTCCCAGGCGGTGGAGTGGATGAAGGCGAGACGGACGAACAGGCCGCCATCCGCGAGGCAGAGGAGGAGTTGGGAATCTGTGTAGAGATCCTGTTGCGGGCGGCAGAGGTCCATCGCCTCAACCGGCGGGATCAGATCTATTTTCTAGTCCGGCAGGTGAGCGGCGAATTTGGTACCGGTACCGGCGAGGAATATTCCGAGACCAACCCGTTATATGGAACCTACAAACCCATGTGGATGCCCATGGAGGATATCCTTGTCAAAAACGTGGTGCCGCATAGCCTGGCAGAGTTTGTATTCAGGTCTTATCAAAAAGGGTGGAAGCAGCAGGCTGAGGTCATCATTCAAGAATAAAGCCCAGGTTCAAAATCAAGGAGAATATGATGCCAAACGTACAGTTCGACCGTTTCTATCGTTACGCGGATCTGACCCGAATTCTCAAGGCATATGCAAAGGAATATCCCAACCTGATCCGGCTGGAGTCGATCGGAAAAAGCCATGAGGGCAGGGAAGTCTGGTTGCTGCGTATGACCAATTTCAAGTCCGGGGGTGATGCGGAGAAACCCGCGCTTTGGGTGGATGCGAATCTGCATGCCTCTGAAGTGACCGGCTCAACAGCGGCGTTGTATCTCATCCACTCGTTGGCGACACGCTATGGAAAAGATGAACAAGTTACGCGCGCGCTCAATCGCCGCGCTTTTTACATCGTACCGCGCGTGAACCCCGATGGCGCGGAGTGGGCGTTGGCGGACAAACCAAAGGAAATTCGATCCAGTACGCGCCCCTATCCATATGTGGAAAACCCCATTGCCGGACTGGATGCGGGTGAAGATGTGGATGGCGACGGGCGCATTTTGCAGATGCGCATCAAAGACCCGAATGGCGCCTGGAAAGTACATCCCGACCATCCGCGCCTGATGATACGGCGCGACCCGGTCGAAGTGGGCGGCGAATATTATCGCCTGCTTACCGAAGGGTTCATGAAAAATTATGATGGTGTCACCATCAAGGTCAACGCGCCCAGGGAAGGGCTGGATCTCAACCGCAACTTCCCGGCAAACTGGCGCACCGAGTCGGATCAGTATGGCGCAGGCGACTTCCCTACCAGTGAACCGGAAGCGCTCAACCTTGTGCGTTTTATCTTTGAGAACCGTAACATCACCGGCACTATTTCGTATCACACGTTCAGCGGCGTGCTCCTACGCGGCATGCCGGAAAAACCCGATGATGAACAGATCCCTGAAGACGTCTGGACTCTCCAAAAGATCGGCGCAAAGGGACGGGAGATCACTGGTTATCCGGATATCTCCATGTTCCACGAATTTCGATATCACCCCAAACAGGTGACGACTGGCGCATTTGATGAATGGGCGTACGAACATCGCGGCATCTATGCCTGGACGGTCGAGTTCTGGAACCCGGTCAAAGAGGCGGGTATCGAAGATGCCAAATACATTGACTGGTATCGTGAGCACCCGGTGGAAGACGATATAAAAATCCTGCGCTGGAATGATCTCATTTTGGATGGCAAAGGCTATGTAGATTGGTACGAGTTCAATCATCCGCAATTGGGCAGGTTGGAAATGGGTGGGTGGGACTTTCTGCACATGTGGTCGAATGTGCCGCCGGAATTTTTGGAAAAGGAGATCAGCCGCTTCCCCGACTGGATCGTCTGGCATGCTCTGATCGCGCCGGAATTGGGTCTACGTGAAGTTAGCGTCACTCCGCTGGGAGCGGATACGTACAACATCCGCCTGGTGGTGGAGAACCGCGGCTGGTTGCCGACCTACGTCTCAAAGAAGGCATTGGAGCGCAAAGTCTCGCGCGGCGTGATGGTTGAAGTGCAACTGCCCAAGGGGGCAAAACTGCTGGCAGGGAAGGAACGCGAAGAGCCCGGCGAACTTGAAGGCAGGTCCCAAATGCCGGCCTCCTTCCTCTTCGAACCGGGGTATGGCACCTCTGACCGGCTCAATCTGGAATGGATGGTCAAGGCAAAGCAAGGTACAAAAGTCAAATTGACCGTACGGCATGAGCGGGCGGGAAGCATTCACACAGAGGTGAAGTTGACGTAACAAAAAAGCGCCGGGCCTGGCCCGGCGCTTTTTTGTTTTACACCCGTACCTTCCACAACGCCATCGGAGAATCAAATCCGCGCAATTCCCCCTGAAAACGGGAGACGGAATTGGGGGCGGCGTTGCGCTCCAGAAACTCTGCCACATCATGGTCATGGCGGATGGATTCTGAAAAGATCACCTCGCCGCCGCCGGAAAAATTCGGCAGCCGTGCAGCAATGTTGACGGTTGAACCAAAATAATCCAACCGGTCGTTCATATTGACCACAATGCATGGGCCATGGTGAATGCCCACTTTGATTAACAAAGGCGGCACACCACGCGAGGTCAGTTCGCCCTGAATATTCCACACGGCGCGCAAGGCAGAGACCGGCTGGCGAAAGGCCGCCATGACGGCATCCCCCATGGTTTTGATGATGGCGCCGCCCTCAGAGGCAACTACGCCCTCAAGAATCTCGAAATGCTCACGCACGCGACCATAAGCGGAGGCGTCGCCGATCTCGCGATAGAGTTTGGTGGAATTGCGCAGGTCGGTGAACATCAGTGTGATCGAACCGACAGAGATCTCCTCACCCGCCCGCAGGACATCACTTGAAAACAGATCGCGGAAGACCTGCAACGCGGTCACATCGGCGGCGGTGGCAGCCTGGTCCGACCAGGTGATATGTTCCATCTGAAAGTTCTGGGTGAAGTCGGTATCGTTGAACAGGCGGAGTTTCGGCTCCAGCCCGATCTTCAAAATATCCCGACTCCAGCCAAGGTTGTCGGCATGAAAATCCATGTGATCGGGGCCTTCAGGAGCGGAGGATAAGACCTGTGACCCCTCCAACGCGGAGGAACGCAGCCGATAGCGGCCTTCTTTCAACAGGGTCGCAATGGGCAATTCTTCATGCGGAGGCACAACCAGCGAAAAGAGGATATGCGGCTGGCGCTGCGGACTGCCCACACAAAATTCCAGCAGCGCATCCACCGGGCGGATGGAAGGGTTCGGGCGAAAGATGACTTCGACATTATGATCAAAGTTCACACTGAAGTCGATCTCGCAGGTGTTGCAGTGCGAGCGCCCATGCAGGTCTGCCAGATTATGATGGTCTTCAGACACGCCGCGGCATTCGGGGCAGAGCAGGTCCCAGTACATATCCAACAAACCGGCGCGTGTGGCGCGCAAAAAAGTTTCCAACACGGTGCGGCGCGGCAGCCCCCACCCATCTGCCAGGGCATATGGGCGCATCCGCTGAATGGACAGGTCGTCGGCCTGGTTTAGGTATTCGGCGAGACAAACAAGGGTCTTGTCATCGGCGCTTTGTTCCCGCAAACGGTCGCTTAAGGCGCGGATACGGTTCCGCCCTGTCGCAGAGATTTGTTTTCCGGGGTCAGTACCCAACATCAGGTCGCCGTGAGAAGCGATGCGATCATATAACTTCAAGGCATCGCCAAATCGTTTCGCACTATAGAGACCGATCCCCAATGGGATGGCAAGATTCCCCAGGATATTGCGTGCATTTGCCCAAACTTCATAGACCAGATGCGTTCCCGCAGGGGTGCGCCGCTCAAGGCGGCAATCCACGCGCATTTCCATCAAAGGGCCTGTGCGATACCGGCGCAGGATGCCGAAGCGGTACGGATACGTCCACTCGAACGGTTCCTCGTCCCATTCGATGTTTACGAGCGGAATATCGAACCGCACATGCTTGACCCCTTTGGCTATCCCTAAAAATTCTATGCGCGGCAGGCCGGTATCGCGGTTGAAGCGATTTGTATCCGAGGCCAGCGGCCAGAGCGCCTCAGGCGAAGAAGCCAGATCCCATGTCCAAGTGTAATGAAAATCCTGTGCCATATCTCTCCTGATGAGCAAGAACAGGACTATATTACTCTTATTCAAGGTTGTAAAAATTGCAGGGATGTGACGGGATCAGAGCGAGATCAGGCCGAGTTCGATGCCGCGTTTCACCGCCTCGGTACGGCTGCCTGCCCCCAATTTGGCGTACAACGCTGAAAGATGGAACTTGACCGTATGTTCACTGATGCCAAGCGCCAAAGCGATCTGCTTGTTTGCCAGCCCTTCAGCCATGTGTTGGAGAACTTCCTTCTCGCGGGATGTGAGCGGCTCGGGCAACGAATCCTCATCCAAAGAGGCCCCCCGCTTTCGCAGGCGCATCCAGCCCTCAACCATAGCAGGTGCGCCCACCCAAAGCCCTTCCGCCGCTGCAAGTACCGCCACAGCGAGTTCATCTTCGCTTACATCCGATGGCAGCACTCCCCAGACGCCGACATTTGAATTCAAGACCACCCGCACCGACTCGACATCATCGGTTATGAGCAACAACGCAATATCCATTTTCAAATCCAGCGCGCGGACAGAAGAGACCGGGGCATACACGATCACCTCGGTCTCCTTTTCGTTGACATCGCCCAAACGCGCGGCCTCGGCCATGACCTGCACAGACGGGCGACGGTTGAGCATTTCGCGCAACCCGACCCGCAGTGCATGGTTCGGCGAGACAACCGTAACACGGACCAATTAGCGTTCTCCGATCACCACATTCACAACCTGCAAGCGGCCACCGCGCAGCACATCCAGCGGTGTGGGCTTGCCAACCACGTCTCCGCTCAGGCGGGCGAATAATTCATCGTGATGCTCCACCGCCATACCGTTCACCCCAACAAGGATATCGCCGACCATCAAACCGCCCTGTGCGGCAGCCTTGTCTTTTTCGAGGCCGACGATCAATAAGCCGGTCTCCTGCTCGCGCTTTAATTGTTCCTTTGCATCGGCAGGCAAGTTTACGGTCTGGCTGCGGATGCCCAAATAGCCGCGCTTGATCTTGCCGTGCCTGGCCAGCGTTTCAGCCACCTTCCATGCTGCTTCGGCTGGGATGGTGATGGCGCCGCCCCCAAAACCAGAGGTGTTTATGCCAAGGATTTGTCCTTCCCCGTTGACGAGCGGCCCGCCGGAAAAGCCCGGGTACGAAACCACATCGCTCTTGATATATTTCTCCAGCATGCCGCCGCGACCAGTTCGCACCGGCCCGCCCATGGAATTGACTGTCCCAAAACTGGATTCGATCCCGCCCTTTGAGGGACGGCCAACCGCCAGCACAAACTGTCCCACGCGAACGGGCGAATCTGCAACCACAGCAGAAGAGGCTGCGGCGGAATCCAATTTTAGAAGGGCCAGATCAGAACCCGGGTCCCGGCCTGCGAGGCGGGCAATGCCTTCCCTTCCATCGTCAAAGAGAATCATGATCTCCTCTTCGCGTTCGACGACATGATCTGCAGTCAACACTTTGTCACCGGCAAATAAAACCCCGCTGGCAGGAATGCGGCGGCGTGCATCAACCATCACAGTGAATTTGCCCGCCGCTTCGGCAGCGTTGGCCATTGCGTCTGAAAGTTCGGTAAAAATATTTTTGCTCATGGGTACTCCTTTGCGCTCATTCTAGTGGCTGCATGTTCGGAGTGTATCGGTGAAAAGGATGGCTGGGTACTGGCCGTTCGGGTAGGGGCTTAGAGGCGGGCTTTAATTTCGAGCGGCGACAGGGCTTCAAACAGTTTTTGATGGGTGGGGGTGGGGACGCCAACGGCTTTTCCCAGGCGAATGACCGCGCCGGTCTGTTCGTGCAATTCGGAGGGGCGGCCTTCCATCATATCTTTTTGCATCGAGGCAAGCATGGCATACGGCAGGTTGTCAATGCGTTTCATGGTATCGGCTACAAGCGATCTGGAAAGCATCACGCCGCGCGCGCCTGCCACGGCGGCCGTTTCGTTCATCGCATCAATGAGCATTTGCCGCGCTTCGGGGTCGTCCCGATAGGCGCCGATCGGCTGGCGGGTGTAGGCGCCCACCCCGCTCGTGCCAGAGATAAAGACGAACTTCTCCCACATGGTGACGTGAATATCTTCAGGGACTTCCACGAGAATGCCATCCAATGCGGAGAACATTTTACGAATGGCTTCCACGCGTTGGCTTTTGGAATGATCCAATTCACCGAAGGCGATGTACGGCTGGATGCCCACATGCCGGATGTGCCCCGGCGCTTCGATGAACACGCTGATGCGGCACAGCCCGCCCAAAACCTGGCTACTCTGAAACCTAGCCAGAAGTTTGTCCATGTGTTCCATGCCGTTCAACAACGGCAGGATCACGGTCTTCTCTCCGATCAGGGGTTGGATCTGAGGGATGGCCTCGTCCAACTGCCAGGCCTTGGTGGCGATAATAACCAGGTCGGCCGCGACAATGTCCGAAGCCTTCTCCACAGCCTCGACAGGCTGCACGGTGAAATCTCCGCCAATGGACTCGACATGCAGGCCAGAGTTACGCATGGCGGCAAGATGGGCTCCGCGCGCGACAAAGGTTACATCCTGCCCATTGTGCGCAAGCCTTCCGCCAAAATATCCGCCCACGCCGCCCGACCCAAAGGTGACAATTTTCATGAGTGCTCCATTTTTTATTTTGAAGGTATACAATACGATTGCATGTGGAAGTATACCCAGATTGGGCATGATATATCTTACCAACAGGAGTCTCCATGAATTCATCCCCCATCCTTCGAACCGAACGGCTGCTGCTGCGCGAGTTCACAATGAACGACCGTGAGGTCCTGCATGCCATTGCACAAGAGCCGGACATCTTTCAATATTTCCCCACCAGGACGGCATGGGAAATGGAAAAGGTCGAGCGTGCCATCCGTCACCAGATCGAACATTGGGAGACGTTCCATTACGGGCTGTGGGCCGTAACCCTGCCAGAGACCAGTGAACTGATGGGTTGGTGCGGCCTGGAATTTCTGCCCGATACAAACGAGACTGAGGTCGGTTATCTTTTGAGCGGAGTTCACTGGGGCAAGGGGTACGCCACGGAAGCCGCACAGGCCTCGGTTCAATTTGGCCGGAACGAGATCGGCCTGACGGAGATCATCGGCCTGACCGACCCGCGTAACGTCGCTTCGCAGCGGGTGCTAAATAAAAGCGGCCTGTCTTTCACGCGCAGACAGGTTTACTTCGGGATGGAGATGTTCCGGTTCGCCACACAGGCGCCAACGTAGAAAGAAGCGGGAAGAAAAGAGCCGGGCGGGATCCGTCCGGCTCTTTATTTTTTCTCCATCAAGCAGGTATGGCTTCCGCCTTGGGAAGTTCATCATGGTCGGGCAGCAGGCTTTCGGCATTCAAAATGGCTGGGATAAAGTACCCGATCACGCCGACCAGGATGGAAACCTGGCCGCAGAGAAAGATGATGAGTCCCATGCCCGAGCCAGGGCCGGTACCGACAAGACCGCTGAAGGTTTGTGAAAGGCCACCAGCTGCGCGCATCTGCGGTTCGACGATGTAATCTGCAAGGGTTCCGGCGATGACTGGTGCAATGGGCTGCGTGAACCAGGCGATCAGGCGACGCGCAGAGAAGACCCGCCCTTGCAGGTCAGGCGCGACCTTAGCCTGCCAGATGGCCTGATTGGATGAATTGACCAGTGGGCTGATAAAAGCGGAGATTGCCACGCCGGTGATCCAGATCGGCAGGCCGCCGGCCAGACCAATGACAGATGCACCCAGGCCGGTGATGATCCAGCCGAGGAGGACGCCATGCACACGGCGTTTGAAACCGCCCCAGGCACTCATGATCAACCCGCCGACCACACCGGCAATTGCGCCCGCAGTCTGGACCGAGCCGAACATCAGGCTGTCATTCCCCGTGCGCGAAAGGATCATGGGCGGCAGCAGGGTGAACAGCATGCCGGTAAACAGGTTGCCCATGAAAAAGACCAGCTGCAGCCCAAGCAGGCTGGGCCGGGCAAAAATGTATTTGAAACCAAAGGCCGCCTCGCTCAAGATGCTGCCCTTGCTCTGGGCGCCCTCTTCGGTGCGCTCAGGCTGGGGAATGAAGACCATCATCAATACCGCAATGGCGAAGATAAAAGTCACCACGTCGATGAAGAGAATGCCGGTCAGCCCGATGAACGGCAGAAGCGCTCCGGCCAACAGCGGGGAGAAGACGGCCGGGCCCGCTTCGATCAGGGACATCATGCCGTTGGCGCGCCCATATTGTTCCTTGGGCACCATAGTGGAGATCGCCGCGGAATAGGCAGGCCATTGGAAGGCCATCCCCAGGCCATAGATGATACTGGCGGCATACATGTGCCAGATCTCAAGGATGCCCAGCCACTGAAAGATGAGAATCAGCACCGTGGCCAGCCCGGCCCCAAGGTCGCTGACCATCATCATCAGTTTGCGATTATGGCGATCCACCATGACACCGGCAAAAGGCGAGATCAACAGGAATGGTGTGATAAAGAAGACCTGCATCAGTCCGAGCGCGGTGGCGCTTTGGGTCCTTTCGTACATCCAGATGGTCAGCGCAAAGCCGCTCATGTTGCTGGCCAGTACGGAGACGATCTGCCCCAGCCAGACGAGCGTGAACCCGAACATGCCGCCAGGGCGTTTTGTGGAAGTTTCCTGCATGGATTCTCCTTAATTATTAAAGTTCAAAAGGCGCAAGAGATTCTCCTGCGCCTTTCACAGTCACTGCATCAATCGGTACATCGGGGTCAGGGATCGATAAAACATATCTCACTCTCCTTTTGAGAAAAGGGAAAACACAACGCCCGGCAAACGAATGAAAAACGGAGTTATTCGACGAAGATCTCCACGTGTTCGCCATCCTCTTCATCGGTCACATCGATGATCTTACCTGTGACACCCATGCGCAATGCTTCCATCACGTTGCTCATGTCCACGCCCTGAACTTCGGGGGCAAAGTGCGCGCCGATCTTGAGCCCGGCATCCACCAGGGCGAGCGGAATCTGAACCGAGGCTTTTGAACGCCCGGTGCGGGTATCGGTAACGCGCACGCGCAACATCCGCGCTCCGCCAGCGGAGGGTGGACGGGGCGGCGTGGGAATTCCCCGCCGCGAATCGCTCAAAGCCGAAAGCAGCTTGGCGCCTTCCTCCGCGCTGATCTTGCCTTCCTCAATCAATTTCAAAATCTTCATTCGCTCTTCAACGTTTGCCATATCAAATCTCCTTTCGACATTCAGGGGGGAGTCCTCCGAACCGTTTTTTCTTTTTTATCCTGTGGTCACAGGGACATTCTCTTCCATTGCTGCTTTGGGTTGCTCATCCGGCTTGGGAAGTTTGAACTTCAACCAGATCGGGATGACCGATAGCATGAGCACTATTGCTGTGATCGTGAAAGGTGTGGTCGGGCCAAATTTATCCCACAACTGCGAACCGATCCACGGGGCAGGCAGGGAGATGACCCCAAGGCTGGTGCTGAATAGTCCGAAGGCCAGCCCGCGCAGGTTTTGGGGCACGGCTTTGCTGATCAGCGATTGATAGGCAGGACCGGAAACCCCTGCGCCCAACCCGGCCAGCCCCCAACCCACAAAGAACAACCACTGATTTCCCTGCGGGATGTTGACGAGGACGAACAAAGCGGAAGACATCAGAGCCATGCCCAGCGCAATGCCCACACGTTCACCGGCTTTATCAGACAGCCAGCCGCCGGGGATGGTGCTCAGCATCATACAGATACCGAACATTGAGGTCACCCAGCCGATCTGCTGGTAGGTCAACCCGCCGAACTCCTGCATATAGACCGGGAAGAGGTTCCCGGAGAACTGGAAGGAAGTATCGCGCAGCCCGTCTGTGATGAGCATCCAGGTGATCAGGCCGCCGGAAAAGATCAGGGTGGTCATGGCAGCGAGGTTGGTCTTCAAACTGGTAAAGGACAATTTTCCGGCGGAGGATGAAGTGCCCCTGGCGGCTTCGCGCGCCATGCTCAACCGCATCAACATTGCCACGAAATAAAATGCGCCCGCCGCTATCAACATCAATTTGAAGCCAAAGGCCCCAGCCATCCAGCCGCCAAGCGGGGGGCCAACCACCGTCACAATCATAAAGATCGCCTGTGAGATGCCATAGACCCTGCCGCGATTCTCTTCACTGGAGTGTTCGGCGATAAAGGCATCAAAACTCGGCCCCACCAGCGAACGGGCAATGGCTCCGATGGCGGTTGCCAGGAGCAACCACTGCCAGGTATCCGCCAGCACGAGCGGAATGTACCCGATCACGCCGAAGACACTGCCGATCGCAATGGCACGCAAACGTCCGAGCGAGTCCGAGACCCAGCCGCCTAAAATTTGCAGGAACAACGGTACGATCTGCGCCAGCGTAAAGAACAGGCCGATGTCGGTGATGCCCGCCTTCAATTCTTTGAGATATAACGGCAGCAGGCCGTCATACATGCTCCCGCCGATATTGGCAAAGATCATCGCCGCCAGGAACAGGATCAGGATTCCACTTAATAAAGGTTGCTTTTTCAGCGCGCTCATTTTTACCCTATAAAGACTTGCACTTTCTCGCCGCTGTCCGTATCGTCCACATGTACGATCAGCGGGTCGGTCACATTTTTCGCCATGGAGATGACGTTCACCACTTCATCGATATTCGTATTCTTCAGCCCGTCAATCGAATTTCCAAAAGTACGGATCACCCAGCCTGCAAAACTCAACGGCAACGGGAACACAAGCGAAATATGACGCGGCCCATCCTGGTCTTTCGAACGGGTGCGATCTACATCCACATACAACCAGCGCGAGGTGCGACTCCCGGCACCGATGGCGATCAATAAAATTCCGAACAGGAGCGGCATGCTCAGGCAGTAGAACCAGAAGTTCAGGCCTGCATTCTGCTGCACGCCGAACATCCACCACGCAAACAACACTGTGATGATGATGCCCGACCAGAGGATGCCACCCGAAAAACGATGAGCCCTGCGTTTGACCTCTTCAAATTCCGGAGCATCGCCTCCGCCCCCGCTCGAACCGGGTACGGCTTCGATAACCTCCACCTCCGCCTGAGCCGATTCTTCAGCAGCGGCTTCTTCAAGTGCATGCATCAAGGTGGCCGCCTCCTCAGCACTGATCTTGCCGTCCGCGACCATTTGCAGGATCTTCCTGCGTTCCTCTGAAGACATTATGAGCCTCCTTCCAGTGCCGATAAAAGTTGTTCAGCTTGTTCTGCAGTGATTTTCTTTTCCTGAAGCATTTTCAAGATTGCCAAACGTTCTTCATTCGAAGCCTGTTGAGCCTGCTTAGGCTGCACCGGCACCCCTTTCGGGGAGAAATCCCAACTCCAACGGCCAATCTCAAATCCACCCTTGACGCGCCGCGTTGTTCTCCGTTCTGCCTCACGGACCTTCTGTTCGGCGCGGCGAGCGGCCTGTTCGGCCTTACGGGCCACCTGCGCGGTAGCCTGCTCCACGCGGCGTGAAATGCGTTCCCCAAAACCCGACCAGTCCATGCCCATCCCCGCAAAATTACCAAAGTCCTCAGCCGATTCCCCGGCATCAGAGCGGTTGGAGACGCGAATATCACCGCCCGCACTCAAGGTGAAGGAAGCAGAACCGTCGCCCAGAGTAACCACACGGCTGGTGGCGTCTTCATCATTTTCCACATCATCCCAATCAATGGTGATCTCATCGGCGTTCAAGGTCAATGCGGCATTGGCCTTGGGGGGCATAACCAGTAAAATATCATCCCCTGCTGTTACGGCGTAGGTATTACCCGCCCGCGGATTCAAATACATCACCACATCCTCGCCCACGTTCGCAGTTACATTGCCGCGCACGTCGCGCAGGGCCAGGTCGTCGGTGATCGAGTCGAGCGTTACATGGCCTTCCACATCGCGGATGGAGACATCCGAACCCGCTTTACGGATGGAGAGATCTCCCTTTCCACCGCGCAGGCTGAAGTCTGAATGAACCGTTTCAAGCATCACGGAGTTCACGTCCCGCATCGAAAGGTCGCCTTCCACATTCTTCAGTTCGATCCCGCCCATCACTCCGCGAATGGAGGCGTCGCCGCTGATCTGTTGGATCGACATGCTCGCGCCCTTCGGCACACGCACTGAAAGATCATCGTCACAGGTGATCTTGACTTCATCGCCATCCTGTAACACACTCAGGACCTCATCATCGGCTTTTAGCAGGATATCATCACCCTCCCAACCCACCAGGCTGAGGTCGCCACTGACAGATGTGATTTGGATCTTTGGATTACGTCCCGCTGAAATCGTTTTGGACATGATCTATTCCTCCTCGCCGCGCAAAATACGCATGGCCTGATCGGCAGTGATTTTCCCCGCCTCCAGGTCGGCAATAACGCTGCTGCGGGTCTCATCGTCCACTTCTTCGGGTGCTTCCTCGCGGCCGGGCTCAAAGCCAAGTTTACGGATCACTTCATGCAGCCGGTTGCGAATGGTGGGATAAGAAAGCCCCAGTTCCTGTTCCATACGGTTAATCTTGCCTTCGCAGCGAACAAAAGTAAAAACAAATTCGATCTGCTCAGGAGAGAGGTTCGAAAACTGCCCCAGAGCGAAATGGCCTTCCATTGAGGTATCGCATGAGGGGCAGTGCAGCCGGACAACTTCAAATTCAGATTGACAGATTGGGCAACGGGTAGGTGCAGGTCGCATAATTGGCATCTCCAATATATAATTCAGGTAGTTCTTCTATAACAGTATGGCTAGTTCGAGGGTGCTCGAGAAGAAATTAATCATTTCTTCTAATTTATAATAAAATTATACGACAAGTTTTATTTTTGTCAAGTTAATTTTAAATATTATCAATATTTATTTAAAGATTATTGAAATTTTTGAAAAAATTTCGCACAATTCTGACTATTTGGAGAATTCTATTGATCCGCTCGCTCTTTTTTACCCCCGGAAAGCCCATTCGTACCAACATCTCTACCGAAGAATTTCCCCGCCTCATTCGAGACCGGAAAGGGATTCTGTGGCTCGATTTTTTTGGCGAAGCCCCGGAAAATGCCGAGCCCATTTTAAAAAGTTTCGGTTTTCATCCACTCGCCATCGATGATGCACTGCAGGAGACCCACGCTTCCAAAGTGGACGATTGGGGCGACCATCTTTACATTGTGTTCAATATCCTCAACTATAAGAACGAGAACGGGACATTCGAATCTGAGATTGACGAGTTGGATGTCTTCCTCGGAAAAAATTTCGTAGTCACGTACCACGACCAACTCCTGCCCGCCATCGAAGATGCCTGGGTTGCCTGCCAGCGCGATATACGGCATATTCAAGACGGGCCCGACCACCTCCTGTACCGTATTGTGGACGCGCTGGTCATGAGTTACATGCCCCTCATTGACCAGATTGACGCCCAGGTGGATCAGATCGAAGACCAGGTCTTTGACCATCCGCGCTCTGAAGTTCTGGAGCAGATATTCGGCCTCAAACGCCTACTGCTGACCATGCGCCGCATCCTACTCCCCCAGCGCGAGGTCTTGAATAAACTATCCCGCGACGACTACCGCGTGATCGACCCCAAAGACCGCATCTTCTTCCGCGACATCTACGATCACCTCGTCCGCCTGCACGATCTGAATGAGAATCTGCGCGACCTCATCGGCGGCGTGCTGGACACTTATCTCTCTGTCACCAACAACCGTATGAATGAGATCATGAAGGTATTGACCATTATTACCACGTTCTTCATGCCCATCACCTTCATCACCGGCTTTTTTGGCATGAACTTCTTCGAACCAGTCGCCCATCTAATCGGTTGGACCAGTCAGCAGGCATTCACGGTTATCCTTGCTATCATGGTTGGGCTCCCCATTTTGATGTATTTCTGGATGCGGGGCAGAACCTGGCTGTAAGGCACCCATCCCTACACAAAAGGATTTGAACAAAATACATATAAAAAATCCTTTTTTTCCATAAATCTCAAAGCCTTGACACAGAACAGGCGTTCGAGTATCATTCCTAGCACAAATGAGCGAAGAATGTTTACCCGCGCCAGAAAACTGGCAGGAGGCTTGAAATGATGATGGTTCGAAAAAGCAAAGGCATTGGCGAACGCCACCAGAAGATACTGGATTTTATTGCCGCATATCAACGCGAGCACAAACACCCCCCTTCAATTCGTGAGATTGGCGAATATTGCGATATTTCCTCCACCTCGGTGGTAAATTATTACCTCGATCAACTGGAAAAGGCCGGTCACCTCGAGCGTGACCGGAAGATATCCCGCGGCATGCGCCTGATCGGAAACGCCAACCCGATTGGCGATATGTTACGCGTTCCAGTGCTGGGTATCATTCAAGCCGGTGAACCCATCCTTGTTCCATCCGAATCCCCCTTCACACCAGAAGACTCGGTTGAGATTGCTGCTTCCATGATATCCGCCAAAGAAAAAGGCCGGGACCTCTTTGCCCTGCAGGTCCAGGGAGACTCGATGATTGACGCCATGGTTAATGATGGCGATATCGTTATTCTCAAACCCGCACAGGAGGCCCGCAACGGTGAAATGGTGGCAGTCTGGCTTAGCGATCGAAATGAGACCACTCTCAAGTATTTTTACAAGGAAAAAGATGGATATCGCCTGCAGCCCGCCAACCCATCCTTCAAGCCGATCATGATCAAAAAGAGCGAATCTCTTGACATCAAAGGCAAGGTGGTCATGGTCATTCGCAAAGTAGACCGGCTGGTCGCATAAAAAAGAATCAAAAAGAGGCCGCCATTTTTGGCGGCCTCTTTTTGATTCTTTACAGATTACTCGACGACGACGTTTGCGCCGGCTTCTTCGAGTTTCTTCTTGGCGTCAGTCGCGGCATCCTTGCCAACACCGGTGAGTACCTTGGCTCCAGCGGTTTCAGCCATGGCTTTGGCTTCGCCGAGACCGAGGCTGGTCAGCTGACGGATCACTTTGATCACATCGATCTTCTTGGCGCCTGCATCCTTGATGACTACATCGAACTCGGTCTTCTCTTCAACAGGTTCGGCAGCGGCAGCGGCACCAGCAACAGCGGCTACAGCCACCGGAGCAGCGGCGGAAACGCCCCACTTTTCTTCGAGCATCTTCACGAGGTCAGCAGCCTCAAGAACGGATAAAGTGGAAAGTTCTTCCACGAGTTTTGCGAGCTTTTCAGACATTGTTTAGCACTCCTTGCTAGTTATGGTTGAGATAGTTTGCGAGTAGAACCCGCTTCAAAATTTGAACATTACGCGGCGGCGGGAGAAGCATTTTTCTCCGAAAACGCCTTGACGACGGCCGCCAAACCACGGGCGGGTTCTGCGATCGTGCGGACGAGCTTGCCAGCAGGAGCCTGCAACACGCCCAAAAGCTGAGCCCGCATTACGGGCAGCGGGGGCATGTCAGAGAGCGCCTTCACCTGCGCAGCGGTCAGGGCTTTACCAGCCATGAAGCCGCCCTTTACCTTGACGAACTCGTTGCCTTTTGTGGCATCGGTAAGCGCCTTGGCTGTGGAAGCAGGGTCTGAGAACGCGAACGAAACTGCGGTGGATTTGACGAGCAAATCCTCGGGAAGTTCCATGCCATTATCTGCGAACGCGCGGCGAGCCAGCGTATTCTTGACAATGTGGAATTCACCGCCAGCCTCGCGGATCTTCGCGCGAATAGAATCGAGGGATTTCATATTCGCGCCGCTGTACTCAACCAGAATAACTGCCTGGCTGCGCTTGACCCAATCTGCATAATGGGCCAGTACTTCTTCCTTGCGTTGCTTGGAAATTGCCAAAGGGAATTCACCTCCTTTCAAAAAAGTCTTTGCCACTCACACAGGGCAAAGACTTTTCGCATTCCCAACCGGGAATCAGCACGGGGGGTGCCGAGATATGCTTTGAGTCTTCACCTGAGCAGGAAATTAAGTTTCCGGGCGGTCTTGATCTCTCGCACTGACCGTTGGCCGTAAACACCCGCCTTCACTGGCGAAGTGGTTTTCAGAGTTTATCGGATATGACTATCCGGCTCCTTCAATATGTTCGTTGGGATCCGCCTTCACGCCGGGGCCCATGGTGGTGGTGATAGTGATACGCTTGACGAAGTTACCCTTCGCACCAGATGGCCGGGACTTGTTAATCGCATCCATCAAAGCGACATAGTTCTCATAAAGTTTCTGCGCATCAAAAGACGCCTTGCCAATGGAAACGTGGATGTTATTGCTCTTATCGAGGCGGTATTCCACGCGGCCAGCCTTGGCTTCCTTGATGGCGCGGTCAATATCCTGCGCAGAGACCACGGTTCCCGCTTTGGGGTTCGGCATCAAACCGCGCGGGCCGAGCACGCGGCCGAGGCGGCCAACTTTTCCCATGGCATCGGGGGTGGCGATGGCAACATCAAAATCGAGCATGCCGCCTTCGATCTTCTTCAGGGTTTCATCATCATCTGCGACAAGGTCCGCACCCGCGGCGCGGGCTGCTACGGCCCCTTCACCCTGAGCAAAGACAAGGACCCGTACGCTCTTACCGAGGCCGTGTGGAAGAACCACCACATCGCGCAGCTGCTGATCTGCCTGACGGGAATCGAGCGTGGTGCGCATGTGAACTTCAACGGTCGCATCGAACTTGGTAATGCTGGTTTCCTTCGCCAGGGTTACAGCCTCGCGGGAAGGGTAGATCTTTTCAATATCAACTTTGGCGGCGGCCGCCAGGTATTTCTTTCCGTGTTTAGCCATTTTTTCCTCCGTGGTTCAAACGTGACGGTCAGACAGCGCAGAGCGCGCAACCGGTCACTCCCACAAATTAGTCAGTTACCGTAATACCCATCGAACGGGCGGTACCTTCAATTTGTTTCATCGCGCCTTCGAGGCTGATCGCATTAAGATCTTTCATCTTCAACTCAGCGATCTCTTTGATCTGCGCGCGGGTCACTTTGCCGACCTTATCCTTGTTCGGAACGCCGGAGCCCTTCTCAACCTTGGCCGCCTTGCGCAGAAGAACCGCAGCGGGCGAGGTGCGAAGCACAAAGTTGAACGACCCATCAGTAAAGATGGTGATCTCCGCAGGAATCACTTCGCCCGGGCGGTTGGACGTGCGGGCATTGTATTCCTTACAGAAGGCCATGATGTTGATACCATGGCTCGCGAGCGCGGGGCCGACCGGGGGCGCAGGGTTGGCCTTGCCAGCCTCAAGCTGCAAACGAACGATTGCTTTTAACTTCTTTGCCATTTCAATTTACTCCTTGTACCAATTCATTGGTACTGTGGTGATAACGGGTCGTTTTGGGAGACCCTCCCACCGCATCAGGCTCGACAGAGAGCCTGCTACTGTCCATATAACTTTTTCTACGCTTCTAATTTAAGACTTCTCAACTTGTAGGAAGTCCAGTTCAACCGGCGTTTCGCGCCCGAAGAAACTCACCATCACGCGCACTTTACTTCGCTCCATGTCGATTTCAGAAACCACTCCACGGAAATCGTTGAACGGTCCATCAATGATACGGACGCGTTCGCCCTGTTTGAAGGTCACTTTCACGGTCGGCGCTTCCGCTTCCATACGCTTGACGATCTGATCCACTTCTTCCTTGCGCAGGGGTGTGGGGTTGTTGCCCATCCCAACAAAACCAGTCACTCCGGGGGTGTTGCGGACTACATACCAGGATTCCTCGGTCAGGATTAAATTCACCAGCACATAGCCAGGGAAGATGTGGCGCTCCACCGTGCGGCGCTTGCCATCTTTGACTTCGATCTCTTCCTGGGTTGGGATCACCACATCGAAGATCATGTCTTTCATGCCCATGGTTTCGATACGCTGTTCAAGGTTATGCCGAACCTTGTTCTCATAACCCGAGTAACAATGGATCACGAACCAGGCCGGTCCCTCGACCGTTGTTTCGATGGGAGGAAGATCGGTCGGGATTTTTACTTCGGGAGCCGGAGCAGGTTTCGGGTTCGATGAAGAAGCGGACGAATCCATATCCACGGGAGCAGCCTGCTCCGCGTCATTCTCTTCCATCGGTTCCTGTTCAAATTGCTCTTGCGGTTCCGGTAAATCCATCAGATCCTCAATTCAAACTAAAGCCCAAGAAAAAAATTGAGCATCTTTTCGGCGAGGAAATCCACGCCCCAGAGGAATACTCCCATGAAAACCATAACCAGTAGGACCAGTCCGGTCAGTCGGCGGGCTTCAGGCCATGTGGGCCAGCTGACCTTGCGGAGTTCTCCGCTGGTCTCGCGGAAATATCGCTCAATGGCGTTTTCCTGTTTCTTGACTTTTTTCGCTTTCTCAGCCAAGGCAATACTCCTTCTTTATTTTACGGCTAAAACGCCGCGAGGCGCGGCGTTGTTGCCTGAGGCAGGCCAGGTAGGACTTGAACCCACAACCGCTCGTTTTGGAGACGAGAGCTCTGCCAATTGAGCCACTGGCCTAAGTTGGTCAGGTGGCCATTTTTCATGACCACCTGACGGAACGACTACTTGGTTTCGCGATGTACTGTGTGTTTTCGGCAGCGCGAGCAGTACTTCTTGAATTCCAGACGATTCGGATCGTTACGACGATTCTTCTCGGTGGTGTAATTGCGCTCTTTGCAGTCACTGCACTGCAGGGTGATCACCGGGCGAATATCTTTCTTCTTGGATGCCATTTTACTTCCTAACTTTCACTGAATTACGATTACTCGAGGATTTTGGTAACGACACCAGCACCGACGGTCAGACCGCCTTCACGGATGGCGAACTTCGAGCCCTGCTCCAACGCCACCGGCACAATCAGTTCCACCGTCATGTTCACGTTGTCACCC
>Ga0268298_10000866_pt1 | contig 37843 bp, 34 predicted proteins | sample WWTPWeurt_MetaG_FD_194462 | JGI IMG/M metagenome (GOLD analysis project Ga0268298, IMG submission 194462) | Activated sludge microbial communities from WWTP in Nijmegen, Gelderland, Netherland - WWTP Weurt | ecosystem: Engineered > WWTP > Aerobic digester > Activated sludge | place...
TTGAATCCTTGATCGATATTGCATCCATTGCATATGATGTCTATGACATAGCCTCAAACGGATTGAATTGGGAGAATGGACTTTCTTTGGCTGCGGATGTTGCCAGCCTGGCGCTCCCGGTAGTCGCAGGCGGTGGTGCCGCCGTCAGAGCAGCAATGCACGCAGATGATATCGTTGACACTGTCCGAACGGCGGGCAATATCGTTGAAACGGCCAATAAACTGGACAATGTTGCAGATGCTCAAAAAGCCGTTGGAAACCTTGGCGAAGCCGTTGGTGCATTGTGCAGTTTCAGCGCCGACACCCCGGTAACAACTGAGGATGGCGAGACCGATATCTCAGCGATTGAGATTGGTGACACTGTCTTGGCCTGGAATGAAGCCGATAACCGGCTGGATTACTACCCGGTGACGGCGGTCTGGTCGCATGACGATTCGATCATTGTGAACCTGTTGCTCGATGGCGAATGGATTGAGACGACCCCCGAACATCCCTTCTATGTGGAAGGAAAGGGCTGGCTGGCTGCCGAAGACCTGAGTTTTGGCATGCAAGTCCGCCAGGCGGACGGCACAACAGGCTTTGTTTGGTGGAAATGGAGCGTCCACCAGACACAGGCGATGTATAATCTGACTGTGGACACTGCTCATACCTACTTTGTGGGTCAAGGGCAGTGGTTGGTACATAATGCGTGTCCAGGATTACCCGATCGACAACTAGGGGACAAAACGCGAGGGCTGTTGGATTTGGGAGATGAACAAATCCAATTAGCCAGTGGTAGAAGTGGCCCTTCATCAACTATGCCCCCCCAATACTCCGGGAATGAGTTATAACGGGGTAGATTTAGCTATAAAGGATCATGTAGAGGCACATGCAGCCGCAATAATGAGACAACGAGGCGCAACCAACGCTACTCTATACATTAATAATACGCCATGTGGAGGTAAATTAGGCTGTAACAATATGTTGCCTCATATGCTCCCCGAAAATGCAAGGCTTGATGTATACACAAAAACTCAAGGCGGATGGTCTTTATATAATAGTTACGTAGGTTTGGCAGACTCTTTGTGGAAAAAATGATCTTTTTTACACCTTATCTCCTATGGCATAACGGTAAACAAGAAGTCAATTCTCTTGTTGAGTTAGATACTCTTCTGGATGAACTAGCCAAAACCTCACAAGATTTCAGCGTTGAACTGTGCGCCAATAATCTCACAGCACTGTCGATAACTGTTGGTTCAAATGAGAGCCACGTTGAATTTTACTCGGAGACCGAACATCCCCCAGTATCTATTTGTAAAGGTGAACAGGGTACCGATGAACGATATTTTTTTTTACATCAGGGAGAGCCATCGAGTGTTTGGAAAAGAGATTGTGTGTCTATTGAACTGGCACGAGCAGCTATGCGCGAATACTTTATAACAAAGACAAAGCCTAATAACATCACATGGTATTGATAAGTTTTGAGTTTTTTTCAACTCATCCCAATGTGACGGTTACACCTTATAAACCGAGGTAGTTGGTCAGATTATGCGCTGGTACCAGAACCGTGGTCGGTTAGATGGACATAAAGATTGGCGCTGGCATGAGAAAATGACAGAGAAAGCAAGCAACGCGGACAGCCCTGCTGTCACAATGGCAGAATCTTTTGGTGTTTTACTGACTCAGGGTTATGAGCGCAAAAGATTGATTGCAGAACTTTCTGAATTTATTGTCTTGCTCCACAAAGCAGAGCGCGAACGGGATGAGGATATTGTTATTGAAGCCCTGCGTTTCGTGCGAGATATGTAGGGATGCGCACCGTTATAACAAATAACTCGCTGCCGCTTTACGCCTAACCACCTGTAAAACATACTTTGATGACCGGACTTGGTATCATCTGCTTCCTACTGCCACTCAATCATTACCAGCTTCTTTTTTCATAATTCATTAATCTTTTTATGATACATGGGTTGTCGCCTGGCCAATGTCGAAAAGCACCTGGAACTTCTCGCTTGGGTCGGGGTGGACGATGGCCACACCCAGCGCCGCTCCGGCGAGATGGCCGGCCCATTCGCCGCACTCGGAGAGCTGCTTGAGAATTTCCTTATCGGTGATGGCGATAAAGTGCCAGGGTTGGGTGTTTTTGGAGGACTGCGCTCGCCGGCCGGCGTTGAGGATGGCGAGGATGGTCTCTTCGGGGAGAGGTTGGTCCGTGAATTTGCGCACGGCGCGCTTGAGGCGGATGGCGTCGGATACGTTCATGCTGCACCAATCACGATTTTGATCGCTTTCAAAACTTGAGCTAACTGCTCTTTGTTGAACATCCCAATACGCTGAACAAAACGCTCTTGCGACACCGAACGGATCTGAAAAGCGTCGGCTGATGATGGTTTCGCCAGCCCATTTTGCTCATCAGGCATGATGGCGACCATCCAAGGTGCTACCGCATAGCGTTCTTTCCAATCAGTTAATGGCACAATCACACGTAAAGGCAATACTCCGATTGCATCTTCGCTCACGATGACCGCCGGGCGCGTTTTACGAATCTCGGCGCCTAGGGTGGGGTCGAGATTAATTAGCCAGACCTCACCTTTACGCATGGAAATCATCTCCATCGAGTGCATGGAAAGCGGTTAGTTCTTGGTCGGTCTGGTAGTCTACTAGTAAAGCCCGGGCCGCTGCGGCTAGCGCCATCTGTTCGCGCTCTGCGATCTGTTTATCAACCATCTCGCGCAAAATATCAGACAAGCTGCGCTTTTCCTGGCGGGCGATCTCGGTCAGGATTCTATGTTGTTCTGGCTCGAGCAAGATCTGGGTTCGGTACATAGTGTGCGCTCCTATTGTGTATCATTGTATTACACAATAATTATACATCTCTCCGGCGCGCTGTCAATATACAATCTCGCTACACCTCCTGCTCCTCTGCTCAGCGTCAATTATGATACATGGGACGCCGCCTGGCCAATATCGAACAGCACCTGGGACTTCTCGCTGGGGTTGGGATGGACGATGGCCACGCCCAGGGCGGCGCCGGCGAGGTGGCCATCGTCCATTCGCCGCACTCGGAAAGCTGCTTCAGGATTTCTTTATCCGTAATTGCGATGAAATGCCAGGCTGGGTATTATTGGAGGATTGGGCTCGCCGTCCGGCGTTGAGGATGCGGCTGAGTACAGCCGGGCGAGGATGGTCTCTTCGGGAAGAGGTTGGTCCGTGTATTTGCGCACATGCGCACGGCGCAGAGTACTGCGCTTGAGGCGGATGGCGTCGGAAACGTTCATGGCAATATCTTATGAAGCTTCAAATTCGTCTGGGCTAAGACCAGCCTGACGCAGAATGCTGCGCAGCGTTCCAACAACCACCTCGCGGTGATGTGGCACAATGACAACTCGTGTCCCCTGCGCGGTCTGCCGGATAAATTTTACATGGCTGCCTTTGCTACTAATTTCGATAAAACCGGCCGCTTCAAGTCTGCGTTTGACTTCGCGAAGGGCAGCGGCTTAAGGGCCATGCAGTTCTACTTGCAGCTTATGAACGATGGGTGCGACAGTAGCCAGAGGAGCTTCATAATAAAGCTCAATGGCTTCCCGCAAATTGTGCAGCGCTTCTTTTTCAGTTTCACCCTGGCTGGCGATATCTACTTCTAAACACTGTGCTACGAACCACTCGCCTTCTTGCCAGACGGTTGCGGTAAATTTGCTTTTCATCTCGTTACCTCTAGTAATGCTTGTGTACCAGTCATCTTGGCCTCTAGACAGGGTGAGAATTCATGGTAAGTCCCTGTACTCTGATTGTCACAAATTCCCCGGCCTGAAATCAGCTTCTGGTCACGCATCTCTTGACAGCTCTTAATCAATTATTAATCTTATTACAATACATGGGTCGTCATCTGGCCGATATCGAACAGTATTTGGTTCAGCGGGATCGCCTGGGCGATATCCACACTCAGGACGGCGCAGCAAACTGCGCTGGGTGTTCTGAGGCGATTACGCCTGCCGCCCGGTATTGAAATTTAGCGCGATTTACCTCTTTTCCGACGAGCATTTTCTCGGTCGGATAAGCTGTTTTGTGGTTCTGCCTGGATTTTGCCTCCGCGCACAGTGGCGCCAATCACAATGCCTGCGCTGATCAAGACGATATTTTTGACGATATATTGCCCTTCAAGCGTAGGAGCCATGGGTATCAAGGTGAATACATCGTTGGGAAAAAGAAAGATAGGCGTAATCGTGCCAAGCATTTGCAGAAATAGCAGCAAAAGCGTTCCTCGCATAAAGATACCAAAAATCAATCCCAGCCCAATGAGCACTTCCCAACCCGCCAAAACGGGGACAGAAATATTGGGTGGAATCAACCCAAAGGAGATTACGCTAATTGTACGGCTTGCGAGTTCCTGGGCTGGGCTCAAACCGGGAAAGAACTTTAAAAGACCAAACCAGAAGAAAACGATCCCCAGGCTGACGCGCAAAAGAAAAATGCCATGTCGGGCCATCCGAAAGGTAATGATTGAGTCAGCTTTTTCAATAAAAGCCCCGATTTTTTGTAGAGGCAATTTATTCATTTTTTCTCACCATATTTAATATTTTGAAGCGCCCAGGCAATTTCTTTCGGGGTCTGTCGCCTCATTGGAATCAGGGTTGGGCAGATGATCTGTACCATAAATTTATTATACTGTCATTTTTCTTTGATATCCGAATACCATCGGATAGGCTTGCCCAGGTTCGGAGCAATAAATGCGAAAAACAACCAGGCTTCCAGCGTAGCCCATGCTGTAAATAAAGTTGTAAATTTCATGATCAATCCATCAGAATAAGCTGATAAGTTCGGATTGATTGTGACCATGATCAAAATACCAAAGCAAATCAGTGTATAAAGGCGAAATATTCCTTTGGCACGCTGCCAACCAGGGGGTATGAATTTGTTTTGATCGGGCCGGAACCAGGGGCGGTGAAATTTTCTTGCCCATAGATCGATCTGCCAGATGCACCAAAACGTACCAGCCACAGACAGTGGGAAACAGATAAAAATTGCAAAAGAGCTCTGCTCTGCGAAATTCGGCAAAAGAAGGGTTATGCCGTGTGTGATCGCGCTGAATCCAAAAGCTGCCAGCGAAACAATTTTGGCGATTTTTAAAATCATGGCATGCATACTCAATTATTATCCAGTGGGTATCGTCTGGTGTATGGGGCTTTTGGCGCAGAAAGTTATTCGATTAGAGCAAAGAAATCCCTTTTAGGGCGCTGGCGATAATCGGATGGCCATCAAGTGCATCTAGAAACACAATACCTTCGATGGTGACAAAGGTCAATGCAACCATGGGGGCGCGATCTTCCTCATTCTTCACCTCAAGGGATGCTTCGATCCATTTGTAAAAACGCTGACTGATTTCCTGCGCAATGCTGCGGTATGCCGTCTCGCCTCCAGCCGATAAGGCCGCCAGTTCCAGCCACAGCCGCAAATAGGGATGAATGCGAGGATCTTTCAGCATTTCGACCAGATGGGGGATGAGAGCCTCGAAGGGCATTTGAACGGATTGCACACTTTCTAAAACCTGGATCATGCGGACTGCTACGAGATTTAGAGCGGCTAACATCAATTCTTCTTTATTTACAAAATAATGCAGAAGCATCCGATCACTGGTGCCAACTGCTGCGGCTAATGGACGCAAGCTGGCGCCCTGGAGACCATGGACTAGTAAGTGATCGGCAATTTTATCCAGAATGAGCTGGCGTTTGGACACAGTTTTATTCATTGTTTCTTTCTCTTGACGAGTCGTGTAGCGAGTGCTACAATATTATGTGTAGCGACCGCTACACATAATCTGAGTTTGGAGTGTATCATGAAACGAATCGTTTTGGCTATCACCTTGATCGCATTTTTAGTGCTTACCGCAATTGCTGTCTTTCAGCATGGTTACCAGGGTATTTTTGTCCAACAATTTCAGAACTTTGCCGGCATACAAGTCTTGGTAGATCTCGTTATTGCCCTCGGCTTATTTTTGATCTGGATGTGGAAGGATGCCAGGTCTGAGGGACGCAACCCCTGGCCCTGGCTGCTTCTTACCCTTGCCACAGGTTCCATCGGCGCACTGGTTTACCTGCTGGTATACAAAAGTAACAGAGATTGATTGGCTAATTATTCTACAGGCTCGGTATCCAAGCCAACCAAATTATAATACCTGGGACACCGCATGGCTGAAAATTACGCTTAATTCAGGTTTTGGGGTGGTGCGGGGCGGCTTTGCAGCCCCGCACCACCCCAAATTCGCCTTTCTACGCTGACTGATTACGGCGCTAAGGGTTCACCAGCCAGCAGCCTAAATCCTGCGGGACACGCTCGATTGTGCTGGTCAGCCAGCCATCCTTCGCTAATCTGACTTCAAGCGTACCTTGTTCGGAATTTTGGCTGATCAGACCGCTTGAATCGGGAAACCAGTAGAGCAGGCGGGAACCTCCCATCTCGGCTGCTAACACACCCTTTGCCGAGTAAATATTTGAAGAATCAATGATCACATACTGCCCATCTGGGGATGGGATTGGCCTGCCATAATCCTCATTACGCGGAATTCTAAGAACAACCTCTCCTTTGGTGTTGATCAAGATCAATTCTTTTTGCTCACGATCGTCAACAGCGAAAGCCTGTAGTTCGGAATACCAGTTTAGTAAGGACAGCTTTGCGCCGGTCAGGATTGGCTCCAGCGTGCCAGAAGCAGTTTTTACACGATAGATGCCTTTTGGGATTGCATTCCCCATGCCCGATAACCCACCATTGATCTCGATCAATATCGTCCCGGATATTGGGTCCAGCGCCGCACCATCGTACTCTGATTCCAGAAGTGGTTGTAAAGTGGGCCCGTTTATATCCACTCTGGACAAACCCCACAGTGATGTTTCGAAGCTGTTAGCCTGAACTACAAAGGTGTCAGGGCCGGTCCAGCCAAGAATAGATTCGCGCCCGCCCCTGGCTGCGTACAGCAGAATAGTTTGTCCATTTTGCCTGTTAACTGCCCAGACAGTGCGCAAAGCATGAAAGCCCATATCTGAAACCGATTCTGCCGCGGCATGGATGATCCATTTTTCATCAGGCGACCAGCCCATGAGGATGGCCTGATCTTTTCCAGAGGTCAAACGTTCATGCTTATTTGTAACTGTGTCATAGATGTAAACATCCATACTGGGGCCGTCCAGAGCGCCTGCAAACGCTAAATAGCGGCCACTTGGCGACCAGTCCATATTCGGATCAAAGAACAGACCATTGGCTGCTTTGGTTTCAAATGGAATATAGGTCTGGCTGGCGAGGTATTGGCGAAGAGCATCTTTTGCCTGATCGCCCAGCAAATCGATTGTTTGGATCGGTTCGAGGTTTGGAAGCTGGTAAAGTAGTATTTGGATCTCAGCGTCTGCCGACCAGGGATTTCCGCTCTGCGGGCCAGGTTTGACCGCAATCCACCCACCTTTGGGCGCGGCTGCAAAATGATTGAAGCTTCCTGGCAGGTTCAACTTTTTCAACTCAGCGCTGCCGCCATCCAAACTGAACACCGTTTTCCTCCAGCCATCAAAAAACCAGGGCCCTTTCGGATTGAGCGGTGGCAATGCCGTGACTGGCGTGGTTGCAGTTGGGCTTTTGGCCGGCTGGGTCAGGGTTGGAGCGGGTTGAGTATTTGTTCCTGACGCAGCGGGAGTTAGTTTCAGCGTTGGGGTATTGGCTGGGACTGGAATTGTGCTGGCCGCTGCGGGCAAGCTGGTTCCTGGTTGTGCGGGCATATGGCCGCACCCCGCGGCCAGCAAAGTCATCAATAGGATAATTGCGCGTAGTTTATTCATTTTTCCCCTATTAAAGACAGCCGGTTTATTGAGAGGGCTTGAAGAGAAGAATGCGTAGGCGCCAAAAGCGCCTACGCATCTTTATCTTAGCTAGCCGAAATCCTTCAGTCTTCTTCGGCCCAAATGGTGTTGAACTCGTCGCATTCCTCAACCAGCAAGTCGACTTTGCTTTGAATGGCTTCATAGGGCATGGGTTCAAGCTCTTCAGCATTGGTCACAAACATGACGGCGAAATACCATTCCTCGCCCCATTGTTCAATAGCCCAGGCGCCGACATCCAGCAAGACATTGCGCTTTAGCAGCAGTGTGGAGACTTCATGCGAAATGTTTTCCTCTGAGTCAAACCCTGCCTCGCTGGTGACATCGAATTGAATTGAGCCTTCATTTTCGGTAATGTACAGCGTCAGCACATTGCCCGATTCGGCCTCGAAATCAATCGAGGCCATTCCATTTTCCCATTCGATTTCCCATTCAAGGTTTTCGGCGATATCGTTGATCAGTTTTTCGAATTTTGATTTTCCGGATGGCATAAATACTCCTATTTTATTCTGTTGAAAAAACTATTTTGCAAATTACAGGCGTACAATCAGCCCGCAATATTGACATTTTACTTCGGTTTGACCGCGTAAAACGGTCTGGTTAAACACAGCGCCGCAGGTTGGGCAGTTGGCAGGCAGTTTGGCGGCTGTGGTGTTTTGGGAATCTCTCGGCGTGGTGCGGTCCTGATCGACCACGCCGCTTTTGACACGTCCAATACTCGAGGCCCAGGCAGCGCTCGTGACCGAGGTTTCAGCAGTGCCTTCAATCTGCAGGATAACCTGTGAATAAGGCCCACCGACAGCAAACCGGATCTCAAGCTGTTCGTTCATTCCCAACAGCCCCTGCTGCGAGCTGAGCGCCTTTTCCACCAGTTGGATATGTGCTTCCCATGCCAGATTTTGCAGTTTCTGTTTTTCGGTGGGCACGAAGAGGATGGTCTTGGTGACTTTTTCGTCCTTGCGTTCAAATAGCAGGCGCAAATCGGTCAGATAAAGAACCCCGCGTACATCATTGCCACCGCTGCCGCTTTTCCAGATGGCCTGGGCTGCATCAACAATAGATTCAGAGGCGGTCAGGCTGAAGGATGCCTGTTCGACCTGATCGAGCACCCAGGCGATGGTTCTCACCGTTTGGCTTAGCTGGGTGGTTTGTTCCTGTAAGGTCTCAAAATCGCCTTCCAGGGTTTTGGAGGCAGCCTGGATTTTATTTTCCAACACGTTCAGAGCCCCATTGGCTGTTGTAACGTTCTTTGCGAGGAGCGCTTCCACCTTTTCAGCCTCGACCTTGAGCGTGCGCACCTGCTCATCGAAACTCCGGCGCAGTTCGGTAGCCTGTTTTTCAAGCTCGTCAGTGCGGGTTTCCAGGTTTTTCTGAAAGATGTAGCCACGCGTGCGGCAGTCTCGCAATGATCCGCGAACAGATTTTAGCTCTTTCTGGGCGCCCTGGATCTGACGGTTTTGGTCTGTCAGGGCTAATTCATTTTGCAGCCCAGCCAGCCGGTCTGCCAGTGCGGCAGCGCTTTCATTGTTCAGATTGGTTTGGGAGGCGGCTGTTGGTTTGGCTGGCGCAGGCACAGGTTTGGGGCTGGTTGGTTTGGCTGCTGGGGCGGGTTTGGACGCAGCCGCCGGCGCGGCTTTTGGTTTTTCCATTTGAGGGGCTTCAGTGTAGCCGGCGCCTTCTGCCCATTCAACCAGACGTTTGATTATCGAAGCTTTGGGCTTATCGGGCACGGCGGCCTCGCCGGCCGCCCATTGGTTCAGGCGGGTGCTGTGCGAATTCGCCTGCAGTTCTGGATCACCACCGGCGGCCCAACTACTGAGTTTGCTGTTTTTTACTGGCATCTTGTCATATCTCCGGGTTGACTTAAAAGAGTTTGCGAACTGGATAGGTGAAATTTATCACATATTGGCAATTTTTGGGGTGTTCCGTGTAGTCTTTCGCGGATCAGAATCGGGGAGGATGCACGGATATTTCAATTATATCTTATGGCAGTCTGGTCAGGATTGCCAGCATCAGGTTGTATCACGCCTTTCTTTAAGGCGGGGTTTGGGGTATTTGTTGCGGGCGGTAGCACGCAACAAATACCCCAAATTCATCTTTTCGATATGTTGGCGGCAGGGTTTTCAGACTTTAAGAAAAGCCTGCAGGTTGTATTCTTTTGGAAAATGCTGATTTCGAAAGATTCTGGTTCATTTTGAAAGTACCCCTGATGCTTCCAGACCCGTTCAGGTATAATTATCCTATGGCCGAAATTGCAATGCTGAATAATCGTTACCAGCTTGAGACGCCGCTGGGCAGCGGCGGTATGGCTGTGGTCTATAAGGCGAAAGACCATATGCTGGAGCGAACTGTAGCCATCAAGGTACTGCGCGAAGACTATTCGCGCGATACGGCGTTCCGTGAGCGTTTTCACCAGGAAGCCAAAGCTGCCGCCAACCTGACCCATCCGAATATTGTCACAGTGTACGATTTTGGGATGGATTCGGGCCGCCTGTTTATTGTGATGGAGTATGTTGAGGGGACAAATTTGTATTCTCTGCTGCAGTCACGCGGCCGGTTGAGTATCGATGAAGCCATTCCGCTGATTATTCAAATTTGCGCCGGTATCGGTTTTGCTCACCGTTCGGGCCTGGTTCACTGTGATGTCAAGCCGCATAACTTCTTGATCACCAAAGACAGCCGGGTAAAAGTGACCGACTTTGGGATCGCGCGGGCGCTGTCTTCCATTCTGCCCGAAGAACGGACCGATGTTGTCTGGGGCTCACCGCAGTATTTTTCACCTGAGCAAGCCGCTGGCGGAGCGCCATCCCCGGCCTCGGATGTTTATTCGTTGGGCGTGGTGATGTATTATATGCTGACCGGCAGGCTGCCGTTTACGGCCAGCTCTGCAACTGAGCTGGCTCAGCTCCATCGCACTGCCGTCCCGCTCCCGCCGCGCCATTACAACACCACAATCCCCCCGACCCTCGAACAGATCATTCTCAAGGTGCTTTCAAAAGAGCCTTCACAGCGCTACCGGACTGCCGATCAGTTGGGACAGGTGTTGAAGACCTTTATCAACCCGGCGGCAGCCGCTCCAGCGCTTAAGCCGCAAGTACCCACCAGCGCCCGCCCGTCTGCGGGGCGGCCCACCCCGGTCAGCCCGCCGCCCCGGCGCGAGCAGGCTGAAGCGCTCCCCCAATTTCAGCAGATGCCGGAACCCATTTTCAGCGCCGTAACGCAGGCCGCCCAGCGCACCGAGCCGGTCTATTCCGACCCGGAATTCCTGGATGCCCAGGACAGTACACCAGAGAGCAGCCCATTCGACATCGATTGGGCCACGATTGGCTTAGGGCTGTTGGCCTTGCTTTCGCTTGGCGGGCTTATCCCGCTGTATGTGGTGGTTTATTTCAGTTACTTCCCGCCCACACCTTGATGCGCAATGAGTGAGCATCCTGTCCTGATTGCCCCCTCGCTCCTGGCTGCCGATATCACCCGGCTGGGTGATGAAATCCGCCAGGCCGAAGCCGGCGGCGCAGATTGGCTCCATGTAGACATTATGGACGGCCATTTTGTGCCAAATCTGACCTTTGGCCCTGCTGTGGTTGCCGCCTGCCGCCAGGTAACCCGCCTGCCGCTGGATGTGCATCTGATGGTTACGCATCCAGAGCAGATGCTTGGCGATTTTGCTCAAGCTGGGGCCAGCCGGCTGACGGTGCATGTCGAGACTTGCCCGCATCTGCACCGTACCCTGCAGCAAATTCGCGAATTGGGCTGTGCAGTTGGGGTCACCCTCAATCCGGGGACTTCGGCAGTTCTGCTTTATCCGGTACTGCATCTGGTGGACCAGGTGTTGGTGATGAGCGTAAATCCTGGTTTTGGCGGACAGTCCTTTTTGCCCGAGGTACTGACCAAAACCCGTGAACTGCGCCAGGCCCTCGACCAGGCCAACCCGGCCGGGTTGATCGAAATGGATGGCGGAATTACGGCCAAAACCGCTCCGCTGGCCCGTCAGGCCGGGGTGGATGTCTTCGTGGCAGGTACGTCAGTTTTTCGGCACCCCGCTGGCCCCGCAGGCGGGATTCAGGCGCTGCGGGCGGCGCTGAACAGTTAAGTGTTAGTCCGAAAAGAGTTTTTTTTGGATGTTTTTTGGGTGGCGTAGCACCCAAAAAACATCCAAAAATTGACGGTAAGTTAAAACAAAAAGACTGGCTCAACGCCAGTCTTTTTGTCAAAATTCAGTCTTAAGCTGTTTTGACCAAGGTGCGGACACACTTGGTGCACAGAATCTTCTGGACCTTCTGATTGCCCTCATAGACCGAAATGGTCTGGAGGTTCGGGCGGAACGTTCGGCGGGTGGCCTTTTTAGACCACGGTCGATTGTTACCAAAGGTTGTTGTTTTTCCACAATTTGCGCACTTCGCCATCTTACACTTCCTTTTTCATTTCTTTGCACTACGTCTCACGACGAGATTGTCCCTTTACGGGCCCGCCAAGTATACCACAACAATCCAGATCTGTGAGAAGAAAAATTGTAATTTCGGTCAAAACAGGCTATAATCATCTCACCTGATGGAGTACTCGCCAACACTGCTGTTTTTGACAGAGCGCGCCAATATTACCATAAGTCATCAGGCAGGGCAAGCTTTTCTGCAGTGCGGGCGCTTCGAATCGGAAAAGTAAAATTCTAAACCTGTTGGGTTATACCTAGAGGGAACCATGTCTGAAGAAAAAAAATCTATTGGTAGTATCACAATCGCCCCCCGTGCCATCGCCACCATCGCTTTTCATGCCGTCCGCCAATCGTATGGCGTTGTGGGGCTGACGTCGAAAAACCTGGTCAGCGGGTTGGCCCAGGCGATCGTAAAGGACCCCACCCACGGTGTTCAGGTCCGGTATGATGGAGACAGCATTTCAATTGACCTGTATATCATCATCGAGTATGGAACGCGGGTAAAATCCGTGGCAAACAGCGTCAGCAATACGGTTAAATTTAATGTTGAAAAAACTCTCGGCATGCCGGTTAAAGCCGTCAATGTGCATGTCCAGGGGTTGCGCGTCAGCGATGTTGATTAATTAATCTGGTAATAGGAGCTGCACGGAATGAGTGATTCCACCCCCAACCCTAAAGGCGCGCCGCCCAAATTGCGTTATCCCACAAACCGGATAAATGGGCAAGATCTTAAGAATATGACCGAAGCCAGCCTGACCTGGCTGCGGACCAATCAGCAAACGGTTAATGCCCTGAACGTTTTTCCCGTTCCGGATGGCGATACCGGCACCAACATGGTCTTAACTATGCAGGCAGCCTGGAATGAAATCGCTAATTCTGCCGAAAAACACGCCGGCAAGATGGCGCATGCCATTGCGCAGGGCGCCCTGATGGGGGCGCGGGGTAACTCGGGGGTTATTCTTTCTCAGTTGTGGCGAGGGTTTGCCCGCGCCATGGACAACCATGAAACTTTGGACGCGACTACCCTTGTCCGGGCGTTTGTGATGGCCCGCGATACGGCCTATAAGGGCGTTGTGCGACCGGTTGAGGGCACCATCCTCACTGTGGCCAAGGACGCTGCGGCTGCTGCCGAAGAGGCTGGAGCCCAAACCCAAAGTTTGTTTGAAGTCTTCAACCAAATTGTCCCCGCAGCCGACCGCTCAGTTCAGCGCACACCCGATTTGCTGCCTGTGCTCAAGCAGGCTGGGGTGGTTGATTCGGGGGGGAAAGGCCTGTATTTTATTCTGGAAGGCGTACTGCGCCATGTGTTGGGGCTGCCGATCGACACGCCGCTCGCTACAGTCCTGCCGCTTTCGGCCGTCGACCTGGAGAACTCTGTGGAAAGTATCGAACCCGGCCAGGATTATGAGGTGGTTGTCGATTTTCGCCCTGCGAAACCGCTGGATCTGGAATTGTTTTACGCCAATCTTGAAAGTATGGGTACTTCCATTCAGGTGGGTGAGGGCGAGGGAATGTACCGGATGCATATCCACGTACCGACCGAAAAACGTTACGAGCCGATCGACTATATTATGGGGCTGGGGACGATCACCAAGGTCGCCATCGAAAACCTGATGGCCCAGATGGAAGAGATCGAACAAAAATCGGCCCAGCCAAAGCTGCAGTTGGCCGCGATTGAACCCGGCCAGATTGGGGTAGTGGCGGTGGCGCCTGGCCCTGGCCTGGCCCGGGTCTTTGCCAGCCTGGGTGTGGCCGCGATCATTGAGGGCGGCCAGACGATGAACCCCAGTACCCAGGAGATTATCAAGGCGTTTGAGAACCTGCCCACCGAAAATATCATTATCCTGCCGAATAACAAGAATATTATCCTGGCAGCCCAGCAGGCGCGCGAAATGACAGTTAAGAATGTGCATATTGTCCCCAGCCGCACCGTACCGCAGGGCCTGTCAGCCATGATGCGCCTGGCGCCCGATGGAGATGCTGCCGAAGTGGCCGCCGATATGATCAGCGCCCTGGGTGATGTTGAAACTGGCGAGATCACAATCGCCACCCGCACCGTTGAGATCGATGGCGTCTCGGTTACCGAGGGCCAGGTGATTGGTTTGCACAACGGAAAATTGGTGATTGCCGCCAGCACGCTTGAAGATGGCGTGCTTCAGCTTCTCCAGCATGCCCACGCCGGTCATTTTGAATTGATCACCTTCTTTTATGGCGTCGAAATTGGTAAGAACGAGGCCAATCGGATTATCGACGTGGTCCGGGCTGCTTATCCCGATCAAGAAATTGAAGTCCAGGAGGGCGGGCAGCCGCACTACCATTTCATTATCTCGATCGAATAACGGCACGATATCCATTTTATGCCCTCGATTAGCATTGTCACCGACAGCGCAGCTCAGTTTTCTGATGCGCTGTATGAAGGCTGTGAGCTTGTTTCCAGTCTTGCCATGCAGATTCAGATTGGGAATGAATGGCTGCGCGACACGCCCGACCCGCGCACCTGTCACCGCCTGGCCGAACTGCCGCCCAATCAGCTGGCGCGCCTGCATCCACCCAGGCTGGAGGATTTTGTTCACCTGTTCAGCGAGCTCAGCCCGAAATCCGATTCAATCGTTTGTATTTTAAGCTCCGACTATCTGACCAACAACCTGGTGAATGCCCGTCAGGCCGCCGATATCGTAAAAGGACCGACCGCCATCCAGATAATTGACTCGCTGACCACCGGCCCGGGTTTAGGGTTGATTGTCCAGGCTGCTGCCCGGGCCGCTCTGACTGAAAAGAACGGCGCACAACTTGGGCGCATCATTCGGGGATTTTTGCCGCATGTCTACACGGCCTACGTTTTTCCAAATCTGCGTCCGCTGGCCTTGCATGCCAAAGTTGATATTTCCCAGGCGGTCGCTGCCGAAATGCTTGGCCTGCTCCCATTTTATGTGATGGAAGGCGGTATCTTGGCGCCCAAACGCAAGGCGCGCAGTGCTCGCCAGGTGGTCGATTTGCTGCACGAATTTGCCGAAGAATTCGATCAGCTCCACCATCTGGCCTTGATCCAGGGGCTGCCGCCGCATGATCAGGATCTGCGTAACCTGCGCGACCGGTTGAAACAGGCTTTTCCGTCTGTAGCCCTCACAGAGCATATGCTCTCGGCTTCTCAGATTGCGCTCTTTGGCGCCCACGCGCTCGGGCTGGCCGCGATGGAAAAGACGCACAGCCGGCATTATGTTGGAGAATAGAAAATGCCCACAGCAATCGTTTCCGACAGTACCTGCGATATTCCGGCCGCCATGGCCGTTCAAAACAAAATATCCATCGTGAGCAATGCTATAGTAATCGGCGGCAAAAGTTATTCGGATGGCGTGGACCTGACGCGTGAGGAATTTTATGCCCTGCTCCCGACGCTAAAAGCCCAGCCCACAACGGCAACGGCCGCTTCAGGCGTCTACGAAAAGTTGTATGAGAGCCTGTTGGAAAACTCTGCCGATGAGGTGATTTCGATTCACCTGGCTGCCTCGCTCAGCGGGGTCTTCAATGCTGCCCGAATCGGCGCTCAGCGTTTTGGCGAGCGGGTAAAAATATTTGACACCGGGCTGCTGTCGATGGGGGTTGGTTTTCTGGCGCTGCGGGCAGCCAAACTGGCGGCGCAGGGCCTTTCGGCCGGGCAGATTTTGGGCGAGATGAGCGCCATGCGGCCCCGATTACGCCTGGCTGCCATGCTGGATACGCTGGAATTTGTCCGGCGGAGCGGGCGGGTTTCGTGGGCCCAGGCCCGGCTGGGCGGGCTTCTGGGGGTGCGGCCATTTCTTGAAGTGCGGGATGGGAAAGTCAACAGCCTGGGCGAGGCGCGGACGCGGGCGAAAGGCGTTGACCGCCTGTTCAGCCTGCTGGCTGAGGTTGGCCCGCTGGAACAACTGGCAGTTTTACATACCAATGCAGCACTTGAGGCCCAGATGTTTTATGACAGGGTCATGGAAAGGCTCGATTTGAATACAACCCTTATCCCACCCCTGCTCATCAATGTCACCACGGCTATCGGAACCCATGTCGGCCCAAATGCCCTGGGTTTTGTTGCCGTTCGCCGGCCTTAAGGACAGCCATGCAGCCCCGAAAAGGCCGGATCTGGTTTGAAACCAGTGTTACCCAAAAGGTTGGACAGATTGTATAAATCCATAAGCAGGATATCCGGCGAATACAGCGCCGGGATGGTAAAATAACCAGACCATGAAACCTTCTTTAGAAAAATTGATTAAGTTTATCAAGTTAGAGGCCGAACGCGGCTATGACAATCGAGCCGTTGTGGGTGGATTAGAAAAAATCTACACCAGTTGGGAGGCCGAAGCCCGCGCCGAGAGCCTGCCCGATGACCTGATCAAGGCCGTCGGCGCACGTCTGCGCGATTACAGCCAACTGACCCCACCGTCGCGAGCCGATATGCTCCAGGGTCTGTGGAAGCGTATCCAGCGTGTCAGCGGGTCCAATTTGCCTTCTCTGCCCCAACCTCCAGACCGCGAGGAAGCAGCAGAAAGACCAGCAGCCCGGCCTGCACGTACGGCAGAGCGCCCTGCAGAACGTTCTGCGGATCGATCGGGTGATCGACCCAGGCCCGAGCGATCTGCTCCGCCTTCTGCCGGGCAAAAACCGGCTCAAAACGCGGCTGCCCGACCGGCCCGGCCTGCCAGACCGATCACTACAGAGGAGCCCACCGAAGGCGAGACGCCGAAAGCGCCCGAAGAACCCACCCGCCGCCGCCCGGACGAGCGCAGGCCTTCTGAACGCCGTCCGCAGTCTGCTGGGCAGCAGTCCAGCGGGCAGCAGCCGACTGGAGCGCAGGCTGGCGGAGCGCAGGCTGGCGGAGCGCAGTCCGCCCGTCAGTCCAACCAGGGTAATAGGCAGCGCGGCGCCGAGCGCCCGAATGAATCCAACCGCCGCACCGAACGCCCTAAAACAGTGCGCACCCTGGAATCGGACGCCACCGGTCAGGAGTTGGGCCGGCGCACAAACCCGGCGTACAAGCCATCCATCCACACTCCGATTGAGCAGCCGGTCGATTTTGCGCAGGTTGATGAAGACACGGCTCACCGCGAGGAAGACGGCCCGATCGTTGAACGCCCGGTTACACCCATTGGTCAGTTGTCGCCAGTTACCTTGGATCTGCCGGCTTTCCAGCCAACCGCTCAACAGTTCGATTCGAGCCAGGGCGGGGATGATGGATCGGCAGAGCAGGATGCGCAGCCTGCATTCTCGGATCAGAAATCGGCCTGGGCTAATGCACCGCGCCGCACCCGGGCTGTGACAGAGGGTACACCGGCTGCGTTGAATGCGCCCGTCACCGTTCTGCCCGGGGTAGGCCCGCGCCACGCTGAGACCATCGCCAATTTGGGCTTGCGCACGCTCGGCGACATGCTTTATTTCTTCCCCCGCCGCTATCTGGATTACAGCCAGCTGCGCCCCATCAACCGCCTGTTTTACGGCGAAGTGGTGACTGTGCTGGGCATGGTGGAAAGCGCCTCGCTGCGCCCGGCGCGCAGCGGAAAGCTCCAGCTTGTGGAAGCGGTTGTTTCGGATGGCAGCGGCTCGCTGCGGGTTACCTGGTTCAATCAACCCTGGTTGATTAAACGCCTCCACAACGGGGTGTATGTCTCGCTGTCTGGCAAGGTGGAGCAGTATCTGGGCCGTCTGGCGATGAACAATCCGGAAATCGAACTGCTGGACCAGGACCATTTACACACCAACCGGATTGTGCCGGTGTATTCCCTGACCGCCTCCATTACCCAACATTGGCTGCGCGGCCTGATGCACCAGGTTGTCACCTATTGGGCCGGGCGTGTCCGCGATCCTTTGACGGATCAACTCCGCCGGAGTGCTGAACTGTTGGACCTGCCCAATGCCCTGCTGCAGGCCCACTTCCCCGACTCATTGGACATGCTCAAGGCTGCCCGCCACCGCCTGGCTTTTGATGAGATTTTCCTGCTTCAGATTGGCGTTTTACGCCAAAAAAGCCGCTGGCTGGAAAACACTGCTCAGGTCTTTACGACCGCTTCAGACTGGCTGGAAACGCAAACCGCCCGGCTGCCGTATTTGCTGACCGGTGCCCAAATGCGCGCTCTCCAGGATATTCAAAAAGACCTGGCCTCTGGCCGCCCAATGAACCGCCTGCTGCAAGGCGATGTCGGTTCGGGCAAGACCATCGTGGCCGCTTTGAGTATGGCCCTGCTGGCCTCTCAGGGAGTGCAGGCGGCCTTAATGGCCCCGACCAGTATCCTGGCTGAACAGCACTACAAAAACCTGCGCCGGGTGCTCTGCCCCATCGAAGGCCAGGAGGACCCCAACGCGCCGCTCCACCCCGATCAGATCCGCTTGATGGTTGGCGCTACTTCCGAGGCTGAAAAAGCGGAAATCCGGGTCGGCCTGGAAAGCGGCGCCATCCGGCTGGTGATTGGCACGCATGCTTTGATTGAAGACCCGGTCAATTTCCAGAACCTGGAGCTGGTGATTATTGATGAACAGCATCGCTTTGGTGTTCAACAACGCTCGGCGCTGCGCTCCAAAGGCCGCAGCCCGCACCTGCTGGTGATGACCGCCACACCCATTCCACGTTCTCTGGCGCTAACCGTTTATGGTGACCTGGATCTCTCGATCCTGGATGAAATGCCGCCTGGCCGCCAGCCGATCGAAACCCAGGTTTTCTTACCCCGCGAGCGCGAGCGCGCCTATACCCTGATCCGCAGTCAGATCGAACAGGGGCACCAGGCCTTCATCATCTATCCGCTGGTCGAAGAAACTGAAAAGAGTGAAGGCCAGGCTGCGGTGGAGGAGCATGCTCGCCTGCAGAAGCAGGTCTTCAGTAAGCTGAAGCTGGGTCTGCTCCACGGCCGGCTCAAGCCCGAAGAAAAAGATTCCGTAATGGCAGATTTCCGGGATGGCAAAACCCAAATCCTGGTTTCCACTTCGGTGGTGGAGGTAGGGGTGGATGTGCCCAATGCCACTGTGATGCTGATCGAAGGCGCAAACCGATTTGGCCTTTCGCAGCTTCACCAGTTCCGAGGCCGGGTGGGCCGCGGCAGCGCCGCTTCGTACTGCGCACTCATCCCCGAATCGTCTGACGATGGCGAAAATGAACGCCTTTCGGCGATGGTGGAAACCAATGATGGCTTTATTCTGGCAGAACGAGACCTGGAGCAGCGCGGTCCGGGTGAATTCCTGGGCACCCGCCAATCGGGTTATCATTCTGAGCTGCGCCTTGCGAGCTTGACCGATGTGCGCCTGATCGAAAAAGCCCGGCATCATGCCCAACAGATTTTTGCATCTGATCCGGAGTTGGCGCAGCCTGAAAACCAGGCCCTGGCCGCCGCCGTCGATCGATTTTGGGATGAAGGACAAGGAGATATTAGCTGATGAGTGTACGCGCCGTTTTCCCTGGAACATTCGATCCAATCCATTATGGGCATATCGATATTGCCAATCGGGCTGCCAGATTGTTTGATGAGCTAATTCTGGCGGTTTATGACAAACCGCTAAAATCACTCATGTTCTCACCAGAACGCCGGCTGGATATGGCCCATCAGGCTTTTGCCGGGCACGCCAATATTCGGGTGATGGGATACAGCGGCCTGACGGTCGACTTTTGCCACAGTGTTGGCGCTCAAGTGATTGTGCGCGGCCTGCGGGTTTTTTCGGATTTTGAATATGAATTTCGGATGGCGCTCGCCAATCATCGCCTTTCACCAGAGATAGAGGTCATGGCGCTGATTACCAATGAGGAGCATACTTTTTTGTCTTCGACTACCGTGCGTGAAATTGCCTCCTTGGGAGGCAATATCTCCAGCATGGTCCCCGAGCACGTTGCGGCTGAGCTGTGCAAGCACTATGCTTCGCTGGGAGAAGGCAACTACACCTCGTCCCTGCGGGATTGAGAGGTTTGTTGGTGTGTTTGGGGTGGCGCAGCCACCCCAAACACACCAACAATTATCTCTTTCTGTCGCCATTATCACATTCTCTTGATGTGATATACTTAATCTTATCCGAAAATAAGGTCGTGGGAATATTTTGCGGCAGAGCCTGCCTTCCCCAGACCCGGTTATTTTGTCTACGCGGAGGAAATTTATGGATATTCTGCACCTGATCGATCGATTGGAAGAACTTTTTAACGAAAGCCGGCCTATTCCATTTACCCATAACGTGATCGTGGATGAAGACCGGATGCTCGATCTGATTGACCAGATGCGGGTTGCGATTCCTGAAGAAGTTAAAAAAGCCCAGCAAATTATCGCCGGCCGCGATCGGACACTGGCTCAGGCTCAAGAAGAAGCCAACCGTACTCTGGCTCTGGCGCGTGAAAAGAGTGAAGCACTCGTGGAACGCGACGCAATCGTAGACGCAGCCCGAGCGCGCGCAGATGAAATTATCGCTCAAGCCGAGCGCGATATCCAATCATATCGGGGGGACGCCGATCAATATGTTTTGGAGACGCTTACCCGGCTGGAAGTAGAGATGGATCGCGGCCTTAATCAGGTACGCAACAGCATAAAACTTTTACAAAACGAACCAGCCCATCGCGATCAGTCCTGACGGGGGGCAGTTTTTTGCAGATCGGGGGCTGAGATTTCCTAAATCGTGATGTTTGCGGCCTGTCCAAAAGATTTTTGGGCAGGCCTTTTAATTCATTGGCAATACTGCCGCAAATGTGGAGCCAACCCCGGGTTCGCTTTTAACTCGAATCGTGCCTTGATGGGCTTCGGCAATTTTCAATGTAATCGCCAGGCCCAGGCCTGTGCCAGAGGATGTGTCCGAATCCGGGCTGTGCTCCAGCTCTGCGTGGCTGCGCACTTCATCCACCCGATAGAACCGGTCAAATAAATGCGGCAAATGTTCGGCAGATATCCCAACGCCGTTGTCTCTGACTTCAATCACGGCCCAACGCCGGTCTTTTTCAGCCTCTTCGGTCAGGTTTACCAGCACGCTGGCGTCCTGGGGCCGCGAATATTTGATGGCATTCTCGATCAGGTTGGTCAGCATCTGCAGCAGGTACTGACGGTCGCCGGGTATTTTCAGCTCAGGCAAATCGCCGCAGGTCAGCGTCACAGCGTTCCTGGCAGCCAGAGGTGTCAGGCGTTCCACCACTTCAAGCGTCAGGTCACCCAGGTCAACTGGCTCTTTGACAAGTGACGCCTGGCCAGCATCCATGCGGGCCAGGGCCAGTAAATTGGTTACAAGCCTGGTCATAAACTGGTTTTCGGCATGGATGACCGTGAGCACCCGTTCGTATTCAGCCGGTGAACGCCGGGCAGCCAGCGCCCGGCTTGCCTCCAGATCGATGATGGTCAGCGGGGTACGGATTTCGTGGCTGGCATCTGCTGTGAACTGGCGCTGGCGGTCAAAGGCTGCCTGAAGCCGGTCGAGCATGGCATCAAAGGTGTTTGCCAGTCGGGCCAGTTCGTCCCGGCCTTTAATTTTCAAGCGCAGGTTAAGATCGGTTTCGCTGATCTGTTGAGCGGCCTGGGTTATCCTGTGAACTGGACGCATCGCCCGGTCTGCCAACCAGTAACCGCCGCCCAGTGCTGCGAGCATGGTCAGCAGGCTGCCAAAGATGAGGGATACCACAAGTTGGCTCAATTGGTTGTTGGGGTCAAATGCAGTCCCCATCAAAACAAAAGCCGCCACCTGGTCGTCTTGAGTCAGCGGAACGCTGATGAACATATAGCGAATGTTTCCAGGCGCCGGCGGTTGGCTCATAACCAGGAGCTGGCTGTCAAAATCGATTTCGCGCCCGCCGCTCCAGCCGGGCGGGTTCAGGGCCAGCGTTTGAATAGTTTCTGGCGCCAGGCTGCCCCAACTGGCCTGGACATTGCCATCCACGTCGGTAATTGCCAGGACATCGCCTTCATGAAACCAGGCGTTCCAGGGATCTTGAGAGGTGCTGTCTCCAGGTATAAGGACAAAAGGTGGATTGAAACCAGGCTTCCGGTAGCCGCTTATCAGGCGGTCCAGTTTTAACCGCAGGTGATTGAAGACCACCTGCTGCGTATCTTGAACCTGGCGCAGATAAATGAAGATGCTGAAACTGGTTGTTACAATGCATAACAGGAAGGCATACCAGAGAATCAGGCGAAAGCGAATGCTGAAGCTGTAGTCAATGAGCTGCTTGATTCGAGTCTGCAAGAATTTCATCGCAGTCTGAAGGTTCATTCAGTCTTTTATTCCGGCTTTTGCAGGCGGTAGCCTGAACCGCGGACCGTTTCGATCAGTTTAATTTCAAATGGATCGTCCACTTTTCGCCGCAGACGGCGGATATATACATCCACCAGGTTGGAGGCGCCGGTATAGTCATAACTCCAGACATGGCTTTCGGCCATTTCGCGGGTTACCAGCCAGTTTGGGTTGCGCAGCAAATATTCCAGCAGGGCAAATTCCTTGCTGGTCAGGTCGATTGGCTTGCCGGCACGAGTGACACTGTGGGTGGCGGGGTCCAAAATAAGGTCGCCAGCTTCCAGTAAACCGGTTTTGCTGGGGGCATCCCGGCGCAGCAAGGCTCTGATCCGGGCGCGCAGTTCATCAATGGCAAAGGGTTTTACCAGATAATCATCCGCTCCGCTGTCCAGACCTTTGACTCGATCTTCAACGGTGTCGCGCGCCGTCAGCATCAGGATGGGGGTCCGTTTTTGCTGTTTGCGCAGCTCCCGGCAGACTTCCAGCCCGCTGCGGCGCGGCAGCATAATATCCAGAATAATGGCATCGTAGATCGTGATTTCTGCCATTTCCTGGCCTTCGATGCCATCCGCTGCGCCGTCTACAGCGTAGCCGTCATCTTCCAGGCTCATTTTGAGCGACTTTAACAGCCGCGGATTGTCTTCGACAATGAGTAAACGCATAAAGTGATTATATAACGCTAAGATGAATGCTAAATGAACGGCAGGCTGATCTGTCGGATAGGAAAGCGCCCAACACCCAGTTTATTGAGAATGTCCGAAAAATGAGTATAATTCTTTTATCCAAAGGTGCGGCGGTGTTTTCGCAGTTTAGCAGTGAATACAAGCATTTGCGGCGCCGATTATAACTGTAAAGGTTTTGTGGGATATGTCGATCTATAACAATTCTGATTTTGCCTTTGTTTCTTCCAGTCCAACCGTGCAGGTAATTCTGCCAGATGGACGAGTTATCCAAGGCCCACGCGGCGCGCCCGTGGGCGATTTTTTGAAAATTCTCCGAGACAGCTCGCCCTCGCCAATTGTTGGGGCCGTGATCAACTCTGAACTGCGCGAACTTACCTACCCAGTCGAGATCGAATCGCGGGTGCGTCCGCTGACCATGAGCGAAGCGGATGGCATGTTGATCTACCGGCGCTCACTGACATTTTTACTCGATACGGCCTTTGAAGAACTTTATCCGGAGGCGATCCTGTCGATTGATCATTCGGTAGCCTCGGGTGGGTTCTACTGTGAAATTTTAGACGGCATGGTATTAAGCCAGGACGAGCTTGAGCGTTTGGAACGCTACATGCGCGAACTGGTCAGCCAGGATTTGCATTTCACTCGCCGTGAAGTGCCCATTCGGGAAGCCATTGCCTATTTTGAAGCCAAGGGCTATCAGGACAAGGTGCGCCTGCTTTCACACCGGGTGAAGGATTATCTGGTTTTGTACCGACTGCTCGATCACCAGGACTATCACCACGGCTATATGGTGCCATCCACCGGTTATTTGCAGTGGTTCAGCCTTTACCCAACCAATGGCGGTTTTACCCTGCATTTCCCGCGTAAAGGCAACCCAACCGATTTGCTGCCGCTCAACGAGTACCCCAAACTGCTGGATTCGTTTCGCCAGTATGGCAAGTGGCTTGCCCGGTTGGGAATTGGTAATGTTGGCGCCCTGAATGATCGGATCAAAGAAGGCAAGATCCATGAACTGGTGCTTACTTCTGAAGCGCTGCATGAGCAGCACGTTGCAGAGATTGCCGGGCAGATCGCAGAAAAGTCTGCTACGGCCCGCATCATTTTGATCTCAGGGCCATCGTCATCTGGTAAGACCACTTTTTCAAAGCGCCTGTCGATCCAGCTTCTTTCTCAGGGGCTTTCCCCCTTCCCGGTTGAAATGGATAACTTCTTTGTCAGCCGCGAGGATACCCCGCGGGATGAAAATGGCAATTATGACTTTGAAACGCTGGCTGCTCTGAATACCAACCTGTTAGACGCTACCATGCGCAGCCTGATCGCTGGCGAGGAAGTCCAACTGCCGCGCTTCAATTTCAAAACCGGGTGGCCAGAAGCAGGCGATGTCGTTCGCCTGGAGCCGGATCAGTTGATCATTTTGGAAGGGATCCATGGGTTGAACCCCAAACTGTTGAAAACAATCCCGGTTGAAAGAACCTACCGGATATATATTTCGGCACTAACCCAGCTCAATCTGGATTATCACAACCGAATTTCTACAACCGACACCCGGCTCCTGCGCCGGATCGTGCGCGATGCCCGAGAACGCGGTTATTCCGCCCGCGACACGATCGGCCGCTGGGATTCCGTGCGCCGGGGGGAGAAGCTGAATATCTTTCCTTACCAGGAAAATGCAGCCGTCATGTTTAATTCGGCTCTGGCCTATGAGCTTTCAGCGCTTAAGCCGCTGGCAGAACCCCTGCTGCGCCAGGTGCCGTTTGGCTCGCACGAGTATATCGAGGCCAAGCGTTTGCTGGCTTTTCTCGAATGGTTTTTGCCGATCGAAAAGGACCTGATCCCCGACAATTCCATTCTGCGCGAGTTTATCGGTGGTTCCAATCTGAAAGATTTTAAGCTCTGGAGGCGTTTAGAAGGCTAAAGTGTTGTATAATTTGCCCCGGTAAAAGAGTTCTGATCGATCCGTCTGGGTTGGATGCTTGCGTCCAACCCAGATTGAATAAGTTTTTGTGAATGATGGAGGATGTATGGCAAAAAATTCAATCCGAGAAGCAAGCCGAAATGCTCGGGCTGCGCGCTTGCGGCGGACGCGTCTTTTGCTGGGTGTGATTGGAATCTTGATTGTGTTCCTGCTGGCCCTGACTGTTTATCAAAATGTGTTTAAACCGGCTAACGGAGAAACCTCCAGTGGTGGAAAAATTATCGTGACCATGTCTGGTCTGCGGTATGAGGATCTGTTTGTCGGGACCGGGACGACCGCCAAGAAAGGCGACTCGGTTGCAGTTCATTACACCGGGTGGCTGAAAGATGGCACCCAATTCGATTCGTCGGTTGGCGGCGATCCGCTCGTGTTTACGCTGGGTGCCGGAATGGTTATCCCTGGCTGGGACGAGGGGGTTGCCGGTATGCAAGTTGGCGGAAAGCGCAAACTGTATATCCCTTCCAAACTGGGCTATGGTGACCAGGGTTACCCGCCGGTTATTCCTGCCAAAGCCGATCTGGAGTTTGAAGTCGAACTCGTCGAGATCCGTTAGAAATAAAAACAGAGTGGTTATGCCCCGGCACAGCCACTCTGTTTTTTGTTCAGTCAACGGTTATCTGGTCAGCAGCCCTTTGGCGCTCATCTGCTCCTTGATTACATTGCCCAGGCGTTCGATGCCTGTGCGAATTTTTTCCGGGGTAGCATTTGAGAAATTCAGGCGCATGGTATTGTGTCCGCCGCCCAGGGCGTAAAACGGGCCTCCCGGCACAAAAGCCACCTTCTGTTCGATGGCTACCTTGAGCACTTCAGTTGATTTCATCTCCGTGGGCATGGTGGCCCACAGGAAAAGGCCGCCGTGCGGGTGAGTCCATTGAACCCCGGCTGGGAAGAATTCTTCCATGGCTTCCATCATAATATTGCGGCGTTCACCGTAAACCCGGCGGATCATCCAGACATGGCGGTCGAGGAACCCGCCGCGGGCCACTTCGTAAGCCACAATCTGGTTGAAGGTGGCGGTGTGGAGGTCTGCGCCCTGTTTGGCCTGGACCAGTTTGCGGATCACTTCGGCGGGGGCCACAACCCACGCCAGGCGGATGCCGGGGGCCAGCGTTTTTGAAAAGGTGCTCAGATAGATCACATTGCCGCGGTAAGGAGCGCCGTCATTGTTTTCGCGGAACTGGTTGTCCAGCACCACCACAGAAGGCAGATTGCTGCCTTCAAAACGGAGCTGCCCATAGGGATCGTCTTCGATGATCGGGATACCGTAGCGGTCTGCCAGTTCGATCAGCCGCCGCCGGCGTTCGATTGAGAGGGTCACCCCGGTTGGGTTTTGAAAGTTTGGTAAAACATAAATAAACTTTGGCCCGGTGCGCAGTTTTTCTTCCAGCGCGTCGGTGATCATGCCGTTTTCATCGATGGGTACAGTCACATACTCTGCCCCATAGGCATTCCAGGCCTGAAGGGCTCCCAGGTAGGTGGGGTCTTCCACCAGGATGTGGTCGCCGCGGTTGATGAAAACTTTGCCGATCAGGTCGAGCGCCTGCTGAGAGCCTGAAGTGATCATGATATTGTCTACGGTGATATTCAGGCCGAAGCGAGCCGTGTGGCGGGCAATCATCTCGCGCAGCGGCAGAAAGCCCTCTGTGGTGCCGTACTGCAAAGCTTGAGCGCCCCAATCTGTGAGGACGCACTGGCAGGCGGCTTTGAAATCGTCCACCGGAAAGACATCCGGGGCGGGCAGGCCGCCGCCAAATGAAATGATGTCCGGCTTTTCGGTCAGTTTCAGCAGCTCGCGGATGGCAGAACTGCCCATCCGCTGAGTCCGCATCGCATAACGATGATCCCAGGGAGTTTCCATGCTTAGTCCTTTCTTCATGTTTGGGGCTGTTCAAAAAGTTCTTTTTTGAACAGCCCCTGCCATATATAGTGGATTCTTGGGGTACATCGACCACCACATGTGGTGGTCGATGTACCCCAAACCCCTCTTTTCAGACAGCCCCTAAATTGATTATTTCGCAAAACGACTGACGACCATTGCAGGGGTGGGCAGGTCTTTCTTTTCGCCTACCTTCAAATCGGCTGGCGCTTTGCCTGCGTCTTTGGGCGCCGATTGGAAGATCCAGATCGGGGTTCCTTCCTCTGCGCTTTTCAGATCTACAAAACCCTGACCCGTCAGCAGGCCTTCTTTGTCCACTGCGCAGCTTGTGACCTTGCCGATCACCCGGCCGCGCTTGTCCAGAATGGGATCGTTGTTGTGGGCCATCCGGACGCCCTTTTCGGTAAAGCGGAAACGAACCACCACACCTTTGCGGGTGCTTTCGCGTTTCAGGTAGGCTGCCCGGCCCACAAACCAGGGCTTGTAGGTTTTGACATAGGAGCCAAAACCGGCCTCAGCCACACCCAGGCCCATCTCGCCGCCCATTTCGTGCCCATAAAGCGGCAAGCCGGCTTCGGTGCGCAGAGAATCGCGCGCCCCCAGCCCGCAGGGTTTGATCCCAAATGGTTGGCCGGCGTTCAGCAGGGCTTCACAGAACGCTGCCGATCGATCGGGATGGACGAACAGCTCAAAGGCCATCTTCTCGCCGGTGTAGCCGGTGCGGGAGACCACCAGGTCAAAGCCGCCAACAACGGCATCACAGAGCTGAGTGCGGGTCAGGCCCAGGATGCGTTTGCGGGTCGCCGGGTCGCAGCCCAGGGCCAGCAGAATTTCGCGCGATTTTGGTCCCTGGAGAGCGATATCCACGCGCATATCCGGGCCGGAGGCCGGGTCGCGCAGGTTGCGCAGGTTGACATTTCGGCCAAAAGCAGCCGCATCCGGCCGGGCCGCGTCGATTTTGGCGGCGCCGGATTTGACCGCGTTGAGCCAGGCCCAATCCTTGTCGTCGTTGGAGGCATTGACCACCACCAGGAATTTTTCCAGACCGCGGCGGTAGACCAGCAGGTCATCAATTACATTGGCTTCGGTATCCAGGAAGTGGGTATAACAGGACTCGCCAATCCCCAGGCCGCCGATATCGTTGCCCACGACCGAGTCAAGGAACTGAGCTGCATCGGGGCCGGCGGCCTCGTACACGCCCATGTGGGCCACATCGAACAGCCCGGCTGCGCTGCGCACAGCCAGATGCTCTTCCATGACGGTGGAATACCAGACTGGCATTTCCCAGCCGGCGAAGGGGATCATCTTGGCGCCCAATTTCTTGTGCAATTCATAGATGGGTGTGCGGCGCACGGGGCCTTCCACATCCTGCCAGGTGAAGGCGGGCAGAGCCGGGCCGGCTGGGCCGGATGCGCCAATCTGGTAAGGTTTTGGGGCGCCGGCCTGTGCGGCGGGGGCGCTGGTCACCGGGTCGGCGGCTTCTGGAACCAGGATGGGGCCGGCCAGCTTGCGCTGGGGGTCGTCGTCAAAAGCGATGTAGCCATCGGACAGGTCGCGCAGCCAGGCCGCAGCCAGGCCGGCCTGGGCGGATGGCAGGCTGAATTTGAATTCATAGGGCGACAGGCAGGTCAGGAAACCGGAGACGGCACCCTGGGTGGTATTCATGACGGTTGGCTGGCTTTGTCCTGGCTGGAGGGCTTCGGTGTCGCTGCCAAAGACAAAATTGATGAATGCCCGCACCCGCTCGCCATGCAGCCCGTAGGCGGCCCACTCGCCGGCTGGTTGATCATCCAGGTAATAAAAATGCGGATAGCCGTGGCGGGTGGTCACTTCCACCTGGGCGGCTTTATCAGTCAGAGTACGCACCCGCAGGCGGGCGTTTTCCAGGGCGCCAAAATCCACCTTTGCCCGGCGCAGGTCGCCCTTGCGGCCTTCCAGGTAAAATGGGGCGGCGGTTTTCAGCAAATCGGCCATGATGTTGGCCAGTTCAACCATATCGGCTTCGTTCAGGCCGCGCTGCGCTGCCCAGACTGTGCCCATCCGGATGCCGGATGGGTCGAAGGCTGATGTGTCTTTGGGCAGGGTGTTGCGGTTGGTGACGATCCCGGCGATGTCCAGGATCCGGGCTGCCTGGTCGCCAGACAGGCCGGCGCCATCTGGACCGGTGATGACACTGACATCCAGGTTCAACAGATGGGTGTTGGTGCCGCCGAAAGAGATTTTGAGACCGCGCTGGATCAACTGGTTTGCCAGGGCCGCGCAGTTGCTGACGATCTGAGCCTGCAGCTTTTGGAAGGCTTCGCTCTTGTTCAATTTAAAGGTCAGGGCCAGGGCGGCAAAGACATTGACGTGGGGACCGCCCTGTTCGCCAGGGAAGACGGCTCGGTCGATCTTGCGGGCCATGGCGCCATCTGTGGTCAGGATGCAGGCGCCGCGCGGCCCGCAAAGTGACTTGTGGGTGGTGAAGGTAATGACATGGGCGATCCCGAGCGGCGAGGCATACACGCCGCCGGCGATCAGACCGGCCACATGCGAGATATCGGCGAAGAGGTATGCACCCACCCCGTCGGCGATGGCCCGGAAGCGTTTCCAATCCACCTGCCAGGGGTACGAGGAATAACCCGCAATGATGATCTTGGGTTTGTGTTCTTTGGCCAATGCTTCCACCTGGTCGTAATCAATCTGTTCTGTTTTCGGATCGACAGTGTAGTGGACGGCCTTGTACATTTTGCCGGTGCGGTTGACGGGTGAGCCGTGGCTCAGGTGGCCGCCGTGCATCAGGTTCATACCCAGAATGGTATCGCCAATATTGATCAGGGCGTGATAGACCGCATTGTTGGCGGCTGCCCCGGAGAGCGCCTGGACATTGACATAAATCTGGCTGGCGTTGATCCCGTTGGCTGCGAACAATTCGGCGCAGCGCCGGCGGGCCAGGGCTTCAACTGTGTCTGCGTATTCCACGCCTTTGTAGTAGCGCGGGTCAGAATAGCGCCGGAAATGCGCCAGCCGGGCGGGGTAATCTAAAATTTCTGCTTCGGTCATCCGGCGGGTTTCTTCGTCTGGATAGCCTTCGGCGTAGATATTTTGGAAGGCGGAGGCCAGCGCCTCGCGCACAGCCAGAGGCGCCGTGCTCTCGCTTGGGATCATGATCAGCTTGCGCTGTTGGCGCTCGGCTTCGATTTGAGTTAGCTCGGCAACCTCAGGGTCAAGGTCTGCCAATGTGCCGCGAAAAAGAAAATCGGTCATGGGTTGCTCCTATGTTTAGGTTTTGGAGGAGAAAAAATAAACCACGACCCTGGCAGCGGAAAAAGCCCGCACCCAGGTTTCGTGGTATGAGATGACTGGATTCATGTTAACTGTATTGTATTACCAGCAAGGGGGCGGGTCAAGTGAGAAAAGTCAGGTTTCAGGTGTGACACTTTGTGGCAGGTTATGCACGGATCGATTATCCCAGATCGAGTAAGTTCAAGAACACCTCGGCGATAGCCGGGTCGAAGTGCTTCCCGCTTTGCTGGCGGATGTAGCGCAGGGCGTCTTCCTCTTTCCATGCACGCCGGTATGGGCGGTCGCTGGTCAGCGCATCCCAGACGTCCACCAGGGCAAACACCCGGGCGGGCAGCGGGATCTCTGTGCCTTTTAAGCCGCGCGGATAGCCGCTGCCGTCCCATTTCTCATGGTGACAGTAAGAAACCTCCAGGGCATTGTGCAGGTATTCGATCTGGCTGAGCATGTGGACAGCATATTCCGGGTGGCGGCGCATAATTTCCCATTCGCGCTCGTCCAATGTACCGGGTTTGAGCAGAACTGAATCCGGGATGCCCATCTTGCCGATGTCGTGCAGCAGAGCGCCCCGGCGCAGGTCTTCCAGCTCGGTTCCACGGATCCCCAAAAGGCGGCCCAGTTCCACGGTTTTCTGGGTGACGCGCCGGGTGTGGCCTTCGGTTTCCTGGTCGCGCAGTTCCAGAGCGTGTGCCCAGCCTTCGAGGGTGGTGTCATATGCCAGCTCGAGGCGGGTGGCGTCTTTTTTGGTTTGCTCGTGGAGCGTGGCACGGTAAATGGCGTTGGCAGCAATGTCGGCAATTGCTGAGAGCAGCCGGACATCCGCAGGCGTGAGTTCTTTGTGGCTGCCGCCCCAGATGAAGCCGATCAGTTTTTCCTGGGCGATAAGCGGCGCGACTGTGGCGCCGCGGATGCCAACCCGGGCCCAGGCAGGGTTGGGGAGGTTGGGTTCTTCGGCCAGGTTGGGGGTGTAGAAAGGCTCCTGGGTCTTGCTGATCAGCGCATCGATCCCGGTGTTTTTATTCTGATGCGTGCCAATCAGCGGCGCCCATACCCCGACCGCAGCTTCAATGAGGATATCGCCCGTTTGTGGGTCGATCATTTCGATGCTGACCGAATCGCAGCGCAGCAGGCTTTGAACCTGCTGAACGATGACCGGCAGCATTTCCACCCGGGTTGGGGCCGCTCGCAGGGCCGTGCTGAGGGCAGAGATGGCCTGCAGTTCGATTTCGCGTTGTTTTCGCTCTGTAATGTCAATCCCGATGCTCACCAGATAAATATCGTCGCCAAATTGGGCCCGGCTGCTGGTGACGTAGATTGGGATTACAGCCTCGCTGTTCTTGGTGCGCAGTTGGGTTTCCAGATTGAGATGGCCTTTGTTAAAAACCTCTGGGATGGAGCTGGAAATATGGCCGCGTTCAGTTTCGGGAATCAGGTCGAGGATATTCATCTGGCGTATTTCGGCCTTCGAAAATCCGGTTTTTTCTTCAGCGAAGTTATTCCAGCGCAGGATCTTGCCTTGCTGATCAATCAGGGTGAAGACGCCAGGTAAATTGTCGACCACCGCTTCGGCCAATTTCTTTTCGCGCTGCACTTCTTCATAGAGCTGGCTGTTTTGGAGTGCGATAGCAATTTGGGTTGCCAGCAGCTCCAATGTCTCAATTTGTTGAGCGGTGTAGGCATTTGTTCTTGCGCTCTGCATTGAGAAAACGCCGATGACGCGTTCGCCAGCGATCAGGGGAATGCCGACATAAGACTGGGTGAGAGGCCCAGGCTGCAGGATTGGGGCAGCCCACTCTGGCAGGTGGTTGAGATCGGTCAGATAAAGGGTTTTTCGCTGGCTGATGACCAGCCCGGATACCCCTTTGCTGGTATTCAGGTTGCGCGGTTCGGGGTAACGCCGTTCGCCCGATTTGTAGTAAAACGGGAAACGTAGAATGGAAGTGGTGTCGTCGTATAAGGCTAAATAGAAGGTGTCGGCGTCGCCAATGTTCTGGCATTGTTCGTAGAGCGTCTGAAGCAGATGTTCCATATCCAGGCCTGTTTCAATTGCATAGCCAATCTGATTGACCATTCGAAGCTGTTCGGCAGTCTGGTGGGCGGTTTGCTCGCTTTTACGCAGGGCTTCATCGGCGCTTTTGCGGGCAGTGATGTCGCGGTTGGTGATGATGATCCCCTGGAAATCTGGATCCTCGATCAGGCTTTGAATGGTCGACTCGATCCAAATGTTCGAGCCGTTTTTGTGCCTGGATCGGTACTCCCAGCGGTAGGTGACCCCGGGGTTTTGGATAGCTTTGTCCCAAACCTGGCGCCATTCATTGAGATCATCGGGATGGATCGCTTCGAAGCCACTTTTTCCAAGCCGTTCCAGGGCTGTGAAGCCAGTGATCTGTTCAAGGGAGGGGCTGCGGTAAAGGATGTTTCCGAGCGCATCAGTAAAGACGATCCCATCCTGGCTGTTTTCGATAACTGCCCGGTATTTGGCTTCGCTGCGCCGCAGGGTTTCTTCGGCTTGCCGGCGTTCGGCTTGTTCTGTGATGGCTTTTAAGCCGAACGCAATTTCCCCCGCCAGCTCGGTCAGCAGTTCGCATTCTTCCGGGTCAAAGTGATCGGTTTGTTCAGCATATACTGAAAACACCCCATAGAGGGTATCCTGGTGAAGAATGGGCAGGGCGACTGAACTGTGCAGGTTGAGTTGTTCAATTTCTGCCCGCCAGGGTTGACAGCGCTCATCGAGAAGCATGTTCTGACAGACTACATTCTGGCGGGTGAGGGCTGCCTGGGCCGCCGGCAGGAGGCGAGTTTGCTGGCTGTCCTCCCGGAGCATTTGCTCCAGAAGCGCCCGGCCTTCACCGGCAAAAGCCTGGATGTTTGTACTCTGCGCCAGGATCTGGCCTACCCAAACGCAGCGGTAGCCGCGAGTGTTCAGAAGGATGTTGGCGGCCTCTTCCAGCAGGTATTGGGCATTCGGGGCTCGCCGGATCAATTTGTTGACATCTCGAATGGCGCGTAAAACCTGATTTTGGTGCTGGTGGCGTCTTTCGGCGGCGTGTTTGAAAAAGGTCATTTCCAGGCTGGCCCGCAGTTCGCGTTCGCGCACCGGTTTTTGAAGAAAACCATAGCCCCCGCTGAGTTTTGCCTGTTCGAGCAAACCATCATCGGTGTAGGCGGTCAAATAGATGATGGGGATGTCCAGTTTTTGGCGGATCGCTTGAGCCGCCTGGATGCCATCCATGGCGCCGCTTAGATGAATGTCCATCAAAACAGCGTCGGGCTTTTCGGCAAGCGCCGCTGCGACCGCTTCTACACCTGTCGATGCTCTGCCTGCAACAAGATAGCCCATCTCACCCAGCATGGCCTGCAGATTTAATAGAAGAACGGCATTGTCTTCAACGATCAGAATTCTGGTAGATGAGTTCATTTCTTTCCGGGCAGGCTTCAATCGCTGTTGGTCTGGAAAAAGCCAATTCCCCTGTGAATGATGCCTGCCAGAAAGCGATGGGGTCTGAATTGGGTAATTAGCCCCAGTTCGGGTAAGTTCGAAGAGAGGTTGTTTTGTCCGCAGCTGACGATAATTGTGATTGTTTGTTCAGATTGATTATACAAGATATTGTATTTATGTGGGTGATGAGAGCCAGCCTGCTGGCGTGATAAAATCGGTTTATTTGTATCATCTCAATAAGTGATACTGTTGGCGAATCATTTTTGCCCACCCCCAGCCCCTCCCACGGGAGGGGAGAAATACTTTTTCGTAGTTTTGGCCGGTTTACACCGGCCAAAACTACATAAAAAAACACCCCCGCCCTCGAGGGCGGGGGCCGGGGGGTGGGTGAATGAACACCTAAATTGATTCGCCAACAGTATCATAAGTGGGGGAAATTGGGTGTTTTTTTGTGGGCTTCGCCCACAAAAAACACCCAACTTTCCCATTATTGAGTAGGTCCGTTTATTTACCAGGAGTATTCTATGGCGAATTTCAATCCGGAACATAAGGCTGTCCTCGATGATTTGCTGCTGGCGCTGCCGCTGGTGCAGCCTGGAAAGATGTTTGGTTTTCCGGCTTATTATGTCGGGGGGAAGTTGTGCATCTGTCTTTATGAAGAAGGGGTAGGCATCAAGCTGCCAGAAGAAATGGCCCAAAAGCTGCTGGCGCAAGATGAACATGCGATTCCATTCCGCCCGATGGGCAAACCCAAAATGCGCGAGTGGGTCCAAATTAACCTGGTTAAGTCAGATGATTACCGCCAGTACCTTGGCGTTTTTGAGGAATCAATCCAGCATGTGCTGACCGCAGCCGGGCAGGGAAAAACGAAGCGCTAAGGCTGGCGGATGTACTGATCACTGGTCAATCGGGGCAGTTGGGTGTTTTTTGCGGGCTTCGCCCGCAAAAAACACCCAACACCACTCTTTATTGAGAGGATACTTTTAGATCATGTAAATGCCAGCACAATCTGAAACCTGAAGATAATCCGCCCTGCCTGAAATCGCCTGGAGGGCTGGCAGGGCTTCATTGGCGATCCAGTAGGGCTCGTCCTCCCATTGTGCGCCAGCAGCCTGGCGAAAATCTTCCAGGGCCTGACGGGTGGGAAACGAGATGTCAGCAAGAACCATCCGTCCATGTGGAACGAGGATTGTTGACCGGATGTGTTGAATGAGGGCCAGTTTTTGGGCCAGCTCAAAATGGTGAAAGACATAAGCCGAGACAATCCGATCGAAGCGGGGCAGATCAGATGGAAAAGGTTGGCGCAGATCATGCAGAAACAGGTGAGCGGCAGGTAATTTTGGGCGTGCCAGATCCAGCATCTGGCTGGAGAAATCGCTGCACCACAATTGGCAGCCCACAGGTAAGAAAAACTGTGCCAGCCTGCCAGTGCCTGTGCCCAGGTCGAGAACCTTCATCCCGGGTTTGGCCTCAGCGAGTTGGAATGTTTTTGCCAGCACCTCTGAATAGCCCAAAAAGGGGAATCCGGGTTGGGTGACGTCATGGTCGTATCGGGCAGCCCACTGATCGAAATCGGAGGCTGGAAAAGGGTCGGTCTGGTCTGTTGGATTCACTGCGTATAAGAAATTTTTGGGTGTTTTTTTGGTGGCGCAGCCACCAAAAAAACACCCAAAATAATGGGGTTAATTGGTCTGTGATTGAAGGGCGGGCGGCTCAAACTGTGGCTTGTGGTTCATAGCAAAGCAGGACAATCCCACAGGCGAACGCCCTGGATGCCTTCAGGACCAGTTTTTGGGTGCTTTTCAGCTCTTTAAAGATCGGCATTCCTGTGCCAATTGCGGCAGGATTAACCAATAAATGATATTCATCCACCAATCCATTTTGGATCAGGCTTGATACAAATCCCGCTCCGCCATAGGCGATGATGTCGCTGCCGGCTTGTTTTTTGAGCTGCATGATTTCGTCCACCAGGCTGCCTTTTGCCAGGACAGTGTTGGCCCATTCTGACTTCTCAAGGGTTTTGGTGAAAACGACTTTGAGCGTGTTGTTTATTTTTTCGGCGCCATCTTCCTCGGGGTGAGCGGCCCAGTGCGGAATAAAACCCTGGGCAAGTTTGCGTCCCAGCACAATACAGTCTACTGGGGCTGTTATTTCTGTGACATACTGATTGAGTTCAGCGTCCCAGTTTAAAGTCATCCAATCCATTTCCCCGTTTGGGCCTGCGATGTACCCGTCTACCGTCATTTGTACTTGAAGTTTTAATTTGCGCATGGTCGTGTTTTCCTGTTATTGCGATAATTCGTATCATCTCAATAAGCGGGGGAAGTTGGGTGTTTTTTGTGGGCGAAGCCCACAAAAAACACCCAACACCCCACTTTAATCAGAAGATACGATAATACTTAAAATGGGTCGAGAAAGTAACCGTGGTTGGAATCCAGTTCAAGTATACCTGAAGTTGTCCGAATAATCCGGCTGTTTCCAGATCAGCGCAAAATATCCCTGGCAAGGGCGAGGATTTGTTCCTGGTTCAGCGCCTGGCCTTCGGCCCAGGCTGTCTGATATTCTGCTGCGGTCAGTTTTTGGCGGGTTTGCGACTGGCGGCGTTCGAAGTCCATCTGATAAACCGGGGGGTGGACACGCCCGTTGGTTTTGTTCCATTCTGCAACCCAGCTCAGACAAGCGGCTGCCTGTTTTGGCATTCCGCTGTCTGCCGCGTAGCAGGCAATGTATGGCAGAACATACTCCGCAGAGAAAATCCAATCGGCCTGTGTTTTCAAAAGCTGCAGGCCGACTAAAAGATGATCCTGCGCTTCAGTTCTTTGGCCCCGCAGCCGCTCTACCTCTGCGAGGAGGCAGTAGGTGTTGGCTTTATCTGTCTCCCACTGCGGCAAAGCGAGCGCCTGGAGATAATGGTCAGCCGCCAGGTCAAAGTTTCCTTGAAAGCGGGCGATTTCGCCAAAGCCTTTGCGAATTTTGTAAAGGAAGCGATCTTCGGGTGTGTCCTGAACCAAATCCCTGCCCTGCTCCAGAAAAGACAGCGCCTGATCAAACCCACCGCTACCCAGGGCCACAAACCCCAGGCTCATGAGATAAAAGGAAACGTATGAAAGGTCGTGCGCCTCCTGGGCCAGAGAGAGGGCTTCTGAGAAGTAATTGTGAGCTGCCGCCCAGTCGCCGCGTTCTGTACTCAGCAGCCCCAGGAAATTCAACCCCAGCGCCCACCAGCTAAGATCCCCTGCCTTGCCAAGGAAAACCAGGCAGTCTTCAAAGAGCGAACGGGCAGAATCGAATTTTTGGCGATACCAGGCTAACTGCCCGAGCCGGTAAAGACCAATTCCAATCAGGCGGTTGTCTTTAACGATGTGGGCTTTGTTCAGGCTTTGCTCATAAAATGCCTGGGCAGAATCGAATTCGCCGTTGAATAAGGCATAACTGCCGTACGCTCCCAAAACAACCGCCAGGAAGTGGTCGTCTTCCAGCCTGGCCGCCAGGGAAAAACTTTCTTCGAGATAAATTTTTACGGTTTCTGAACCTGACCCCGGCGTATTGGTGGCCAGGTTGTAATAGTTTAACAGCGCCACGGCCCGGGGCAGGCTGAGGGTGTGCTGGCTTTTTTGGAGGAACTTCTCAAACCAATCCAGGCCCTCGCTGCGGTACCCCCCGCGGATGTGCCACAGCGTGAAGAGCGAATTTGCCAGGCGCAAGCCCGCTTCACTGCTGCCTTCGGCCGCCCATTCCAGGGCGGCTTGAAAATTGGCATAATCCATTTCCAGCTGGTTGAGTAAACCGGCCATTTCCCGTTTGGACAGCCCGGGCGCAATCCGTTCGGATAATTTCAGGAAGTAATCCAGATGCCTGTCTTTCAGCTGGACGGGGTTTTCAGGCTGAACGAGCTTTTCGCGGGCATACTGGCGGACAGTTTCAAGCAGCGAATAACGCGTATCGCTGTTCGCTTTGTGATTGACCACCACAAGTGATTTATCCACCAGCAGGGTGAGCAGTTCAAGCGTGTCATCGCTTCCACAGATCGCTTCGGCGGCTTCCAGCGTCCAGCCGCCCATGAAGATCGAAAGCTGCTGCAAAAATATCTGTTCAGCCTGGGAGAGTAAACGGTAACTCCAATC
>Ga0268298_10000867_pt1 | contig 37819 bp, 35 predicted proteins | sample WWTPWeurt_MetaG_FD_194462 | JGI IMG/M metagenome (GOLD analysis project Ga0268298, IMG submission 194462) | Activated sludge microbial communities from WWTP in Nijmegen, Gelderland, Netherland - WWTP Weurt | ecosystem: Engineered > WWTP > Aerobic digester > Activated sludge | place...
TCGGTCGAGTCGCGTCTCGGTGCTTCCGTCGGCGGATGTGACTACAAGCAGAGTCGAATGAGCGCGTATCGCCTTGAGATTTTCAAAGAAATCGCCAAGGAAATCGGCAAGGATTACAAGAAGCTCAAGGTTTCATGTCCGCCGAAAAGCTACAAGGGAACTGGCGGCGCTATGGGGGCGGCGCAGTTTATGTCGGACACGTGGAAGGGATACAAGAGCACGATCGCGTCGCGAACAGGACACAATCCGCCCAATCCGTGGAATTTGACCGACGGCGTTATGGCGATGGCGTCGAAACTCGCGAATGACGGCGGTGCCAAGAAAGGGAGTACGACCATTACGAGCCCGTGCACCAAGAAGAAAGTGAGCGTGAAATGGGAGGTCTACGCCTCGATGAAGTATCTCGGCTGGTCGTGCTACGCGCTCAACAATTATTCAAAAACGATTCAAAGTTTGTCGGGGAATTACAAGAGTTTATAGAATGATCGGTATTCTGAATAGCGGCGAAAATCTTCGTGCCTCCGCGATATTGGGAGTGTGATATAATTGGAAAAAGTGTGTCGTGATGAAAATAAAAAATCAACAACTCAAGGAGTTTATTCTTGATTCCGACTTGGTGCCGCAGGAGGCGCTTGAGGCGGCGTTTCAGGAGGCGGAGCGCGCCGGGGGACTTCTCGGGAGTATGCTTCTTGAGAAGAAGCTTCTCTCCGAAACGGATCTTCAGAAACTTTACGCCTATATTCTCGGCATCCCGTTTGTCGATCTCTCGAAAGAGGCGATCGCGACGGATATTCTCCATATTGTGCCCGAGCCGATCGCGAAGAAGTCGCATGTGGTCGCCTTTGAAAAGGCGGGCGGCAATTTGAAGGTCGCAATGCTCAATCCCGATGATCTTCAGACGATTGATTTCATCAAGAAGAAAACAGGGCTCAAGGTGGTACCGTGTCTTACGACCAAGGAGAGTATCAATCAAGTACTCCGCCAGTACGAGAAGAGTCTGAAAGCCGAATTCGGTGATATTTTGAATACCGGCGATGGAGGGGAGGCAACCCTGGAAGCGTATGGCGTCGAGCCGGATCCGGAACAAAATCTCGAGAAGGTGGCGCAGGGCATTCCCGTTATTCGCGTTGTCGATACGCTCATCAAACACGCGATTTTGCAGTCGGCGAGCGATATCCATATCGAACCTGAGGAAAAGGAAGTTCACGTGCGGTACCGGATAGACGGTATTCTCCACGACGCAATGACCCTCCCGCGCGATATCGCGGCGGGGATTGTGGCGCGCATCAAGGTGTTGTCGAACCTGAAGCTCGACGAGCATCGACTCCCGCAAGACGGTCGGTTCAAGATTGAAAGCGATGAGCGAAAAATTTCCTTTCGCGTGAGTATTCTCCCCGTCTTTGATGGGGAAAAGATTGTGATGCGACTCCTTGACGAATCATCGAAGGGTTTGACGCTCGAGAAAATGGGATTTGCCGGGCTGCCGCTCGAGATCGTCCATCGCGAAATCAAAAAACCAAACGGTATGGTGTTGGTGACGGGACCGACCGGAAGTGGCAAGACGACGACGCTCTATACGGTGATGGATATTTTGAATACGCCAGAAGTGAATATCAGCACTGTCGAAGATCCGGTCGAGTATCGGATGCCGAGGGTGAACCAAACGCAGGTGAACGCGAAAATCAATATGACGTTTGCGGGAGCGCTTCGTTCGCTCTTGCGGCAGGACCCGGATATCATTATGGTGGGGGAGATCCGAGATGAGGAGACGCTCGAGATCGCGCTTCACGCGGCGATGACCGGGCACCTCGTGTTATCGACACTCCATACCAATAGCGCCGCCGCCGCGATTCCGCGTATGATTGATATGGGCGCCGAGCCGTTCCTTATCGCGTCAACGACCAATGTGGTGATTGCTCAACGTTTGGTGCGACGCTTGTGCGGCGAGTGCCGTGAGGAGTATCATATGAAGAAAGCGGAGGTGGCGACGCTTGCCAAAACATTCAATGTGGCGGAAATCATGACGGCGCTCAAAAAGGAAGGTCAGACGAAGGAAAAGCTCGCGAGTGTGTCTGATTGGGAGGACGTAGCGTTTTTCCGGGCAAAGGGATGTGATCAATGTGGTGGCGAGGGGTATCGCGGGCGTATCGGTATTTATGAAGTTTTCGAGATGACGAGTGATATTCGGCGACTGGTTATGGAATCGGCGACCTCGGAAATGCTCGAAAAGGCGGCGAAGGAAACCGGAATGCTCACTATGGTGGAAGACGGATTTTTGAAGGCGGTTCTCGGAATGACATCGCTTGAAGAGATTCTTCGAGTGACGAAGGAATAGTTTTTTCTCTCGGGCTATGGTACAATGAGTCGTCGTTTAATGATGAAGTGTTGAATTTTTTAATCCGATTTCTTTTTTCTTATGCATGAGGAAACACCATTACGCTTCGGTCCTCGAACCGGACAAGGGAACCTTTCTTCGACGCCAGCTTCTTCGAATGTGCACAGCTTTTTCGGTCGAGGGGAGGGGAAGAATTCTTCCGATGAGGTGCGCCCTGAGGGTTCATCCTCTCGAGCCTCGTGGATTGTGACCTTTCTGGATCGGATGGCGACGACGAGCCTCTTTATGATCTTTTTCGGTTTCCCACTCTTTTTTCTTTCGATGACGCTTCAGGGGCTGGTCTTTGAAAAACAAATGTTTTTTTATTTTTGGCTCCTCCTGGGTCTTATCGGGTGGGTATCGAAGGGGATTGTGACGGGGGAACTTCGTATTCGACACACGCCGCTTGATATCCCGATTCTCCTGGTATGGGCGACGGTGGGAATCTCATGTTTTTTTTCGGTGGACAAATGGCATAGTCTCTGGGGATTTTTCGGCGATCCGTCGCGCGGGTTTCTCAATGTGACGGCGCTCACGCTTGCCTATTTTTTCATCACGAGTCACGTGACGGTTCGGCGTTTTCAGTTTCTCTTGGGAGCAATTCTTCTTTCGGGGACACTCGTTGCTATGTGGACGGCGCTTGCGTTTTTCGGTATTCGTTTTCTTCCGGAGGCGCTTCTCAAATACGCGCCACTCAGTCTTTTTGGTACGATGAAGTCGCTCACGCTCTTCTTCGGGATGCTTCTTCCACTGTTTCTTCTCGGGTTTGTCACGATCTTTCAGTGGTTCAAAGAAAAAAACTGGGCGTTTTGGGCTCTCCTTGGGACGCTCTCTCTCGGTCTTTTGCTTGATCTTTACATCCTTCTTGCAGTGTACGCGTTTACGCCGTGGTTTCCGGTATTGGTGGGTGTGAGCTTTTTCCTCATCTATGTATTGGCGCAGGTGGTACGACTTGGGGATCGTTTCAATTGGATGCCGATGGCGCTCTTCGTCGTGGTCTTGGTGTGTCTTATGATTGGAAATCAGGGGAATGCCTTCCTGTCGAAGAAAACCACGATTCTTCCCGAAGTGGCGCTTGATCAGTCATCGTCGTGGACGGTAGCGAAGGAAGCTCTCAAGGAACGAATGATTGTAGGGTCGGGACCGGCAACCTATGGCTACAACTTCTCCCTGCACAAGCCCGATTCCTTGAATGCGGGTTTGCAGAATAACTTTCGTTTCTATCAGGGGGGAAATTTCTTCTTTGAATTGGTGCCGACGGTTGGTGTGGTTGGTGGGTTTTTCTTTCTTATCCTACTTCTCACCTATCTCGGACTGGGACTCGTGAGCCTCTCTCGTGAGAAGGAGCGAAACAAAATATTTTCTCTCGGTATTTGGGCATCCTCGTTTATTTTTGTAGCGGCTCTGTTTCGAACGCCGATCGAAGGGCCAACCTTCATTTACGGCACGCTTCTTATGGCGCTCGCCGTTCCGGTTCTTCTCGAGGAGGGCGGGCGCGGCGGCGATATGATTCGCCTCTCACTCAAAGCATCGCCCAAATTTGCGCTCGCGCTCGCCTTTACCTTTATGACGGTGTCTGCCGGCGTCGCGTTTCTCTTCGCCTTTGTCGGCAAAGCGTTTTTGGCGGATATTCATGCTGGGCGAGCGAGTCGGATGGCGGCGACCGAGGTGAATGACGAAGCGCTTGGGCTTATGGCGCGATCGCTCTCTCTCTTCCCCTATGAGGGACGCTATTATGCGACGTTGGGGCAGATGTATATGTCGGTGGTCAACAAGGAAGCGGCGAAGCCCGAGGGGGAGCGAAATCTTGATCTTATCAAGACAACGGTAGAGCGAAGCGCGGTTCCGCTGGTTGACGAAGCGATGCGGCGTATGCCGAATGATGCCTTTATTCACGAAGTGTCCGGACAGGTGTATGAGAATGTGAGTCTTCTTGCCGGATCCGATCCGGAAGTGCTCGCGCGAACGGGGAATGTGTATCGTCGCGCACTCGATCTTGAGCCGAAGAACCCCTCGTTTTATGTCAAGCTCGGCCTTATCAATCGCGTTCTCGCCAATCGCGATGACAAGAAGAGTGTTCGGTCGGATCTCTTAAACGAGGCAAAGGAGTACTTCACGACGGCGATTGAAAGAAAACCGGATTTTATTGCCGGGTATCTCAATCGCGGACTGACCGAGGAAGCACTTGGCAATACCGGCGGCGCCGTGAACGACCTTGAAAAAGCGCTCAAGATAGGTCCGAATGCCGATGTCCAGTTTCATCTCGCAAGAATTCTTCAGGTACGTGGAGCGGGGGATGATTTGAATCGAGCGGAGCGGGTTTCGCTTGATGCGCTTAAGCGAAACGACAAAAGTATCAATGTGCTCCTCAATCTCGGGTTTGTGTATGAGAAACAAAAGAACAAAGATAAAGCGATAGAAACGTATCGAAAGTTGCTTGCCGTTTTTGACGCCCCGTCGTCTTCGGAGGATGGGAAGAAAGATATTCCCGAGACGTCCCGCGTGTTGGGCGAGAGCGATCAGTATGCCGAAGTGCGCAAGCAGGTTCAGACGCTCATCGACAATGTCGAGAGCGGAAAGGGGAATCTTTCTCCGACTCCACCCGCTCTTTCCGAAACTCCGGCAAGTACGCCAACGGAAATTCCGGCGGAGGCACGCAGTGATTCAACAGCTCCCGCCGTACTTCCCGCTCCGGTTTCTCCGGCAACGACCCCTGAACTTCCGGGACTTCCGGAAACCCCGAGACCGTAGGCGTGAGCGGTATTCTTTGCGCGTATTCTCTGAAAATGTCCCGAATATTCGGGACATTTTTTCATACGCGTTTGCGGAATGGGAGGATTGCTTGACAGGCTGGTTTCATTTGCTATTATGGCTATTGCGCAAGAAGGAAGACTTCCTCTCCTCTTTTTTTCTCATCATTTTCGTAGGTATCGTTTGCGCTGAAATGTCGAGTCTTCGTTTCGAAGATTTTCGTTTCCGCGCAAGGAGGGCACCTTGACAATTCGGTCTCTTGTTTTTCTTTTGGTATGCGGAAGCGGGGAGGAATAAGAGACAAAGAGAGTGTAGGTGAAGCGACGCCGGTTGGGTAAAAACTGCCCGATCGGCAACCGTAGGTCCGAAAGATATTCGTCTCGCAAGGGACGAAATTTCTCGGACAACAATGAAAAGCGGTTACACATGCGCATGGTGGATGCCTAGACTTGAGCAAGCGATGAAGGACGTAGCAGGCTGCGATAAGCCTCGGGGAGCCGCCAAGCAGGCTTTGATCCGGGGATCTCCGAATGGGACAACCCTCTCCCGCGCAAGCGGGAGAATCACACATCTGAATATATAGGATGGTGAAGCGCACCCGGGGAACTGAAACATCTTAGTACCCGGAGGAACAGACATCAATAGAGATTCCGTCAGTAGTGGCGAGCGAACGCGGAACAGCCTAAACCCATTGCCTTCGGGTAATGGGGGTTGCGAGGTAAACGGACTCGTTTGATCGGGGTTTGATTGGTTTTTGTCTAGCGGAACGGTCCTGGAAAGACCGACCAGAGAGGGTGAAAGTCCCGTAGGCGAAAGACAAAAACACGAATGCGTTTATTCTCAAGTAGGGCGGGGCCGGAGAAACCCCGTCTGAATCCGGGAGCACTAACTTCCAAGGCTAAATATTGCTCAAGATCGATAGTGAACAAGTACCGTGAGGGAAAGGTGAAAAGCATCCCGGTGAGGGAGATGAAATAGTTTCTGAAACCATGTCGCTAACGAAGAGTCGGAGCCCTGTCTTTATTGATGGGGTGACGGCGTGCTTTTTGCAGAACGAGCCAACGAGTTTGCTCTACGTGGTCGCCTAAGGAACGAGAGTTCCGGAGGCGTAGTGAAAGCGAGCCTGATAAGGGCGTTTATGATCGCGTGGACAAGACCCGAAGCCGGACGAGCTACATATGAGCAGGGTGAAGCGGAGGTAAAACTTCGTGGAGGCCCGAACCCACGAGCCGTGCAACACTCGGGGATGACTTGTGTGTAGAGGAGAAATTCCAATCGAGTTCGGCGATAGCTGGTTCTCTCCGAAATAGCTTGAGGGCTAGCGTCGCGGAAGTAGGGTCGGGAGGTAGAGCTACTGGATGAGAATCCGCGGGCAACCGTAGGGTTTTCAACCAAACTCCGAATGCCCGATACCCGTACCGCGGCAGTCAGAAATCCGGGGCTAAGCTCGGATCTCAAAAGGGAAACAGCCCAGATCGTCATCTAAGGTCCCTAAATTCATGTTCAGTGGAAAAGGAAGTGAAGTTTCTCGGACACTTAGGAGGTTGGCTTAGAAGCAGCCATCCTTTAAAGAGTGCGTAATAGCTCACTAATCTAGAGACTTCGCGCCGAAAATGTAACGGGGCTAAACATGATACCGAAGATACGGGCTTCACTTTTTATTTATAAAAAGTGAAGCGGTAGGAGAGCGTTCCCTGTGCGCTGAAGCTCGCACCGCGAGGTGGGGTGGAGTGCAGGGAAGTGAGAATGTTGGCATGAGTAACCGCAATGTGCGTGAAATCCGCACACACCGAAAGTCCAAGGTTTCCCGGGCAACGGCGATCGTCCCGGGGTTAGTCGGTCCTAAGGCAAGGCCGAAAGGCGTAGTCGATGGCAAATCGGTTAATATTCCGATACTTTGAACGCATTCGATGGAGTGACGCATTCTAGTATTCTTCGCGCATTATTGGATTTGCGTAGAGGTATTGAGGGCGTCGGGCAGGCAAATCCGCCCGGCATTCTCCCAAGATATCTCTGAACGTCCGGATTTATTCGGATGAACGAAGAAAAGCAGGGTGCCAGGAAAAACTTCTCAGGTATGTGCGTTCGAAACCGTACTAAAACCGACACAGGTGGACTGGGCGAGTAGCCCAAGGTGAACGAGAGAACCTTCGTTAAGGAACTCGGCAAAAAAGCTAGGCGTACGTTTGCAATATGCCTTGCCCCGATGCAAATCGGGGCCGCAGCGAAAGTTTCCCAAGCGACTGTTTACCAAAAACACAGGTCTCTGCAAACCCGCAAGGGGAAGTATAGGGGCTGACGCCTGACCAGTGCTGGAACGTTAACGGGAGCGGTTCACGCCAATCCCCGAAGCGCCAGTGAACGTCGGCGATAACTATAATCGTCCCAAGGTAGCGAAATTCCTTGACAGGTAAATTCTGTCCCGCATCAAAGGCGTAACGACTTGGGAACTGTCTCAACGAAGGACTCGGTGAAATCGCAATGACGGTAAAGATGCCGTCGACCTACAGTTAGACGAAAAGACCCCGTGGAGCTTTACTATAACTTGGTATTGAATAGAAGTTGTGGTTGCCGAGATTAGGTGGGAGGCTATGAAGTTCCGATTCCGGTCGGGATGGAGCCAACAAGTGGAATACCACCCTGCTATGATTTTTATTCTCACCCTGGGCCGTTAGTTGGTTTCTACGATAGTCAAAGCTTTTCTTCATTGATTTGCTTTGGCTGGATTTATTGTGTTTAATATCGTTCTAGAAATCAGCTACCGGTCCGGGGACAGTGCCTGGTGGGTAGTTTGACTGGGGCGGTCGCCTCCTAAAAAGCAACGGAGGCGTTTACTAAGGTAGGCTAGGTCCGGATGGAAATCGGGCCGATAGCGCAAAAGCACAAGCCTGCTTTACTGAAAGACCCATACGTCGATCAGTCACGAAAGTGGAATTTAGTGAACCGACCATCCCTCGTAGGAGGGTGGAAGATCAACAGATAAAAGTTACCCCGGGGATAACAGGCTAATCACTCCCAAGAGTCCACATCGACGGAGTGGTTTGGCACCTCGATGTCGGCTCATCGCATCCTGGGGCTGGAGAAGGTCCCAAGGGTTTGGCTGTTCGCCAATGAAAGCGGTACGCGAGCTGGGTTCAAACCGTCGTGAGACAGGTTGGTCTCTATCTACTGTAGGCGTCATTACTTGAGAGGAGTCTTTCCTAGTACGAGAGGACCGGAAAGAACGGACCTCTGGTGTATCGGCTGTTCTGCCAAGGGCACTGCCGAGTAGCTATGTTCGGACCGGATAACTGCTGAAAGCATCTAAGCGGGAAGCCGACCTCAAGATAAGGTAATCGCTTCGATTTATCGAAGCAGGATATCCTCGGAGACTACGAGGTTGATAGGCTTCAGGTGGAAGCTCCGTGAGGAGTGGAGCCGAGAAGTACTAATATATTCAAGATATCGCTTTTCAATGTTTCGGTTGCCGATCAGACCGTTTTTCCAAACGGCCGGTAACGTTCACACACTCTCTTTGTTGTTTTTGTTTCGAACTCGAGATAGCATCTCGGCGAAACATTGGATGTTGCTTTCTTGGTGATTCTGGCGAGAAGGGTACACCTCTTCCCATTCCGAACAGAGCCGTTAAGCTTCTCAGCACCGATGGTACCCCGCTTTGCGAGGGAGAGTAGGACGTCGCCAAGACAGTGTCATTCAATGATTTCGATCTCGAAAGTTTCGAACTCTTTTGAGAAGGCCTCTTTTATGGGGGCTTTTTCTTTTTTTCGAATTTTCTCTATACTGGAGGGGGTCGGCTGCGAGGTGTGAGGAAAATATTCGCCTCCTTCTCGTCTTTTCCGACATGCTTTTTTTGTTTTCTCTTATGGATCACCGAAGTCAAAAAAAAATAGTGTTTGGAGCGATATATAGCGCGCTTTTGTTGGGAGCGGCGTATCTTGTGTATCTCCCGTTCAGACCGCCGGAAACTTGTGTTGACGGCAAAAAGAATCAGAATGAAACCGGTATCGATTGCGGCGGTGTTTGTTCCGCTTGCGTGGTGGCTCCGATTTTGGAAGATATACGCGTGATTGAATCGGCGTGGGTTTCGGGAGGGAGAGGAAATATCTACGATGTTGTCGGGAAGATTTCCAATCCGAACAATGACTACGGCGCATCAAGTGTCCCCTATACCTTTCGAATACTGGATACTTCCGGCGGAACGCTTCTTGAAAAATCCGGGGAGAGTTTCGTACTCCCTCAAGAAGAAAAATATATTGTTGAGACCAGCGTTTCGCTTTCCGGTGAACCGGCTCGGGTCGAAATGGTTCTTGGAGAGATCGGCTGGGAGAAGTTTTCCGATTATAGGGAGAAGCCGGCGCTCGATGTTTACAATAAGCGTTTTGAAGAAATTTCATCCGGCATCGGTTTCGGAGAAGCAAAAGGATTGGTCGTGAATAACAGCCCGTTTGACTTTATTGATCTCGGCATCGTTGTCGTACTTCGTGATGGCGGAAATCGAGTGGTCGCGCTTCAGAAGACCGATATGCAGACGCTTCGGTCCGGCGAACAACGCGATTTTACGCTCAAGTGGCCGGATCCTTTTTCAGGCGATGTTAAGAGAGTTGAGGTGCAAACCGATGCGAATGTCTATAGAACCAGCACATTTATCCGGCAGTATCTCCCGACGATGACCGAATCCTTTCAGAAGTTGGATCAGTAAAGGTAATGAATGGGGAACAATAAGCGTGGGTTTTCCGCCCGTGTGTTGCTCGTTGTTTTTTATTCACCGATTTTTTTGTATGCTCCGACGATTTTTTCAGGGAGATTGGATATTGCTTTCGGCGGTCTACCTTTTGTTGGGTATCGGTTTGTTGACGATATACAGCTTGTCGGATGGGTTTCCGCACCAAAATATTTTCGCGCGTCAGTCGGTGTTCGCGGTTTTGGGAACGCTCGCGCTTATTTCGTTTCCATTTTTCGACTATCGACATCTCTCGAAGCTGAGTACGCCACTGTATTTCCTTATGGCGGGAGTTCTCGCGGGAGTGCTTTTTTTCGGAAGCACTATTCGCGGGACATCGGGATGGATACAGCTGTTCGGTTTTCAGTTTCAGCCGGTTGAATTTTCAAAGATTGTCCTTATTATTTTTCTCGCGAGCTTCATTTCGCAAAAGCGAAGCGAGCTCGGTGACTTTGTTCGGTTGGTCGCCTCTCTTTTCCTGACATCCATTCTTGTTTTCTTGGTCTTGAGGCAACCCGATTTGGGAAGCGCGCTCGTCCTTGTCGGTATATGGTTTTCGATGGTTGCGGTTTCGGGTATTCGGAAGCGACACCTCGCTTTTTTGGGAGTGATTTTTTCTCTTACGGTATGTACCGGATGGTTTTTCTTGGCGCCATACCAGAAAGAAAGAATCTTTACATTTCTTCATCCGGAGAGTGATCGGCAGGGGAGTGGATACAATGTGTTTCAATCGCTTGTCGCGGTCGGTTCCGGCGGCTTGAGTGGGAAGGGATTGGGACATGGATCGCAGTCTCAGTTTCAGTTCTTGCCCGAGCGACATACGGATTTTATTTACGCCGTTGTTTCCGAGGAACTTGGCTTTATCGGCGCGGGACTGGTTTTATTTTTGTTTGGTGTTCTTTTTTTTCGCGTGATCGGCGCGGCGCTTTCGGCACCGGATAATTTCGGATATCTTCTCGGTATGGGGATGGTTGCCATGCTTTTTATTCAGGTGGCGATCAATATCGGTATGAACGTCGGCGTTCTTCCCGTGACCGGTATCCCGCTTCCTTTGGTGAGTTACGGAGGTAGCTCGCTTCTCTCGGTTTTTTTCGGGATTGCCATAGTGCAGAATGTCGCTTCTCGCCGAAAGGAACATAAATCGTACGAATGGTCAGGTTGTTAGGGTCGGGACAAACCCCTTCTTAATTGGACATTTTCTTGTTCCTCATTCTTGACAGTGATTGGCATTTTTGATACACTGATCCAGTATTCTTTTCTCTTCTTTATGCGGACACTCGTCATTGTTCAAGTTGTTGTCGCGGTTCTCCTTATTATCTCGATTCTTTTGCAGAGTCGCGGTTCCGGCATAAGCGCGTCCGCGCCCGGAGGAAACTATTACGCGAAGCGCGGATTCGAGAAATTTCTTTTGTATGCGTCAGCCATTCTTGCCATTTTGTTTGTTTTTCTTGCCGGATTGAATGCCTATATTTCCCAACGGTGGTAGTGCCTCTTGTAAGAGCGTTTCTCCTCTTTTTCTCGGATCTTACGAGGCGCGCAACCTTGATAATAATTGTAATTTTGACGTATTCGTACCTCGCTACTTCAATTCTTTTCTCCCAAAAGGTGGGGAATCTTTCTTGAGACACTTCGTCTTTGGGAGAAGGTGATGGTGTTCACTCTTCTCCTCTTTGTTGTTTTGGGGATGTTGGTTTGGCTTGCCATGTTGTTTTTTGCGTTTACCAAATCGGTTCCGACGGGGGGCGGCGTGTATACCGAGGGCATTGTCGGTGAGCCGAGGCAGATCAATCCTATTTTGTCGCAGGTAACCGAGGTGGATGCAGATTTGGTTCAGATGGTGTATAGCGGTCTTTTTTCGTATGACGAGGCGGGGAAAATTCGTAAGAATCTCGTTGATCAGTATGACTTGGTTGAGGATGGGAAGAAGTATGTAATGAGACTTCGCCAGGACGTCAAATGGCATGATGGTCAGGGTTTATCGGCGGACGACGTCGTTTTTACCTTTCGTACGATTCAGGATCCGTCATACAAGAGTCCGCTTCGCGCCAACTGGCAGGGAGTTGAGGTTTCCAAAGAGGATGACTTTACCGTGGTCTTTTCCTTGAAGAAGCCGTACTTTGATTTTCTTGAAAATCTTACCATTGGGATTCTCCCGAAGCACATATGGGAAGGAATCGCCTCCGAAAAATTCGCCCTTGCCGAAGTCAATTTGAATCCGATCGGTTCGGGGCCGTTTCGCGTTGAAGGTTTTAAAAAGGATTCGAATGGGACATTTCTTTCGTATGAGCTTCGCGCGTTTCCCTTGTATTTCGAAGGAGCTCCCTTTATTCAAAAAATCATTTTTTATTTCTACAAAAGTGAAGATGAATTGCTTGCGGCGTATAATCGCCGGGAAATACTCGGGATGAGCAATGTGACTCCGGAAAAAGCCTCTCTTGTTTCGGAAAAGAAAGATGCTCATGTTCTGGAGTTAACGCAGCCCCGTGTTTTCGCGGTTTTTCTTAATGAAAAAAAGAACGTGGCGCTTGCGGATGAGCGGGTCCGGAAGGCGCTCGCGCTTGCGACAAACCGCGAGGAGATTATTCGCGACGTCTTGAATGGTCGCGCCGAAGCTGCATATTCGATGTTCTCTTCCGGTATGAGCGCCTATTCGAATGCCGGCGAGGCATATGCATTCCGTCCGGAGGAAGCGGTGAGAATGCTCGAAGAAGCCGGGTGGAAAAAGAATAGTGAGGGGATTTTTGAAAAAGACGGCACGCGTATTGAATTCGAAATTGCCGTGCCAAATTGGGTGGAGCTTGTCAAAACCGCTCATTTGCTGGAGAATGAATGGAAGGAGGTCGGGGTTCGCGCCTCGGTTCGGGTGTTGGAAAATATTTCCGATGCTCAACGGACGATTCGGTCGCGCGAGTACGCGGCGCTTCTCTATGGGCTTGCTATGACATTCGAGCCGGACCCGTACTCGTTTTGGCATTCGAGCCAGACGGGCGAAATGGAGAATAACTTTGCCATGTTTTCGGATAAACGGGCGGATGAATTGCTTTCGAACGCGCGGGAAACGCTCGATGAGAATGCTCGTTCCGGTATGTATCGCGAGTTGCAGGAGATACTCGCGAATAAAATGCCGGCGGTGTTTCTCTATTCGCCGCGGTACCTTTCCGTTCGGCATAGCGATGTTCGGGGATTTTCGGTTCGAGCCATCAATACGCCGGCATCTCGATTTCAGGATGTTTCTCGTTGGTATATGAACACTAAGCGTGTACGAAAGTAATATTGCGACCTATGGAAAAAGAAAAAAACGACGCGGATCCGTCGAATTTTCGACGAATGATATCGGAGTCTCCCGGACAGTTCCGAGTTGGTTTTGAATTGGGGAAGAACATCTCTCTTTCTGGAGACTATTCTTCCGTAGAGATTTCCGGTATGGGTGGTTCGGCATTGCCGGGGAACTTGCTTCGTATTTACCTCGCTGATCATTTTCGTCGTTTTGACGGAAAGCACCCGATCGCGATTTATCAAAACCGTTTCTACGGTCTTCCGCACGAGGCGTATCAAAAGGGCTGTCTTAATTTTATCTGCTCCTATTCCGGAAATACCGAAGAAACCGTTGCCGCTTTTGAAGAAGCAATCGCACATAAGCTTCCCTCGGTTGGTATTTCCGCTGGCGGAAGGGTAGAAGCGCTGTGTCGTGAGCATGGTATCCCGCATATCAAGCTCCCGATTCCGTTTCCGAATTTTCAACCACGCGTGGGAACCGGGTATTTTTTCGGGGCGATATTCGGCGTATTGGTGAAGCTTGGAATGGTGACGGATACGTGCGATGAATTGACTCGCGAGGCGGAAGGTCTTGTTTCCGAAATGTCAACCCTCGAAGAAAGAGGCAAAGTGTTGTCCGGGAAACTTGTCGGGAAGACTCCGGTTGTATACGCGAGTCCTCGATATAAGGCGGTTGCCATGATTTGGAAGATTAAAATGAATGAGAATGCGAAGACGCCGGCGTTTTGGAATTTTTTCCCGGAGCTTAATCACAACGAGATGGTTGGATTTACGAATCCGCAAGGAAAATTCTTCCTCTGTCTTTTGCGAGATGCGGATGATGTGCCGCAAAACTTGAAGCGATTCGATGTGACCGCGCGCCTTCTTGAGGAGCGAAGCATTTCATCCGAGGTGATCGATATGGGTGCGGGAAGTGTTTTTACCAAGATATTTCGCACGATACTCCTGGGCGATTGGGCGTCGTATCATCTCGCCCTTCGCTATGGCGTCGATCCGACGCCCGTTAATATGGTGGAGGAGCTCAAGAAAATGCTCGCGTGAATATGGGGCGCTTGGTATCCGACAATCAAGTATGGATACCCTTGATTTCGGTATCGGAATTTTTGGTGTTTCTCGCGTATGTAATAGGGTAAGTGGCGGAATTGGTATACGCGCTGGCTTCAGGAGCCAGTGGGAGCAATCCCTTGGAGGTTCGAGTCCTCTCTTACCCACATTGAAAATCGCGTAACCATGATGGCGGTCGATACGTTGCGGTTCTCGCTTCTTTTTTCTTGCGCGCTCTTGCGCGCCGAGAGTTCTTGAGATTTCTTGTTTGTTTCGTTCTTAATTCTTTATTTGTATTTCTTTATGTTTGATTCATCTTTTTCGTCTTCTCCAGGGACGTATGTTCCGGGGGCTCCCGGGAATCCCAAGCGTTTTCCGAGGAGAAGGTTGCCTCGTCATCAGCCGCACAGTCGAAACGTTTCTTCTCCGGGAGGAATCGTTTCGTCGCAGGGTCGCGAGCGCTCATTTTCCTCACCTCGAAATATTTCCGATAGGCGCCAATCGGCGCCAATCGGTCGCGAGCCGTTGTCTTTGGGGTCGCTTTCTTCGTTTCTCGCCGAGCCGCTTCGAAAGATTCCGTTTGATCGGGATCGAAAATTTGTCACGTCTCCGAATCCGGCGATTCGCGCGAATACACCTTCCCGCCACCAATCGCCCGGGGTTCCTTCTCATCAGTCATCGAATCCGACTCCTCGGCGTTCTGATCGGCATCGTCGTCCGAAACGTCCCGACTTGGTACGAGATACTCCCGACGAGGAAATTTCCAAAGAGTCTCTGCGGAAATTCGCGCATCCGAGACGGGAGGTGAAGCTCTCTCTTCCAACCGAGGGAAAGCGGGAAAGTTCGATTCCAAAAGTTCTCCCCGAGACGCTCCGCATTATTCCTGTGGGCGGACAGGAAGAGGTGGGGCGCAATATGACGATTTTCGAATACGGAAACGATATCGTCATTATCGATATGGGAGTGCAGTGGCCGGAAGCGGATATGCCTGGTATTGACTATATTGTCCCCAATATCAGTTACCTCCGAGGAAAGGAAAAAAATATTCGCGGGGTCATCTTTACGCATGGCCATCTCGATCATATCGGCGCCGCGCCGATTCTCCTCAAGGAACTCAATTACCCGACCATTATCGGTCGCGATCTTACGATTGCACTCGTGAAGCGCAAGGTGGATGATCATGAGAAAGGCGCGACGTCGCGACTCAAGGTGATCCCGATCCGGACGCTCAATGATACGATTCGTCTCGGCGCGTTTCGCGCGAAATTTTTTGAGGTGGAGCACTCTATTATGGACGCGGTCGGAGTGGTCCTCGAGACCCCTGAAGGGTCGGTCATTCATATGGGCGACTGGACGATCAGCCATGACCCCATTGATCCGCGACCAATCAGCTATACGCATCTCGCGAATTTGCCAAAGCCGACGGTTCTTATGTTGGAGAGTTTGGGGGCGCTCAAATCGGGGGACCCGCCTTCGGAACGCGAGGTGCACCGCAATATTCAGGACTTGCTTTCCGACGCGCCCGGTCGCGTGATACTCGCGACGTTTGCATCGCAGGTGCGTCGCATCGCCTATATTATCGAGTACGCCGAACAGCTTGGGAAGAAGGTGGCGCTCGAAGGATATAGCATGAAGATGAATATGGAGATTGCCAAGGAGCTCGGGTATCTCAAAGCCAAAAAAGACACCTTTATTCCGGTCAATGATATTCACAAGTATCCGGATAAGCAGGTGGTGGTGATTTGTACCGGCGCGCAGGGCGAACTCAATGCCGCGCTTTCGAAAATCGTGACGGATAATCATCGTTTCATCAAACTTCAGAAGAGTGATACCATTGTATTCTCATCGTCGGTGATTCCCGGAAATGAGCGGAGCATCCAGCGGCTCAAGGATAACCTCTACCGGAAATGTGATCACGTGATCCATAGTGATGTTCTCGACGCGCAGGGTGTCCGATTTGATATTCACATCGGCGGACACTCGACGGCGAAGGGGATCGAGGAAATGCTCCAGCAGGTGCGTCCCACGTTCTTCCTGCCGGTCTATGCCAATCACTATTTTCTCAAAGAAGCGGCGAACATCGCGTTTCGCGTCGGTTTCCCAAAAGAGCGCGCCTTCGTGCTTGACAACGGAAATGTGATGGATATTCACGATGGTGAAGCTCGGGTTTTGCCCAAAAAGGTGGATTCGAGTTACGTGTTTATCGACGGACTCGGCGTGGGCGATATCGGGCAGGTGGTGCTACGCGATCGCAAGATGCTTTCCGAAGATGGTATGATCGCGATTACGGTCGTTATTGATTCGAAGACCAAGAAAATCGTGGGATCGATTCAAATCACGTCGCGCGGATTCATTCACGTCAAGGAAAATTTCGATCTCGTGAACGAGACAAAACGAAAAGTGACGAAAATCGTGAAGGATTCTACTTCAAAGGATACGTCCATCGACTGGAATCTCGTCAAAAACAATATCCGCGACCAAGTTGGGCAGTTTCTTTTCGTCAAAACGGAACGCCGCCCCATGGTGTTGCCGGTGGTGGTGGAGGTGTAGGCGCGAAAAAATAGGGGCTTCCGAATTTCGGAGCCCCTGTATCTGGAACGATTTTAATTTTAATCTGCTTCAGCAATGAGCCGGTCAATCCTTCTGTAGATGATTTCAAGCGCTTCATCATGAATCATCGCCTCAATGAAGTGTGTCGCCATTTTTTTCCACAGAATGAAGTTTTGCCGGTATGTAGTTTCGGATAGCGACGCCCTCCTGTGGAGCTGTTTTTCCGGATGATTGTCACCCTTTGGATTTCGGTGGCGACGATAACCTTCCGTCAAGAATTTCTCAATAGCCGCTTTCCCTTGTGCGTATAGGGCGGGTATTGAGAGTGCCGCCGAAATGCTCATAAGAAGGAGGCTCATGCCACTTGGAGGAAACGTAAGATCTTGCAGTGTTCTCTCAAGGGGAATGGCGCCAATAAGAGAGAAGTTTTCCGGGACGTCTTCTCTCGCTCCTCGAGGTTTTAAGAAGATGGAGATAGGCTTCTCATTCTTACTTATTGTTTTCGGGACGGCGACTAATAGCTTGTACGGAACGTTATGAATAGTAGTATCCATTGTGATGCCCTCTGATGTGTTGTGAAGGTGCGACTCTCTTTGTGGCCATTCTTTCGTCAGGCGTTTGAATCAAAGATAGTACTACTATATTTCCTGTCAAGGGCGAAAAATTTTATTTTCGGGTAATTTGCTTCTTCTCTGCGGAAACGCTATGCTCAAGGCACTTGTTCTATTTTTGAAAACGCTATGAAGCAACGAATTTTCTCGGGTATTCAGCCATCGGGAAATCTCCATATCGGGAATTATTTGGGTGCGATTAAGCAGTGGGTCGAACTGCAGGAGAAATACGACGCGCTTTTTTGTATCGTTGATCTTCATGCGATCACGGTGCCGCAGGATCCCGAAACGCTCAAGAAACGCACGCTCGAAGTGGCGAAGCTTTATCTTGCCGCCGGTATCAACCCTGAGAAAGCAATGCTTTTTGTGCAGTCTCATGTTCACGAACATGCCGAACTCGGGTGGGTATTGACGACATTAGTTCGCCTTGGCGAACTTGAGCGTATGACGCAATACAAAGACAAGTCCCAAAAGAGCGGTGTCGCGAGTTCCGGTGCCGGACTCTTCACGTATCCCGCACTCATGGCGGCTGATATTCTTCTGTATGATACGGTTGTGGTACCGGTAGGGAAGGATCAGATGCAACACATTGAGCTTGCGCGTGATCTTGCCGAACGATTCAATAAACAATTCGGACAAATATTTGTTATCCCGGAAGGGAGGCTTTCCAAACAGGGCGCACTTATAATGGGTCTTGATAATCCGGTCAAGAAAATGTCGAAGTCGGCGGCGAGTGAATACAATTACATCGCGCTTCTCGATGATCCGGAGGTGGCGCGGAAGAAAATTATGAAAGCCGTGACGGATTCGGGAACGGAAGTGCTTTACAGTGACGCGAAACCCGCGCTTGTCAATTTGATCAACATTTTTTCGCTTCTCGGGAATATTTCGGTCGGCGAAGTCGTCAAGCGGTATGCCGGAAAAGGATACGCGGAATTTAAGCGCGACCTTGCCGACACCGTGGCGGAGTTTCTCGTGAATTTTCAACAAAAGTTCTTTGCCATTTCCGATGAAGAGGCGCTCCGTATTCTCCATAACGGCGCCGATCGGGCGCGCGCGATCGCGTCGGAAAAAATGAAAACAGTGCGCGAACGGGTGGGATTTTTGTTGTAGATACTTAGCCTTCTTGACTTCCTTTGTTGTACTGCTAGACTTTCTAAGTCGTTCTTTCATAGAGGAAATCATGAGCATGCACAACGCAAAGATAAAGGCTTTGATCTCAGATTTTGATGGGGTAGTGTCTGATTCAATGGATTTTCACTATCAGGCGATTCAGAAATTTTCGGGGATATCTTTGTCCTATGAAGATTTTGCTGGGATGCATGATGGAAACTTTTTTGCTCACACCTTGCCGAAGTTTCGCAATGTTGACTGGGAGGGGTACAAAAGCTTTGTCTTTTCTGAGCAGCAGAACCTTGTCATACAAGAAGAGTGCCGGGATTTTTTTGAGATTGTCGCGAGTCGTCTCTCAGTATTCATTGTTACCTCGGGCGGAGAGAGAAATGTTTCCGCGTTTCTGGAGAACAATTGTGTCCGCGGGCTTTTTCAGGAAATTCTTGGTCTTGAGACAAGTCTTAGAAAGGTTGAGAAATTTCGGAGTATCTTGTCTCGGCACGGTTTTGCTTTAGATGAGGTTGTTTTTGTGACTGATACACTCGGAGATATTCTGGAGGCGGCTGAAGTTGGAATTCGAACGATAGCGGTTGACTTTGGATTCCATGATCGACAGCGACTCGAGCGGGGAAATCCTTATCGAATTGTTTCTAGCTTTGAAGAAATTCTCACCTGTTTGAAGGAGTAAGTCATGTCTGAAAATATTCCTGTTAAATGTGCGTCGTGCCAAGGTGATATCGACAGGTTTTTTGAAGGAGAAGTAATCTCAACGCATCCATTCTCCCAGTTTAAGGAGGGGAATGAGCGTGCAGCTACGCATATATTTCCTCCCGGTTATTCCGGCTGTGGAAAAAATGATACTTGCCATCGGTGTTGGAGTCACTGGAGAGCGAAAGAAGAAGAATGCGAAAGAGGTATTCGACCGCTCACGCCGATGGAAGAGAGGGCTTTGCGACGAAAAACCGCCTAACAATAAAACCGCCCCCGGAATCGGGAGGCGGCTTTTTTTTGGATCAGTTTTTGGTAATGGAAAAGCCCTCAATGCGAGAGGAACGTCTGAATCCCAAGAATTGATATTGTCGGAAAAAAATCGTTCTTTTTTCCCTGGAAACCAAGGGGGATTCAATTTGTCGAACCTCTGTTCTGAAGGCTTCCCGAGTACAGTATAGGAGAAAGTCGGAGCGGTGTAAAGATTGACGAAATTCAAGGAATTGGCTTATACTTTGCCTACAGTTCCTTAATTTTCAAGGTTTAGAGGAGAGAGCCATGTCTGAGACCAGTATTAAGTTTCTTTCACCAAGGGAATCGACGGTACACAATCAGCTCCTAAAGTTTTTTTTAGAGAGGGAATTTAAGCGGAAGCTACCCGATTATGATATTCCCACTCTTGCTGTCCGAGAAATATTTCGAATATGGGCGCTTTGTTTTCGGGATGTTCCCTGTGTTGACGCGGATGAAAGAATTTCATCTGCACGATTCTTGGAGGCAGCTGATTTTTCTGTTGTACAGTGGCAACACCAATATATGAAACGCTATATCTCTGTTGGCAGAATTGACAAAGATAGAATTCATAGGGCAAATGCGGTATTGTGGTATTGGATGATTGTTGTCGCTCAAAGACTTTTTTCTGCTCGATACAAGGGGTTCCTTGATGATGTACGCGAGAAGCTCGTTTCTCAGGAGTTTTGTGTTAATCTGACAACATGGGACTCGGAATGGATTTCCAGGGTTGAGTAAAGCGAAAACCATGAACATGGATGTTTATGGTTTTTTTGTTTTTCTTTCCATCTTTATTCTCGTTAGCGTTTTTGGTTCTGCAAATTGAGTTATTTCGTTTATAGTCGTGAACTCCTTGACGATCGCGCAGAGGTGCTTGAAATATTCGGCGACTTCTTGAACTCTTGATTCGGGGGCGCTCGCGCCGGCGCTTACGCCGACAGTCGCGATACCTTCGAGCCACGCGGGATCGATGTTGCTTGCACTGTCTATGAGATAGGCGGGGATGTTTTCGGCGCGCGCGGTTTCGGTGAGGCGGGTGGAGTTGGAAGAGTTTTTGGAGCCGACGATGAGGACGAGATCGCAAATGCCGGCGAGCGCGCGGACGGCGGACTGGCGATTGGTGGTCGCGTAGCAGATATCCTTGCCCGGGGGCGCGACGATATGCGGATACTTTTTTCGGAGCGCCTGAATGATTGCTTCGGTTTCGGTGATGCTCAAGGTTGTTTGGGTGAGATAGGCGATCTTGTCGTTCTCTCCGAAGGAGAGCGATTCGATATCGGCGACGCTTTCGATAATGGGAATCGTTTTTCCGGAAGGGAGGGCTTCACCGATAACGCCTCGGCCTTCCGGGTGTCCTTTGTGACCGATGTAGACGACCGAGTAGCCGTCCTTGAGGAAGCGATGCATTTCGAGGTGGACCTTGTTGACGAGAGGACACGTTGCATCAATCACGGTGCAATTCTTCTTCCTGGCGATTTCGAAGTCTTCGGGAGGCGAACCGTGCGCGGAGAAGACGACGACGGCGTTCTCGGGAATTTCTTCGGCGCTGTCGACGGTGATCGCGCCGCGCGTTTCCAAATTCTCCACCACGGTTTTGTTGTGGACGATTTCGTGCTTGATATAGACCGGCGCGCCGAAAATATCGAGCGTATCCTCGACCGTCTTTACCGCGCGCGCCACCCCCGCGCAAAACCCGCGCGGGGAGGCGAGAAGGACTTTTTGGATGGATATTTGAGACATATGTATTTTTTCAATCCCCTCAAGAAAAATTATTTGACTTATTTGTAAATCTATGTATAGATAGTAAAGGGTTGATTCCTGTGTAATTCACAGGTTTATAGGTTGTTACGCAAACAAGAGGATATTCGAAATGTCTAGCGATGTTATAGAGTGGAAAACTCAAGATGCATCTGGTGCGGGTTCGTTTGGAGTTGTGACATGTCGAGGGCCATTTTTGGGGGCATTTGTGAAGGGAACTATTTCCCTTGTTCCTGATGCACAAGGAGGGAGAGCTCTTTTCCGGATAGAAATTTTCTCCTTAACATCCGGGGGATGGATACCTTTCATTGAATCCTATAAAGATTTTTCTCACTTAGAGGCGCTTTTTAAAAGTCTTTCGCTTCGAGCCAATGGATTGAAAATCGATTCGACTAACGCGTAAACGCGTAGAATCTTGAAAGGGGACGTCAAGTGAATCCACTTGGCGTCTTTTATTTTTTGCAAAACTCTATTTGTATTTGTATCAATATTCGAAGCGTATTTCTTGCTTTCTGGTCTGAATGGCGAAATAGGTCATCGCGAACGCGATCTCGTCCTTTCGAGGGTCGCCGTTTTGCGCGATGAGATAGCACGCGTAACGAGTGAGCATGATGTCCTGAATTTCTCGCTTGCTTCCGGAGCCAAGATCAACCATTTTGCCGACGTCGGCAAAATGGTCTGAAGCCTTTTGTTTGGCGGTTTCGCAGGCAGTTCTTGCTTTCTCTATAACTCCCTCAAAATTACTCCACTTATCGTATCCAAGAAGTTGCTGAAGTTCCCGCGCATACCAAAATTCCACATCGCCTTCTCGGTGAGCGTATTCCTCAAAATTCTTATGAAGTCGCGCAATAATTTCTTTCTCCATAGTTAGTTCTTGCCGTTTTGAAATCGGATTCATTCCCTACCTTTCCAGCTCTTCTTTGAACTCCTCCATGCCATCTTCGAAAATAAGCTTGTTTCTTGAAATTTCTGAAATATCTCTATCGTTCTCTATTGAAAAGAATCGAATTGGTTTTTTCATATTTTGAACTTGCCGTATTTCTGCCATAACCCCGTTACTTATTGATCCGAATACCCAGAGTTCGTCCGCGAGCGCCACGAGGTTGTTGTTGGCGTTGCGAATGATATCTCTCTCAACTGTGTCCGCAAGATAATAGTCAAATGACATAAACGGATTGATTGGCACGTACCCGTTTTCGAGGACGTATTTTACGATCAACATTCTCATGTAGAAATATTTTTTTGAGAGTGCCGTAAAAACAAGAGGCTTTTTTTCTTGGAGATTCATTGCCGGATGAGAAAATTCCATAGGCATGAAAATCATTTTTTCCGTATAATCCCGAGCACCTCGCCTCGTTTCTCGATCATGAGCGCTTCCGTGTTGGCTTCGAGGTTGAGGCGGAGGAGTGGCTCGGTGTTGGAGGGGCGGACATTGAACCACCAGTCGGGGAAATCTATTTTCACGCCGTCGAGATGGGAAATGTTTCCGTCGGCATATTCTTGTTCCAGCCTTTGCAGTACCTCGTCTTTGTTTTCGACTTCGCTGTTTATTTCTCCCGAGTGCGCGTAGCGCTTGAGATCGTGCGCGAGTTGGGAGGAAGTTTGTCCGGTTTCGCTCATCACGGAGAGGATCATGAGCGCCGCGAGCGACCCCGCTTCGGCGTAGGAATTTTCGAGGAAATAGTAGTGACCCGAGAGCTCGCCGGCAAAGACCGCTTGGTCATCGCGCATTTGTTGTTTGATATTGGCGTGTCCCACCTTGCATTCCTTGGCGATCCCGCCCGCTTCTTCGATCACCTCTTTCACGGCTTTCGAAGAGCGGAGATCATAGAGAATAGTCGCGCCCGGATGTGATTTCAACACTTCCTTGGCGATGATGCCGGTCATATGGTCCATCGGAATGATCGCGCCCGTTTCGTCCACAAAGCCGACACGGTCCGCGTCGCCGTCGAAGGCGATACCGAGGTCGGCGTGCTCGGCGATGACGCGCTCGCGGAGCTCGTCGAGCGTTTCTGTTTTGAGGGGATTCGCCTCGTGCGTCGAGAAGGGATGGTCGAGGTCGTCATACATCGTGACAAGTTTGATATTCTTCGGGAACATTTTGAAAATCGGAAGTTCGAGGATGCCCATCGCGTTTGCCGTATCGATCACCACTTTGAATGTTTTGTCTCCGAGTTTTGCGAATGTTGAAAAGTGATCGTAGTATGCGGGCTTGATATCTTGTGTCGAAAGTGTTCCCATTGTTCCGGAATTTTCAAATGTTCCCGCGATCACGCGGTCTCGAATCTCAAAGAGTCCGCTCTTTTCCCCGACGGGGAGCGCGTTTTTGAGAGCAATCTTCATGCCATTGTACTCGGGCGGATTGTGGGAGGCGGTGATGGAGACGGCGGCATCGACGTCGAGCGTCCACGAGGCAAAGTACACCATCGGTGTCGTGAGGAGTCCCAAATCAATCACGTCGGCACCGCTTTCTCTTGCGCCCTTCGCAAATGCTTCAAAAAGAGCCGGACTTGATACGCGCGCATCGCGTCCGAGGGCGATTGTTTTGAGTTTCAATACTTCAACCGTCGCTCGACCAATCTTGTAGGCGTCGCCTTCGTCGAAATCTTGCCCGTACACGCCTCGGATATCGTAGGCCTTGAAGATAGAGGGATTCATAGGGGAGAGAATTAAGAATGAAGAATTAAGAATGAGGAATTAAGAATGAAGAGTAGAGAATGAATAATGATGCGGAGTTCAAAAGGGCTTTCTTGTTGTCAGTTGTCTGTTGCCAGTTGGTTGTTTCCCCAAGATTGACAGCTTGGGGAAGAGTCGTCAAGATAGGGTCATATGTGGAAAAAACTCTCCTCGAAAGAGGTATTTATGCATCCCAAGGTGACGCTCCTCGAAGACGAGGTTGAGCTTCCCAATGGGACTCGTTCAACCTACCTTCATACCAAGCACGCGGTTGATGGCGCGACGGTGATTTGTCGCCGAACCGACGGCAAAATCCTCGTTCAGCGCGAGTATTCCTATCCGCCCAACGAACACATCTATCAGCTCCCGGGCGGGCTCCTCTTGCCGGACGAGAGTGTTGATGTGGGCGCCAACCGTGAACTGATGGAAGAAGCGGGCTATCGCGCGGGGAGGCTCACGGTGATCGGTGACTACTACTATGATCATCGCCGATCCAAGGGGCGGATGTATGTTTTTGTCGGCGAAGACTTGAAGGAGGAGTCGCTTCCGCCCGATCCGGAAGAAGAAGGCGCGATCGAGAGCTTTTGGTTCACGGAAGAGGAAATCGAAACCATGATCCGAAAGGGTGACGTGGAAAACAGCCGCTTTCTGTCGGCATGGTGTTTGTATAGGGTGCGAAGTTTACAATGAAAAGTTCAAAGTTTTACTTGTTTGATGGGCTATGAATGACATACCCGAAAATTTGACAGTTTTTGAAGGGCGGAAGATTCGACGGGTGTGGAATGAAAAAGAAGAGAAGTGGTACTTCTCGCTGGTTGATATTATCTCTGTACTAACCGAAAGTCTCAATCCGACGGATTATTTAAAGAAACTTCGAAAAAGAGATCCTGAAGTTGGAACATACATAGGGACACATTGTCCCCAGGTAGAAATGTTGACTGAAACAGGAAAAAAAAGGAAAACGCTCGCAGGCAACCCAGAACATCTCTTAAGGATAATTCAGTCAATTCCCAGTTCCAAAGCCGAGCCGGTGAAGCTCTGGCTCGCGCGGGTGGGGTATGAACGCATGGAAGAGATGAATGATCCGGAAAAGGCACTCAACCGTTCTCGAGAATATTGGCTGGGTATGGGGCGGAGCGAGAAATGGATACAGCAGAGAATGATGGGGCAGGAAATTCGCAATAAACTGACCGACTACTGGAAAGAAAACGAAGTCAGAGGGCGGGACGAGTATGCGATTCTTGCGGATATCATTCATCGGGAATGGAGCGACCTTACCGTGAAGGAACACAAGAATTTGAAAAGTCTCGAAAGAGAAAATTTACGCGACCACATGAGTGACGCGGAACTGGTATTTACCGCGCTTGCCGAACTTTCCACCCGACACATCGCCGAAACGATGCGGACAAAGGGTTTGGAAGCAAACAAAGTTCCGGCACGGAAAGGTGGGCGGGTAGCAAAAAACGCGCGATTGGAGTTGGAAGCGAAAACCGGAAAGAAGATAGTGAGCGGGAAAAACTTTCTTGGTGGTGGAAGTGATGCAAATAGACTGAAATAGATTTTTTATCAGATGATGTTATGGATCTTAATCTTGGTAAGGTTGATGAAGTTTTAAAAACTCTCAATATAGGGAGAGGTTTTCGAATCTTTGGCGGTTTTGGATTTTTAATATCCATTTGGTCTGTCAATGAATTGGCTCTAAAGATATCTCTCGCCACCTTTATTTTTGGTTCTTTTGCTAAAGTTTTTGAGATGATAAACAAGACCGATTTTATGAAGAGTAAAATCTTCCTACAGGCTCTCATTTGGTTAATGTTTACAGGGTTATATGTTCTCGTTCTTAGACGCGTTAATGATTTTCTGAGTTTCTAAATTTCAGTTTTTCGATTTTATTTCTATGTCTCTCAAAGCTGGTATTGTTGGGTTGCCGAATGCGGGGAAGTCAAGTGGTGTATACTGTAGTTGTGTAACTTTCTTATGATGAAGTATGTCCAAACAAATTAAGTTCGGTATAGCGATTTGCGCTTTTGCCCTTGTGTCCGCTGTGGTGTCGGTCTCATTTTTTCTCGCGAGCCGGAAAGTTCTTTTTGGTATTTCACAATTCCAAAAACAACCGGTACTGATTGCGCCACAAAAGGCGGAGTTTGCGAAGGGAACATCGGATGTGGCATCCCCCGCGAGAGCCGGGTTCGCGCTCGACGACGGAACCATACAGTGGTATGTCGAGAGAAAGCCGATTGAGACGCCAGAGTTTTTTCAGAAGGGCTCGGACGGGGATGTGGCACGTTCCAATATGAAGGCATGGGAGGTTGGCAGTAATTCAAATGGGGATACTATAATTTTTCTTGTTTTTGATGATCCAAACAGTGGTCCCGGAGGAGTTCCGTATTTTCTTTTTTCGAAAAGTGTATGGAATCGAGGAACGCCCAATGAGCAGGTCCGCTACGAACAGTACATGCTTTATTCCTCGGGAGATTTTTTTAAGTTGTTTGGTCTCGATAATCGTGATACTGTTGTTGCTCTAGCTGAATCTTTTGATAATAAAACGATACATTCTTTGGATTATCCGGGCTATGTAACATTTAGAGGGGCGATTTTTGAACTTCAAAGCGTCTCTCTCGCCAGTTCTGACGAAGCTTTTTTCGATCCAAAAACAGACAAACGAAATTTGACTCTTGCCCATGTCGATCCGATATTCGGTCCGGCTTTCTTAAATGTTCCGTCAGACGGTACTGAAACAATTTCCTTTCGATCCCCATACGGAACGGAAGTTCAGTATGCTCTCATCCCTGATTTTTTGAAAAATGATGTTCCTCAAATAACATGGAGTGACGGGTGGAAATCCGCGGATACTTTTAGGCGGATATATCCTGGCGGCGGATGCGGTTCGTCTGGTCCCGTTGCCGATGATGTCGTCACGACCGACGATCTCGTATTGGCAGGGAAGACGATGTACGGCGATGCCATTTATGAGTACAAAGACAAAAATACCCAGTATCTCAAGGATTGGTATAAAGAGAATATGGATAGTGTTTCCAGTTTTGGGGACTCGAATTTTTTTCAAAAAGATACTGCCTATGATGATTTTGTAAATGGGAAGCATCTTGTCTTTTTCTGGAGGGATCCCCTTGGAAATCTCATGAAGTTTGTCAATGACAGCTATGTTATCGCGGGTGGATGCGGCAAGCCGGTTATTTACCTCTATCCCGAAAAAACCGAAAATGTTTCTGTGCGTGTCGAACCGAATGACGGTTTGACATTTTCCGACCCTTTGTACGGAAGCGGCTGGAATGTGATGGCGCGTCCCGATGGACAGCTCACCAACGCTTCAGATGGAAAGCGATACCCGTATCTTTTCTGGGAAGGGAATGCGCACTCGTCATATCTGTCCGATGAGTCGGGGTTTGTCATTGAAAAGGCGAACCTTGACAGCTTCTTTGATGAAACACTCGCGAAACTTGGTTTGAGCGCACAGGAATCGAGAGATTTCAAGGAGTTCTGGGTTTCGAGAATGCTCAACGAAAACAAGCCGTATTATTTCATCACGTTTCTTCCGAAGGGAGTGATTGATGAGATGGCTCCGCTTCACGTCGTTCCGAAGCCGGAGAGTGTTGTGAGAGTTTTCATGCGATACCGAGGGCTTGACGAAAAAATTTCAGTGAAGCCATTCGAGATTCATACTCCGGATCGGAAAGGATTTACCGTAGTTGAATGGGGTGGGTCTTTGAAATAAACTTTTTATGTCTCTCAAAGCCGGTATTGTCGGGTTGCCGAATGTGGGGAAGTCCACCTTGTTCAAGGCGCTTTCGGGGAAGGCGGTCTCGCGGATTGAATATTGATTGTACTACTGATGAAGTGATCCTTGACATCTATTCCGGTTTATGTAAGAGTGATACGATGCATTTCGGGGATGGCATGTTCCCTTGATGCAGTGGTGTTGTTTAAATGAAAACCACCGGCTATCGCCGGTGGTTTTCATTGGAGGATCGGTTTTTCCGAGCTAACTTGCCCAATATTGACGGGGATGGTCGGGTGTGTCTCGGGTTTTCGAGACATGCTGAACGTGGGATATTTGCTCGTGCGAGTGAGATTGTTGGGTATTTCTGGGAGAGTCAGTTTAATACGGACTTGAGAGGGGGATATGAAATGTATCAGGAGAGAGAGCCTGCTCTCTCAAGTTTTGATCGGTGGGAGGTAGAATCAAGGAAAGATCCTTCGTTCATGCTCAATCTTCAGTGGGTAAGTTCCCATGTGACGCTTAGACGTGTGATCGCGCGGGAAATTGCCGACTTCGAAGAGGAGGGCATGGAGATTGCAATCTCAAGGTGTCTCGAGAGAGCTTTTTCTCAAGGGATGGAAGGGTTGCAGGGAGCGCTTATGAAGACAATGAGTACTCTTCGGGTGGAGAGAAGACACTCGCACGTGGCGGCTGAATTGCTCGAAAAGTGTGAGCGTGGTTTTATTGAAGAGTTGTTTCGCTTGACCGAAGACTCGTTTGACGCGATGCGTGTCGACGCGAATACTATGGCAACCTTTCAAAAAGTGGTATCCGAGGTGTTTCGGTCAATCCTGGAGGGGGAATTTGCACAGCTCTCCGAAGAAGTCCTTCTTTGGCGGATGGTTGGACCCGATGAATTGAAACGTCAATTGAATGCGAGGAGCTAGATATGTTTCCGATCTATGTTTTGGATGGTCAGGTGTCATTGCCGCAAGCAGGGACATACTATGTTATTGCTCGAGGAGGTATTTACTTGAGCAAGGATACTGGTCTGGTGCGGGCGATGGTAAAGGTGGATGGCATTTCCTTTTTGGGGGAAGTGGATACGAGGGTAACGCTTCGTGTTCCAAAGATCCCGTCATTTGTCGTGGCGCCAGTGGTCTTGTTCTTCCGTCGGGTGTATGAGGAATATGCAGCTGAGGCTGCGGTGTTGTTGTACTATGATGCTCGGAATGGCGCCTATGTACTGGATGCTCCCCTTCAACGAGTAACCGGAACTTCGGTTTCGTATCAAAGTCGGGGGCGGGTGGATGAGGGATTGCAATTGGTTGGCACTATCCACTCCCATGCGAATTTCGGGGCGTTTCATTCTGGTGTGGATATTCATGACGAGCAACACCTTGACGGTATACACATTACCATTGGTAGGGTTGATCAACCGTATTTCATGGTGATCGGCTCTATCGCGGTTAATAACAATCGCTTCCCAATGAATCCCGGCGATATAATCTCCGGCATAAAGGAAGTGGAGTATACTGTTCCCACGAAGAGCTCGCGCGGATATCGTCGTCCACTTGGCGTGAGTCGCGAAGGGTATGGCGACCAATGTTCTGTTGCGGGAAGGTTGAAGAATTGGCTGGACGATATGATTCTTGGTCCGGATGAGCCATGGATTCCGAAAGAGCGATACGGACAATATTTGTACCGTCAGCAGTTCTTTGACCTTGTATTTCCCGAAGGTAAGGACTATCGGAATTATCCATTCCCGAAAGTGTGGATGGAAAGGGTTTCCAAGGAGGTGCCCTCTCCGTCTAACGGAAAGGGAGACCTGATTAATGGGGAAGTTCAACTCTGAGAGGTGATAGCGTGAAGAAAATAAAGGTTGTTGGCGCGGGGGGTATTGGTAGCTGGCTTCTTCAGCCGCTCGCCCTGTATCTGAATTACAGTGGAGGCGACGAGGATGTCGTTCTTACGGTGATTGATGGCGATAGGTATGAGCCTCGAAACCGCGATCGTCAGTTATTCGACCGGATTGGGAATAAGGCTGAGGTTGCGGCAGAAAGACTCAAGAAAGAATTTCCGGAAATTTCGATTCGTGCATACGGGGAATTTGTAGCACCGGACTCGATAGAGTATCTTCTTGAGGATGGAGACACGATTCTCTTGTGCGTAGATAATCACAAAACAAGGAAGCTTGTGTCTGACTTCTGTCGGGATCTGGATTCCGTGGTACTTATCTCTGGAGGAAATGAGTATACGGATGGCAATATTCAAGTGTATGTGCGGAAAGATAGAGTGGATATGACGCTTCCTTTGGCAAATAGATTCCATCCTGAAATTCAAAGGCCGAAGGATAGGAGTCCCCATGAAGTTGGATGCGGAGAACAAGTTGCGGCTGAACCGCAAATTATTCCCACCAACTTTACGATCGCCGCGCTGATGCTGAATGCCTTTTGGGCGTCGAGTCAAGGATACTTGACATATGATGAGGTGTATGCTTGTATTGTAGGGAATAACTGCCGCGCGGTTGTTCGGAGGTAGTCGGGGATGTTCCGACTGATTTGTTTCTTTTTTTACAGTCAAGTTGCAGGAGGGTTTTATGGCTGTTGACACAACGAAGCCTATCGGAAGTGTGAAACTGGTGTGCGGTGCCAATACGCAGGAGGCCGCCGTTGCCGGTAGGACGGTGAATGACATCCGTCGGGATTTCGGGGAAGTCCTCAATATTCCGCCGGATGCTCAGGCGATCATCTCCGGAGACAATGTTCAGGGGGTCTATGTCCTCCGGCCCGGCGATACACTGGAGTTCCTGAAGCCGAGCGGCACCAAGGGCTAAGTCGCTCGCTGAAGTTCGCTGAGATGGGTAATACCAAGGGCATCCAATTACGATTGGGTGCCTTTTAACTTTTCCTGATTTTTGGGATGATGGACATGTCACTATGATTCCGCTAGCATACAGCAAGTGGAATCTTTTTCTTTTCTAAATGCTGACAGCTGAATGCCGTCTGCCTGCCGGTAGGCAGGATAGCTGACAGCAGCAAAGCTTTATGTCTCTCAAAGCCGGTATTGTTGGACTGCCGAATGTGGGGAAGTCCACGTTGTTCAAGGCGCTTTCGGGGAAGGCGGTGGATATCAACAACTATCCCTTTTGCACGATCGAGCCCAATGTTGGTGTCGTGCCGGTGCCGGATGTGCGACTCGGCAAGCTTGCGGCGATGTCAAAGTCGGCAAAGATTGTTCCGGCGGTCGTGGAGTTTGTCGATATCGCGGGCTTGGTTGCCGGCGCGTCCAAGGGCGAAGGGCTTGGCAACAAATTCCTCGCGAATATTCGCGAGGCGGACGCGATCATCGAGGTCGTGCGACTTTTCGAAAATCCCAATATCATTCACGTCCACGATCGGGTGGCACCCGAGGAAGATATCGATATCATTCATACCGAGCTTATCTTGGCGGACTTGGAAACGATCGAGAAGCGGAAACTCAAAACCGTGAAAGACGCGCGTGCCGGGAAAAAAGACGCGCTTGCCGAGATGCCGATACTCGAGACGATTGAGTCGGCGCTTCAGGCGGGGAAACTCGCGAGGGAAGCGGGAATAGCGGAAAGTGAAGATTCGAAACGTGTGTTTCGCGAACTCCAACTTTTGACGGCGAAGCCGTTCCTCTTCGTCTACAATATGTCCGATCCGGAGGCGGCGCTTCCGCCGGAACTCGCCGCACGTCCCCATGTGCGGCTTGATGTGAAAATCGAAGAAGAATTGTTTTCGATGAGCGCGGACGAGCAAGCTGAGTTTGGGATTTCATCGCGCATCAACGATCTTATCCGCGAGACGTATTCGCTTTTGGGACTCATGACGTTTTTCACGACCGGCGAAACGGAAACGCGCGGGTGGACGATTCGCCGAGGCTCGACTGCTCCGGAAGCTGGAGCCGCCATTCATACGGACTTCAAGGATCGCTTCATCCGCGCCGAAGTGATTAACTGGGAAGTGCTCCTCTTGGCGGGCTCGTGGAGCGCCGCGCGCGAAAAAGGCACGCTTCGCCTCGAAGGAAAAGAGTATGTCGTGCAAGATGGTGATGTGATGGTCTTCCGGGTGTGAGGCTTGCATTTTTTGAGAAAGTGTGATAATTTTTCGTCAGTACTTTTTGTTGAATGAGGAGATTTCGATGGCGAAAAAAATCGGTTTAGAACTCTCGTCTTGCCTAGGGGATATTATGTTGGGGTGCGTCAGGTTGGAAGATGTCCAGAAAATTTTCGTTTACGGCGAAGCACTCTCTCATATGGAAAGAGTGCAGTCTCCTGATGAATTCCTCCGGTGTACTATCCTTGACAACCCATCTTTTTCGTCTTGGTGTTACAACTACCGGCGTAGGCATGGGCTGTACGGAGAAGAGAAGTCGATCAATCAGTGGATACAAGAAGTTGTAACCTTCTTGGCGCCAAAGCTGGAGTTACCGTGTCCGGGTAACTGTTGGTGTTATCCCAAGGTAATGCCACGATCGTCTCTGGACGATTCAATAACTTGGGCATCTGAGAAAGATACAATTCTCTGGGAGCTTTTTCCCGGAGCGTGATTCTCTAAGTGTCGATAAATCAGATAGTGTTTTTTTAGGATTTCCTTCGGGAAATCCTTTTTTTGGGTCTTGACACCCGATTTTTCTTTGCTTACAATCAGACTTAGCAGTCATAGTTTGAGAGTGCTAATACGTAAACCCTAAACGAACAACCAACCGCCAACTATCAACAACCAACATAAAAAGAATATTGTTGGAGGCTGGAGGTTGGAAGTTATCAAAGATATGGCAAAGCAAATTGCGTATAGTGAGGATGTGCGACGGAAGGTGAAGGCGGGTATCGATCATGTGGCGGATACGGTGAAGGTGACCCTGGGGCCCAAGGGGCGAAATGTGATTCTCGACAAAGGATTTGGCGCGCCGACGGTGACCAATGACGGTGTCTCGATCGCGAAGGAAATCGATCTCAAAGACAAGTTTGAAAATTTGGGGGCATCTCTTGTGAAACAGGTCGCGGACAAGACCAATGACGCGGCGGGTGACGGGACGACGACGGCGACCCTCATCACGCAGTCTATCGTGCGCGAGGGACTCAAATTTGTGGAAACCGGCATCAACCCGATCGGTATTCGACGCGGAATGGAAGCGGCGAAGGATGAGGTGGTGGCGCTCCTTCGCAAGAATTCCAAGAAAATTTCTTCCAAGGAAGAAATGGCGCAGGTCGCGACGATTTCCGCCGAGTCCAAGGAAATGGGCGCAATGATCGCCGACGTGATGGACGAGGTTGGGAAGGACGGTGTCGTCACGATCGAGGAGTCGCAGACCTTTGGGCTTTCGAAAGAAATCGTCGAAGGAATGAATTTTGATCGCGGCTATGTGTCGCCCTATATGGTGACCAACATCGAATCGCAGAGCGCCGAGATCAAGGACGCGCTGATTCTGCTCACCGATATGAAGGTGTCCTCCATCAACGAGGTGCTCCCGATTCTCGAAAAGGCGGCGCAGAGTGGAAAGAAAGAACTCGTGATTATCGCCGAAGAAGTCGAGGGCGAGGCGCTCGCGATGCTCGTGGTCAATAAACTTCGCGGGACACTCAATGTGCTCGCGGTGAAGGCGCCGGAATTTGGCGACAGCCGCAAAGCGATGCTCGAGGATATCGCGATCTTGACCGGCGGGCAGGTGATTTCCAAAGACAAGGGAATGAAGCTCGAGACGACGGAACTCTCGATGCTTGGACAAGCGCAGAAGGTGATCGCGACCAAGGATGATACGACTATCGTGGGCGGCAAGGGCAAGAAGAAAGATATCGACGCGCGCATCGCCCAACTCAAATCTCTAATCGAACAGACCGACAGTGAGTATGATCGCGAGAAGCAAAAGAAGCGGATGGCGAAGCTCTCGGGAGGTGTCGCAGTGGTGCGCGTCGGTGCCGCGACGGAGACGGAGCTCACCTATATGAAGCACAAGATGGAAGACGCGCTCGCGGCGACCAAAGCGGCGGTCGAGGAGGGAATTGTCGCGGGTGGCGGTACGGCGTTTGCGAAGGCGGTTGCCATCTTGGCGGAGCAACTCAAGAAGCGAACCTTTGACAACCACGAATTCAAGGCCGGTTACGAGACGCTTCTTCGCGCGCTCAATGAGCCGCTTCGTCAGATTGTGGCGAACGCCGGCGAACAGGACGCGGCGGTGGTGCTCTCCGAAGTGGTACACGAGAAGGGTGTAAACTACGGGTACAACGCGGCGACCAATAGCTACGAGGTGGACATGATTAAAGCGGGCATCATTGATCCCTTGAAAGTGACGCGCACGGCGCTCGAAAACGCGGTATCGGTTGCGGCGCTCCTCCTCACGACCGAAGCGGCCGTAGTGGAGCTTCCCGAAGAAAAGCACGAAATGCCGGGAGGCGGTATGCCCGGTATGGGAGGTATGGGCGGGATGATGTAAGGCTCGCGCGGCTTTCGGCAATCGGCTACCAGCTTATCAGTAGAAACCAAAACCGCTCCGATATATCAGGGCGGTTTTTGCGTGGAAAGAAAAAAGTATTTTGGTACGTTCCCTACAACCCGCCTTCTTTCCTTAGTTGTTTTTGGATGTGGGATTTGGCGATGGAGGTTTTGACGAAGGCGAGCCAATCGGGATTTGGTTTTTTTCGGCTTTTGTCGGTGACGATTTCAATGACCTCGCCATTCTTGATGTGATAGTCGAGGGGGACCATTTTGGTATCGGCTTTGGCGCCGATCATACTGTTGCCGATTTCACTGTGAATGGCGTAGGCGAAGTCGACCGGCGTCGCTTCTTCGGGGAGCTCGATGATATCGCCGTTTGGAGTGAAAGCGAAAATATGATTTTTGAAGAAGTCAATCTTGATTCCTTCGAGAAACTCCCGATTGTCTTGACCGATTTCTTTCTGCCATTCTTGGAGCTGTTTGACCCACGCGAGTTCCTTGGGAGGCGCGGTTTCGTGTCGGCGGAAGAAAAGCTTGCGCCAGCCGGAACCGCGCTCTTTCTCCGCGTACGCCCAGTGAGCGGCGATACCGAGCTCGGCTTCATCATGCATTTTTTGCGTCCGGATTTGAATTTCGATGATGCGTCCTTCGGGTCCGAAGACGGTCGTATGGAGCGATTGGTAGTTGTTGGGTTTGGGGAGGGAAATGTAATCCTTGATGCGACCAACGAGGGGGCGATAACGCTTGTGGACGGCGCCAAACGCCTCGTAGCAATCGGCGACCGAAGGAACAATGATCCGGACGGCGACCAAATCGTAGACACGCTTGATGTCCATATCGTGGCGCTTCAATTTTTGATACAGGCGGTAGAGTCGTTTGGCGCGCCCCTCGATATGCGTGAGGCGGACGCCTTCTTTGGCGAGGCTTTCCCGAATGGCCGTGACCGATCGGTCGAGATAGGAATCGCTTTCGCGCATATATTCTTTGACGATGCCGAGCGTTTTTTCGTGTGATTCCGGATCGAGATATTTGAAGGCGAGGTCTTCGAGTTCACCCTTTACTTCGCCGATACCAAGGCGATTGGCGATCGGAGCGTAGATTTCCATGGTTTCTCGGGCGATACGGAGGCGTTTCTCGGGCGCGAGGTAGTCGAGGGTGCGCATATTGTGGAGTCGGTCGGCGAGCTTCACGATGACGACGCGGATATCTTCCGCCATAGCGAGGAACATTTTGCGGAGATTTTCGAGGTAGTATTCCTCGCGCGAACCGCGGAGGCGGATCTTGCCGAGTTTGGTGACGCCATCGACGAGCCGAGCCACTTCGTCGCCGAACTGTTTTCGAATGGTTTCGAGCGATACGGCGGTGTCCTCGGGGACATCGTGAAGAATACCGGCGGCGATGGTACGCGATTCCATACCGAGTTCGGCGAGAATCTTACCGACTGAGAGGCAATGCTCGGTATAGTTTTCACCGGACTTTCGTTTTTGTCCCCGATGGGCATCTTCGGCGAGCGCGACGGCGGCCGTGATGAAGCGTCGACCTTCATTTGACGGCGGGAACTTGCAGGATTTGAAGAGATCGTTGATGGTCATAGGAAAATGCTCGATATTGGTATTATAGACGAGTCGGGAAAGGGGGCAAGGAGAGAAGGGGAAAAGAAAAAAGTCCCGACGGGACTTTTTGGAAATGGCGGCGCGGTAGTTGCGTCTGAGGTTTACTCTTGCGGCTTTTCTTCGAGGCAGAGGAAGCTTTTCATTTTGGCGACGCGGCTTGGATATTTTTCGCACAGTTTCTTTGAGAGGAATGATCCGCCGACAAGACCGGCAATGCAAGCGGTTGCCATAACGATAAAATAGGAGAAGAGTGATCCGGAGTGATCGTCGCCCAGTGCTGGAAGGAAGTTTATACTGATGAGAAGTGAAAGTGTGAATACGAAAGTAATAAACAAAAATTCCATAAGACCGATAAGTACGGCTCCCGCTATTTTTTGCAGCACCGGCTTGTTTTCGTCGCGGACGTTTACGTGGACGGATGCTTCATTTCGGGATCGTTCGATATTCGCTTGCACTTGTTCCTCGGAGAGCGCGGTGCCGCAACTTCGACAGAAGGCGATCTCTCTCGAGATATTTTCCCCGCAATTTTGGCAGAATCCCGATTGATGAATAAACTTCATACGCTTTTAAAAAAAGAGAAGTGGTTTCATTATACACCATATTCCGGAAATTTGTGGAATGGAGGGCTTTCGAAAAAGTCAAGCGTGGCATTGACGGGGGTATCGTGGGTGATAGAGTGAATGTGCTGGTAACGCAAGAGGGATATATGAGTTTCAGATTGATGTATGAGGAAGTATTTTTGGGGGATGGGTTTTCTCGGCGGGGCGTTTCTCATTGGTGCGTCTTTCTTGTCTTTTTCACCATCGAAAACGATGCGCGTTTTGGAGTCGACGAAGGCAGTGGAGCCCCCTTTTGAGTCTGAGGGGACGGGGGATATTTCTTTGGATGAGAGGAATGGTGCAAAAGAAGTTTCTTTGAAAATCTTCTTTGCGGGAGATATGATGTTTGACCGATATATTCGTACGCAGTCGGACAAAATCGGGAAAGAGGCTGTTTTCGAAGGTCTTGCCGGAGAATTGCGCGCGGCGGATTTTGTTGTCGCGAATTTGGAGGGTCCGATTACCTCAAATTTCTCAAGGAGTGTCGGGTCGGCAGTTGGGGAATCACGGCATTTTTTGTTCACGTTTGATCCTCTGTGGGCGAAAACGCTCTTTGATGCCAATATCCGTATTGTAAATCTCGGCAACAATCACATTTTGAATTTCGGCGAGGCGGGACTTCTCGAAACGCGGAAGTTTTTGCGTGAGGCGGGTGTTAAATTTTTCGGTGATCCGCTCGACGAAACGCTTCGCGCGTATGTCGCCGAGATACGAGGAAAGAAAATCGGCTTTGTGAATTACAATCAGTTTTACAAAGAAGGAGAGCTGCGTGCGCTTGCCGATATCGATCGCCTTCGTCCGAACGTTGATACTCTTTTTGTCTATACGCATTGGGGCGTTGAGTATGTGCTGGCAAATGCAAGACAGAAAGAGCTCGCGCATCGCTTCATTGACCGTGGCGCCGATGCTGTGATCGGCTCGCACCCGCATGTGGTTCAAGAGAAAGAAGTGTATCAGGGAAAGACGATCTACTATTCTCTCGGCAACCTTGTCTTTGATCAGTACTTCAGTCCCGAAGTACGACGAGGACTCCTCGTCGAAGCAACCATCGCGCCGGACAATACCATTTCATTCCGAGATATCCCGGTAGCGCTTTCCCTGGACGGGAAGACGGGGGTTGTGAGGTAGTTAGGCTTACTTTTTTCCTAGCAAATGCGGGTTGTGATTGGGGCAGGTGCGGTCGGAGCAACGCTCCGGAATGGTTTTGGTGCCTTCCATCATGAGGGCGCCGCAGGGTTTGCCGTCTCGTTTGAAATCGCATTTTCTGCCGGTGGGCTTTGCTTTGATCGAGTGTTTGCAATCGGGATAGTTGGAACAGCTGTAGAAGGCGCCGAAGCGACCGCGTTTTTCGACCATCTCGCCCTTGTCGCAGAGGGGGCACTTCACACCGGTTGTTTGCGTCTGCGATCCTTTGATGAATTTGCATTTGGGATAATTGCCGCAGGCGACGAAAGCGCCGAAGCGACCGACCTTTTCGACGAGGGCGCCGCCGCACTCGGGACATGGCTCGCCGGTTTCTTTGCTCTCGGGGATGAGCGAGCCGTCTTTCATGCGGGCGC
>Ga0268298_10000868_pt1 | contig 37798 bp, 40 predicted proteins | sample WWTPWeurt_MetaG_FD_194462 | JGI IMG/M metagenome (GOLD analysis project Ga0268298, IMG submission 194462) | Activated sludge microbial communities from WWTP in Nijmegen, Gelderland, Netherland - WWTP Weurt | ecosystem: Engineered > WWTP > Aerobic digester > Activated sludge | place...
GATTCAAGAGACGGCGAAGCGAAACGGCATTGCGGCGCATTCCGAGAAACACTACCGTACTTTTTTTGAAACGTTTCCGCGGGAGTCGCTGGAGCTCTTGGTGGCGCGGCATAAGGGGAAGGCGCTTGCGGCGATTCTTGTTTCGTTTTTCGGCGATACGGCGACGTATCTCCATGGCGCCTCGTCAAACGATGATCGCGGGTGTATGGCGCCGTTTTTGCTTCAATTTCGGGCGATACAGGAGGCGCGGCGGCGCGGGTGTACCCGATATGATATGGGAGGTGTCGACACGACAGGAACGCGTCCGACGCTTGCGGGCGTCACGCGATTTAAGCGGGGATTTGCGGAAAGTGTCAAGACTGTTCAGTATCCGGGAAGTTATGATAGAGTGCTTATACCGAGCCGATTTTACGCCTATAGGATTATTGCTCTGTCAAAAATGTTTGTCATAAAAGCCATTCGACACTTGACAAAACGATACTAATTTGCGATAATTGCACGTCCGGTGGAGGAGCGGACTCACTTTAATTCTATGTCTATGATCCAGAAAGATATCCAGTCACTCGGTCTCAATGAGAAAGAGGCAAAGGTGTACCTCGCCTCACTCGAACTGGGACAGGCGACGGTGCAGAAGATTTCGGCGAAGGCGGGCATCAAGCGCCCGACGACGTATTTTATTATCGAAGGGCTGATGGAGCGTGGTTTGATGTCGAGCTACTACCAAGGGAAGAAGCAGTTCTTTATGGCGGAAATGCCGGAGCGCATCCTCGACCTTATCGCCAAGGAACGTAAGGAACTGGAACTTCGCGAAGAACAATTCAAGCGTCTCCTTCCCGAGCTCCAATCCATCAACAACCGCAACAAAGACAAGCCGGTAGTGAAGTACTACGAAGGGAAAGATGGGATATTAACGATGACACTGGAGCACATGAAATCAAGCAAGAATCAGCAACTCTTCAATGTTTTTTCACGTGATGTTATTGAGCAGGCAATAACTCCAGATGACCTTATTCACATTAGAAAGGAAAGGTTGGGAAATAAGATTACAACGAAAACGATTTATACTCGAGAAAAGGGAGATTTGGAAGGTGTTGAAAACGCTGAAATGATTCGTCTTCCTGCTAAAGATTTTCCTGTGAGTTGCGATATCGCTTTTTACGAAGACAAGGTGCGCATCGCCTCATTCAAAGATAGGCTTATGGGAGTAGTGATAGAAGACAAGGAAATCGCTCAATCTTTTCGCACTATATTTGAATTGGCATGGAAGTGGGTGAATCGAGATAAACAAGCAAAATAGCTTACTTTTTTCGAAAAAATAAAAATCACTCGAGAAATTCGGGTGATTTTTACTGAAAATAATTGAGGCTTCGACAGAGTCGAAGCCTTGGGGGTTTTTAGGTGACCATCACATTTCTCCTTCATCGGAGTCTCCTTCGGTTGCGTGTGCGCACACGAACCTCGGGGGTTAAAAGAACAACTCTATTCCATGTCAAACTTCACTGCCGTCCATTTCTAATCTGAAGCTAGCACATTTTCAGACTTTGTCAAGGGGAGGGAATTTGTGGCTGAATTGTGCTATACTTTCAAGTATGATACCGACTCTTTTTAGGCAATGTGTCCCGCAATTTCTCAAGAATGGCTACCATCGTTTTGTGTCCGTCTTGGCGGGTATTGTGTTCGGATTTCCGGGGAGGAAGCTCCGCATTATTGGCGTGACGGGGACGGACGGGAAGACGACGACGGTACAATGCATCGCGGCCATTCTTTGCGAGGCGGGGAAAAGAGCGGCGGTTGCTTCGACGATCAATTTTCGCATCAATGAGCGCGAGTGGGTGAATTCGTCGAAGTACACGACGCTTTCGGGATGGAAGGTACAGCAATTTTTGCGAGAGGCGGTTCGCGAAGGATGCGAAGTTGCCATCCTCGAAGTCTCATCGCACGCGCTCGATCAGGGGCGGGTTTTTGGCGTTCCCTTCGAAGTGGCGGTCATTACCAATGTGACGCGCGAACATCTCGATTATCACACAACGATGAAAGACTATCGCGAGGCGAAGCGACGGCTGTTTCGGAACGCGCGGGTCGGCGTGGTGAACCTTGATATGGAAGACCCGGGCGAATTTCTCAAGACGCCGCCCCCCAAGAAAATCACCTATAGTCGTCTCGATACGTCGGCAGACGTGCTCGCGGAGGGGGTCGAGGCAACGCTTGACGGTTCCACTTTCCATGTCGGTGAAACGAAATTTCACCTCGCGCTTCCCGGACTTTTCAATATCGAAAACGCGCTTGCGGCACTTGCAGCGGTCGTTCCTTTCAATATTTCATTTGAAATTGCTTCGCGTGCGCTTGAAAAAATCAAGAGCGTCCCGGGGCGGATGGAGCGCGTGACCAACGATCGAGGTATTACCATCCTCATCGACTATGCGGTGACGCCGAACGCGCTTGAACAGCTCTATGGCTTGGTTTCAAAAATGCGACCGAACACGGAATCAAAGATCATCGCTGTTTTTGGCGCGTGCGGTGATCGCGATCGAGGGAAGCGACCGATTATGGGTGAAATCGTTTCGTCCTTCGTCGACACAATTATCCTCACCAATGAGGATCCGTATACCGAAAATCCCGATCGGATCGTACGGGAAATCAAAAAAGGCATCGTCAATAAAACGCCGCGCGAAAATCTCTTTACCATTATGGATCGACGGAAAGCGATCGCGAAAGCGCTTCGCCTCGCGATGCCCGGCGATATCGTCGTCGTTTCCGGCAAAGGCGCCGAAGAAACGATGGCGATTGGCGACACAAGAATTCCGTGGAACGACCGAAGGGTGATAGAAGAAATTTTGCGTAGGGGCGATTCTGTGTAATCGCCCTTGTTTTTTGTTTTCCCTATTTTCCGTATCCGTTTTTGTATACGGATACGGATACTGGGCGATTACACAGAATCGCCCTACTTGTATCTCAAGGCATCCAAGGGGTCGATGCGACTTGCTTGGCGGGCGGGGAAGAGGCCGGTGAAGAGGCCGACGGTAGATCCGAAGGCGATGATGAGCGCGATGAACCAGGCGGGAATGGAGAAGAGATCGACGCTCGTGCCGCCGAAGCGAGTCGCGATGAGGTTTAGGAGATAATTGGAAATTTCACCGCCGAGCCATCCCAAGACGACCCCGACCAAGCTTCCGAGAAATCCCATCATGGTTGCTTCGACGATGAACATGAGCGAGATACTCATACGCGAGGCGCCGATCGACTTCATAATGCCGATTTCCTCGGTGCGCTCAAGGAGGGCGATCGTCATCGTGTTGAACATACCGATTGCCGAAACGACGAGGGCGACCAGACCGAAAATCATCAGGATGATTTGTACGGCGCGAAAGACTTTGTTGGCCTGGCTGATGGTATCGGAAATGGAGGAGACGGCGAAGCCGAGTTTCAAGATTTCATCGCGCAGCGGCGTCGTCCGTTCGGCGGTTTCCGCTTTGACTTTGAGCGCCTGGAACCGTCCGGTATTGGCGCCCGGGAAGTCGTCGAGCGCGAAAGACGCGACGTTTTCATCGCTTTCAGTGACGCCGACGACGCGGAAGATTTCGGGTCCCTTCGCTTCCGTCTGACCTTCTTTTCCTTCGATGGGGAGGAAAAGTGTGAGTGCGAATTCTTGCCCGATCATCGCCTCGGGAGTTCTCCCGAAGGTCTTCGCGATGCCGGAGGTGATGACGATGGATTTTGTCTCAGTGGAGAGGAGTGTGCCGGCGATGACCTTCATATTTTCGAGTTTGAGGAAGGTTGCCGATGAACCGAGTGTGTCGAGGTCGAGCGTGATCGCTTCGAATTTCCCCTGTCCTCTTACGCGGACGGCCGGAATGGTCGCCGTGACGCCGGGGATATTGCGGATGGTTTCCATAGACGCGGAGTCGATAAGCGCGCCTTTTCCGCGATCTTCGGTAATGTCGAGCGTCGCCAAAGCGTCGGAGGTGGTGATTCTCTGGAGGAGCGTTTGCTGGAGACCGTATCCCAAGGAGACGAGGAACAAAATGGCGGCGATGCCGATCGACATACCGAGAATGGTAAGGAGTGTCCGCATGGTACGGGCGCGAAACATCCGAAGCGCGAGTTTCAAGATATCGGTGAAATGCATAAAAATTCAAAAATTCAAAATTCAAAATTACAAGTTCCAAACCTGCCTACCGGCAAGGCAGGTAAGCGCCAAATCACAATGTTGTAAGCGAGATTTTTTCACTTTGTTTTGAAAATTGGAATTTAAAAATTTATTTGGAACTTGTAATTTTGAATTTGGCGCTTTTTTCACGAGTATTTGAGGAGCATGATAACTTCGACTTCGCGGACGATGCGATCGGCGGTATTGCTGTAGAGGCCGACGCCACCGAGAGTTTTTGGCACGTCGAGGCGCTTCTCGAGTTCGGCGCGATTGATGCGATTTTCGATGCGGAGTTTGAGGCAGGCGCGGAAGCGGTCGAGGGCGACACCGGAAAGTTTGACGCCGAATTGTTCCGACAAATATTCGGCGAGCGCGATATGCGCTCGATCGGGATTGCCCGAGACGATTTTTGACTGCGCGACGAGCGCATCGATCCTCGCGGTGAAGTTTCTCGCCTGCTTTTTGTTCCAGCCGCCACCGCCCTTTTCCGGATCCATATCGAGTTTTCCGGAGAATTGTTCGCGATCGATATTGTTGAAGAGGTATTCTTTGAGGAAACTTTCCGCCATGGAGAGTTGCTCCTCCGTGAGATTGGAAAGAACGTGCGCCATAAGTTGCTTGGCCTTGAACGGTATGAGGAGGACGTTCATTTGTTGCGACGAGAGAGAGCGGAAGGAACCCATCAGCATCTTGAGTTCCGGCGGGAGGTTGTCCTCGACGATTTCCGCGTCCGGCTTTTTCGGCTCTATCTTCCGTTTGTCTTTTTGGACAACTTCCCGCTCGATGCGACCATCCTTCATATAGATGATGCGGTCGGCGTAGGGGAGGTGCTCGGCATTGTGCGTCACCATGATAACGGTTTTCCGGTCGACTTCATTGAGCTCCTTCAAAATATCGAGCACGTTTTGGGCGGATTCGCTGTCGAGGTTTCCCACGGGTTCGTCCGCGAGAATAATATCGGGATTGTTGACGAGCGATCGGGCGATCGCGACGCGTTGTTTTTGTCCGCCGGAGAGCTCGCTCGGGAATTTGTCCATTTGTTCGGCGATGCCGAAGCGCCGCAGGAGTTTGATGCCGTCCTTGCGGCGACTTGTGACGTTTTCACCGCGAAACGTTTTGGGGAGGCAGACATTCTCAACGATATTGAGCGAGGGAATGAGATAAAAGGCCTGGAAGATCATTCCGATCCAGGTTTGGTGAAACTCGACTTCTTCGCGTCGTGTCATTTTGGAAAGGGGTTTTTTCTTGACGGCGACATCGCCATATGTCGGCCGTTGGAGTCCGGCGATCGAATAGAGAAGCGTTGATTTTCCGCATCCGGAGGGACCGTATATGATGACATACTCTTCCGGATAAATATCCAGGTTGGTTTCCTCGAGCGCGCGCACTTCATTTGACTTTCCCTGATTGTAGATGACGCGGAGACGACTGATAGCGATGATGGGTTCGGACATAGTCTTTCAATGAAACGGCTACAGTTCATTATACCACCCTTTCTTCTTTTTTTGGCGGTGGTATACTGAAGCGGGGATTCCATAACTATTGTCTCGTCGTATGAAAAAAATAGACACACAAGTGCTTATCGTGGATGATGATCAGTCGACGCGGGAAGTGTACCGCGATTTGTTGAGTCTCGCCGGCTTCTCGATTATCGAGTCGGCGGACGGTAATGACGCGCTTGTGAAGTTCAAAAAGTATCTTCCGAAGGTGGTGTTTACCGGTATCGATTTACCCGGATCGGACGGGTTTTCGCTCATTACGGATATTCGCGAGAGTGATCTTCCCCAGCCGGCATTTATCGTAAACAGTCACAATGATCGTCCGGAAGACCGAAAAAGGGCGGTTGAGTTTGGGGTGGACGGGTTCTTTGTGCGGGGTTTCTCGGCGCCGAAGAACGTGATCGACCTCATTACCGCGCTTACCAAAAAGAAAAGCCGCAACCATTCGTGGGGCGCGGATCCCATTTTTCTTGACCGGACGCAATGGGAAGGATGGATTGAGAAATATGGGCTGAAAATTTTCCTCATTCTCGCGATTCTCATATTCTCGGGATTGCTCCTCGCGCTTTTTATTCGGGGAATGTAAATGATTTTCTATGAAAGGGGTACTCGCATTACGATGGAGCTTATTGATGGTGGCGGCTCTCGGGATTTTTTCGGCGACTTTTTTCGGGGACGTGGCTTTTGCCGAAGATCTGCATATCATCGAGGTGCTCGAGCGGAAAGATTGCGGACACTGTCAAACGGAGCGCGCGTTTCTTTCGGATATGCTCCGGAGGCGAAGCGATGTGTCCGTTCGTTTTTTTGATATCGATACGGCGGAAGGGCAAGATATTTTCAAGAGAATAACGGCGAGAGAAGGGCTTGCGAAAGCGACGCCGATTACCATTGTGGGCGGGAGCATTATACAGGGATTTGACGCGCCGGAGACGACCGGAAAGCGCTTTGAGGCGCTTCTTGAGGCGAGTCGCGGTAAGAAGTCGGTGACATTCGAACAGTACCTCTCGGGAACGGCAGATGCCGGATCAAGGACGGAACGTATCGCCGGCGCGACCTGTGAAGATGGAGGGGTGTGTCCGCTTCCTTCGTCAGAGAAGGCGGTATTTCGACTCCCTTTTACCGAGAAGATGGTGGATGTTTCGGAGTATTCTTTGCCGACGCTCGCCGTTGTGCTCGGGTTTATTGACGGGTTCAACCCGTGCGCTATGTGGGTGCTCGTGACATTTCTCTTGATACTCTCTCAGACCAAGTCGCGAAAACGATTGCTTCAAGTGGCGGGACTCTTCCTTGTCGCGGAAGCCGTGATGTACTATCTCATTTTGAATGTCTGGTTTACGACCTGGGATTTCGTCGGACTCGATCGAATCGTGACGCCGATTGTCGGTATGGTCGCGATTGGCGGCGGACTCTTCTTTTTGTACGAGTGGTACACGTCGCTTGGCACGGAGATGGCTTGCCGCATTGTTGATGTGGAACGTCGCTCGAAGATTCTTCAGAGGATCAAGGCGTTTGTTTCGGGAGAATTTACATGGCTCGCGGCGCTTGGAGTAATCGGACTTGCCTTTACCGTGAATGTGATTGAGTTCGCCTGTTCGATCGGGATTCCGCAGGCGTTTACGAAGATTATCGAACTGAATGACCTTGGGTGGCTTTCGACAGAGGGGTTGATGGCGATATATATTCTGTTCTATATGTTTGACGATATGCTCGTGTTCGCGCTCGCGCTCTGGGGTTTTGAAAAGCTTCATCTGACCGAAAAATATTCCCGCTGGTCGGCGTTGGTTGGCGGCATGCTTATGATCCTTCTCGGATATCTTCTCATCGTTCATCCGGAAGTAGTTAGCCAGTTGAAGTAGACCATGATTTTCTTGATTATCTCGATTCCTTGATATGGAAACAGAAAACGAGCCTCTTCGAGTCGGGGCGTTTCTCGATATACTTAATGAGAGCTTTGCCGGTATGCATGTCGCGATTCTGGGTGAGGTGTCGGGCGTCGAGGAACGGCGCGGCGTGACGTATTTTTCCCTCAAAGATACCGAGGAAGAAGGAATGCTCTCGTGTCTTATCTTTCGAAGTGATTCTTTTCGGCAAGGCATTCGACTCGAAAACGGGCAGGAAGTGATTGTCGAAGGGTCGCCCAATGTCTGGAGGCCGCGCGGGCGATTGTCGTTTCGCGTGTCGGTCGTTCGTCTCGCGGGCGAGGGTGCGCTCAAGAAGGCTTATGACGAACTCTCGCAGAAGCTCGAGCACGAGGGAATGTTCTCGCTCGAACGGAAGCGACCACTTCCTTCTTTTCCCCGACGGATTGCACTCATTACTTCGAGGGAGGGCGCGGCGATCGGGGACTTTATGACGAATATCGGTCGGCACGGGTTTTCGGTGACACTCTTTGACGCGCAGGTTGAGGGGAAGCGCGCCGTCGCCGAGCTTCTTGCGGGCATTCGATATTTCAATGCTCGTCCAAAGGAGTGGGATGTATTGGTCATCATTCGTGGCGGCGGAAGCCTTGAGAGTCTCGAAGCGTTTAATAGCGAAGCGCTCGTTCGCGCAATTGCCGCGTCGAAGATTCCGACGCTTGCCGGCATCGGGCACGAGAAGGATGTTTCTCTCTCGGCGCTCGCCGCCGATAGTATGGTTTCCACGCCGACTGCGGTTGCGGAAAGACTGGGAGTCTCGTGGGAGGGCGCGCGGGAGCGAATTCTTGCAAATGAACGGACGATACTTGAACACTTTCGGAACGCGCTCTTTGACGCCGAGGAACGGCTCCGTGCCGGTTCGGAAGCGATTCGGTTGGCAAAGGAAGAGCGCCTCACCGCCCTTCGCGCGTTCGAACAGCTCGTCATCCGATTGCAGTCGAAGTTTCTTGGCTGGTGCGAGCAGGGTCATCTGCGAGCGACCCACTTGTCTCGGACGATCTTTCGATCATTTGATCCGGTATCGACGCGTCGAAGGATAGCAGCGATCGCGTCGATGATTGACTCGAGGAGTCCGACGCGACTCCTCGCTCGCGGGTACAGCGTGCTCCTCAAAAACAAACGTGTCGTTCGGGGCGTGTCGGATATTGTCGAAGGGGATATGCTGGAAGGCGTGCTTGTCGACGGGCATATTTCGGCGAGAGCGATAGGTATATATTCATCTTTGAAAAAAACGATATGAAGAAAGCAAATACGATGAATATCGATGAAGCATTGAAAAAGCTCGAGGGAATAGCCGCGTGGTTCGAAGAACAAAACGAACCGAAGCTCGAGGAGGGACTCAAAAAGGTGGAAGAAGCCGCCCTGCTCCTTTCGGCGAGTCGGAAGCGCCTCGGTGAAATCGAAAATCGCTTCGACGAAGTGAAAAAGATAGTCGACCGATAAATTGTATGGTATACTGCTTACAAGTTCGTAGAGATTTTTATTCATAAAACACAAACGTATGAAGCAGGTATTTCGCTCCCTCTCCCAAGGATCCATTCTCGCGTATACGCTCATCTTGCTCGGCATCGTGCTCGTCGCGTCGATCGGGATGTTCTCTGCTTCCATCACTAACTTCCGTTCCGTCTCTTCAAATGATCAATCCTCAAGCGCTTTCCAAATCGCCGATTCGGGATCACAGATTGCGGTGAAGATGTTGAGAGATACAATGGAAGATAAACTGAGTGGTATGATTGGCAATTGCCCCGGCGGGCAAGAAGCGGCAATAGATGTCCCCTCCGGCTTTCTCGGTGGTGGATATCGGATCACCTTTCAGGGTGAAGATGGAAGTCCATTGCGATGCAATGATGATGTAGCTGATGTCTGGTCTATCAAGTCAGTCGGTTCCTACGGCAATACGACGCGTGCGGTACAGGTGGCAGTGGCGGCGGGCGGTGGTAGCGGGATAACGGGGGGGTGCCGAATGAGTGGCACAACTATATCCGAGAGATGGGGCGTTGGCTGTGTTGCAGGACCGGCGGCGAGCGCTCTCTGTAGCGCCGCACAAGATAGTAACTCCCTTTGCGGATTATCTGGAGAATTTTCTGGCAATTCAATCTGTATCTGCATTGCGGATTAAAGCTCTTGCATGAAGGTGGGCTTATTACCTCCTTTCTTTGTGTAGGGTTTCTCTGTGAAAATTACAAATGGACTATTGATATCCGTTCCGTAAAACAATGGCCTCGGTATGTCGAGGTCATTTTGTTTTTGTGATATACTAGGGAAGTGAAATTTTGAAAAAAATATGAAAAGTGTTCGCGATGAAATCTCGATTGTCCTTGGGGGGGCGGCGGGGAAGGGGGTACAGACGGTGGAGGGGATACTCCTCTCGGTATTGAAGAGTGAGGGGTATGCCGTGTTTGCGTCCAAGGAATATATGTCGCGGGTGCGAGGAGGCTCCAACTCGACCGAGATCCGCGTCGCGTCCAAGAAACCTCGTGCGTATGTGCGTGCGATGGATATTTGTTTTCCGTTTGACAAAGCGGCGTTTGAGCATTTGAAGCCTCGCATTTCTTCCGAGACGATTATTATTGCCGACGAACGGATTGTGGTAAGTGGCATGGACTACAAGATAATACACGCGCCGATTTCCTCAATTGCGACCGAACTTGGAAATTCGCTCTTTGAGAATACGGTCGCGGCGGGCGTGGTTCTCGGTATTCTCGGAGCGGATATTTCCGGACTCGAAGACTTTCTCCGGAAGCGTTTTGCGGCGAAGGGGGACAAAATCATCGAGGGAAATATTGAGGCGGGACGGCAGGGATACAAAATCGGTGAGCATCTCGCCTATGCCGAAAATCTTGAAATCAAACTCTCGAAACAAGAATCGGTCAAGGGCGAGGCGATGATTGATGGGACGGAGGCGATCGCGATGGGAGCGGTTGCCGGCGGATGTAACTTTATTGCCTCGTACCCGATGTCGCCGTCGACCGGTGTCCTCCAGTTTCTCGCCAAAGAATCCGAGCGGTTCGGTATCGCGGTCGAACAGGCGGAAGATGAAATCGCGTCGATCAATATGGGGCTCGGCGCGAGCTTTGCCGGCGCGCGTCCACTCGTTACGACCTCCGGTGGCGGCTTCGCGCTCATGTGTGAAGGCGTGAGTCTCTCGGGAATGATGGAACTGCCGATTGTGATTCACATCGCGGAGAGGCCGGGTCCCGCGACAGGGCTCCCGACGCGGACCGAGCAGGGCGATCTGGAGCTCGCGCTCTATTCGGGACACGGAGAATTTCCGCGGGCGATATTCGCGCCAGGGGACCACGAAGAGGTGCTGGAAGTCACGCAACGGGCATTCAATATGGCGGAGAAGTGGCAGTCGCCGGTTTTCCTTCTCTCGGATCAGTACTTTCTCGATACGGTGGCGACAGTTTCAAATGACGCCTTTACCATACTTCCGGAAGTACGAGGCATCATCGAAACAACCAAAGACTATCGCCGCTATGAATACGCCGAGAACGGCATCTCGCCGCGTGGTGTGCCGGGATATGGCGAAGGACTCGTCGTTTCCGACAGCGACGAACATACCGAAGATGGACACCTGACCGAGGATCTCGATACGCGTGTCCGGATGATGGACAAACGGATGAAGAAACTTGAGGGACTGGCAACTGATGCGCTCCCGCCCGTTCGTCTCGGCGCCGAGAAAGCGGAGACGGTGTTGGTTGGCTGGGGCTCGACTCACGGCGCGATCGCCGAGGCGCTCGAAAAGTCCGGACGAAAAGATATCGCCTATCTTCACTTTAAGCAAGTTTATCCGTTTCCCGTGGGAATTGAATCGTGGTTTGAGGGCGCGCGGAATATTGTTGTTGTGGAAAATAATTATGCGGGGCAATTCGCGAATCTTTTGGAGAAACACGGTGCGAAGGTTTCAAAGCGAATTTTGAAATATACGGGTGAACCGTTTGATGTTGAGGAACTCGTGAAACAGATCGTCTCTTTATAAAGGAGTATGGATTCAAAAAATTTCGATATGCCGAAGGAGACTGATATCGCGTGGTGCCCGGGGTGCGGGAATTTTCCGCTCCTCACCATTGTGAAGATGGCGCTTCTGGAGCTTGATATCGTGCCGGAGAAACTTGTCTCGGTTTCCGGTATCGGGCAAGCCGGCAAGGCGCCGCACTATTATCGTACCCACGTATTTAACGGGCTCCATGGGCGGGCGCTTTCCGCGGCGACGGGAATCAAGATGGCGAATCCCGAGCTTACCGTGGTTGTTGAGAGTGGCGACGGCGATCTCTATGGCGAGGGCGGCAATCACTTCACGCATACGATTCGTCGGAATCCCAATATCACCGCGCTCGTCCATAACAATATGGTCTATGGACTCACCAAAGGGCAGGCGTCACCCACGAGCGAGGTTGGAATGAAAACGCCGGTGCAGGTTCTTGGTGTCGTTTTGGAGCCGTTCAATCCGATTGCTTCGGCGATCGCGCTCGATTGCTCCTTTGTCGCGCGCGCCTTCGTAGGCGATGTGGCGCAAACGAAAGAAATCATCAAAAAAGCGATCACGCATCAAGGCTTTTCGCTCGTCGATATTTTCCAGCCCTGTCCCGTCTTTAACAAACAAAATACCTACCCATGGTTCAAAGAAAAAGTGTATTATCTCGAAGAAACCTATGACACAAAAAATCGCGCCGAAGCGTTCCGTCGCGCGATTGAAAGTGAAAAGTTGCCGCTCGGTGTTTTTTATGAAAATCCCGACCGAACGAATTTCGAAAGCCAGCTCGGCAATCATGCCCTGCCGCTCTATAAGCACCGAGTGAATCGGGAGGTATTTGCGGAGATGACGCGGGAGAAGGTCTGAACCATGATGCGCGTGACTTTTCTTGATTGATACAAAACACCCCATCAGATGACGGGGTGTTTTTCAATATGGCGTGTGACTAGTTTATATACCGAGATCGTTCTTCAACTCCTTGTATTTCTTGTAGCCTCGGTACTGTTTGTACTCGAGATACTTGAGTAGGGTCGCATTATCGATCTGGGCGCTTTGCAGTTTGGCAACCGATTGACCGGCATACATTTGGTAAATCGCCTGTCTCTCTGTGAACTGTCGAACGAGCTCCGGATCGGAACTTCTCTTGTATGACCGCAACTTGAGATACACCAGTCGTCCTGACTTATACTTCTCGCGATATTCGCGGTAGCTTCGATACTTCTTTCCGTCTCGCTTCTCGTCCTTGTCGACGTTTTTCGTCGAGTTATCGGTCGGCGTTACGGTTTCCTTTGGCTCATCAGACGGAGTCTCGTGACCGTATCCGTATCCAAACGCCATTCCCGGCTTCATTACGAGCGATCCCGCAATGAAAACGACTGACAGAGCGGCTATGCTCGCTCCCTGAAACACGCACTTCTTCATACCCGTTTCGTCTCTTACGAATTAAACGAACTGGGTATTGTAGCGCAAAGTACTCTTTTTGTCAAGTGAGATAGATTTTTCAAGGAGTGTATTCTTGCGGGGTATCTGTCATTTTGGGAATTCGGTACACGACGATTTCTTGATTGTCGCGAGAGGAAAATGACCGGGTGAAGCGGGGATCGGTGAATGTTTGAGTGGCGGTGAGGATTTCCGAGTCGATTCGCTTCAGCGCGAGCGAATCAAGTATGAGGTAGACATCGCCATTTTCTCGCAGGGACGCTATTTTTCGCTTCCCTGACTCAATGCCGTTTGCAAAGAGATTTCTCGTGCCGGAGTAGTACTCTTTGTTTCGCGTGATATTTGAATCGCCGGCGCGACCGGTATATGAGATCGGGAGCGCGTACCCGGGTTGATTGAGGTAGAGTATGTCCATAAAGGGATAGGGAGAGATGATGGTGTCGTTTGGCTTGAGAGTGTGCCGAAGGAACTCATACGCGTCTCGAAACGGCGGTTGGGGTGTTCCGCGTTCGAGCGCGAAAAAGCGTTGCGGGAAAAAAAGGAATGATCGAACCGTGAACATATCAATTCCCACCATGAGAGCCAGCAAAAGGGGAATTCCGAATATTTTCCGGAGAGGGAGATGGGTGGAAATGGAATATATGAAGAGACTCGCGTAGAGGAACAGGAGGGGCGTGATGAGAAGGAGGTATCGATCTTCCTGAACCGAAACGAAAAAGCTGAAGAAGAGAAGTGTGCCGGCGAAAAATATGCCGAGAGAAAGGTGGAACGCTCGCTCGGATGTTTCTCGCAAACTTTCCGCGTAGCCAAGAAGCGCGATCGGCAAGAGTATGCCGAATGATCCCCAGAGCGTTCCGAGAAGGTAATGCGGAAGATACGCCGGATGATCGAGATGAAGCGAGCCGATGAATGCCGGAAAGAAGAGAATGATCATCATGACCCCGATTATTCCGAGTGCTACGAAAAGGGCGCGCTGTTTTGGAAGCTGAAACCGATAACCGAGAAAAAGAATTGCCGGAAGGAGGAATACTCCGAAACTTTTGGAGAGTGTCGCGAGTATACTTGATCCCGCGGCAAGAAAAAAGCGTGTTCCGATTTTGTTTCGTATCGATTGCGCGAGAAAGAGTATGGAAAGTAAAGTAAAAAACACCGCTACCTCGTATCCTCGAATTTGCCGACTCCACGCGATATGCGAATACGAAAAAGTCAAGAGGAAAGCAAAGAGGAAGCCGAGCGGTTTTTCGCGGAGGGTTTTTCCGATGAGGAACGCGAGGGGAATGGAGAGCGATCCGAATATCGCGACACAGCTTCGCGAAAGGGACGGTTGGAACGCGTCAAATGACGCGGTGAAGGGTGCAAGGAGGAATGGAAGGAGTGCATCCTTTTTTTCAACGAGTCCGGAATCGAGCAAGGGATACCCGTGCTCGGCGATAGCCCTTGCTTGCATGAGTGTAAATCCCTCATCGATCCAGAGGGACTGTTCGTTGAGCCCGAAAAATCGCAGAAAGGCGCCGACCGTAGTGAACGCCAAAACACCCGTCCATTCGAGGCGGCGCTTCCGAAGCGACGAGAGGATTCGATTCATTGGATAGTGGACAATGACGAAAGTGAATCTGAAAGCGTGTTGAAAAGCCACGGGATGAGAGCGGCGAGACCGATCAGGGGGAGGAGAAAAAGCAGTGTACTGAATACGGACTTCCAGAAGAGTTGTTTCCGGATTTTCTCAACCGAAACTTGGATGGCGGAAAGCTTCGCCTCTTGCGCATCGAACCGTGCGCGTATTTCATCATCCATAGAACGTACGCTTTGAAAATTGAAAACGAATCACTGAAAATTCTCTCTATTCCATCCCTAATTCCGCTTTGGCTTTTTCGGAGAGGCGAGAGGGGTCCCACGGGGGATTGAAGGTAAGTTCGACTTCGACCGTTGTGACGCCGGGAATCGCCGATACTTTTTCTTTCACTTCATTCTCGATCGTCTGAAAGAGCGGACACCCAATCGTGGTCAGAGTCATCGTTATTTTTACAGCGCCTTTTTTGATGGTGACATCATAGACGAGTCCCAAGTCCACAATCGAAACTCCGAGCTCGGGATCGAGAACGGTTTCAAGTGCTTTTGTGACGGTGGCTTTCGTGGGTTTCTCCGGCTTCATTCTTTCAGTTCGGGAACACCACCTCGCCCTTTTCGTTCTTCACCGTGATAGCGGAGACGGGACAGGAGCGAGCGGCGTTCAAAATGGTTTCAATGTCGTCTTCGTTACAACCTTCCAAGATAACCGCCTTCGCTTGATCATTGAGTTCAAACGTTTTGGGCGCGACACCGACACAGGGACCGGCGCCGATACAGACATTCGCGTCCACTTCAACCGTCCAGCCATTCGAGAGTACAATCGGACCGTGCGGCTTTGCCGCGTCTTTCACATTCGACATATGCATTTCCTTATTGATTATTGTTTTCGAGTGCTTTCCGGAGTGTTTCCAACGAGAGGAATGCGCACCGTGCGCGAGTGGGAGAAAGTTCGTTTGTTCCGAGTAAGGAAAAAACAGTTTCTTTTGAAAGATTTTTCATTTCACTGACGCACTTTCCCTTCACGGATTCCGAGAGGAGTGAGGCGCTCGCTTGTGAGAGGGCACACCCGCTACCGATCCATCCGATACGTTCTATTTTATCATCTTTTATCTCGATGTCCACTGTGAGCGAATCCCCGCAAGAGAGATTTTCCGTTTTGGCGTGATGGGTCGCGCCGGGAAGCAATCCGAAGTTTTTCGGATGATGATAGTGATCGAGGATGAGATCGCTTGGGTTCATAGAATTTTAAATTTCAAGTGATGAATTTTGAATCAATTTTCAAATGACGGATTTTTGAAATTGAATCCTTTAAACTTTGAATCGAAATTCGAAACTCGGAATTGGAAATTTTAGTCCAGAAAGATATGGGTGGGTATTATTTTTTTGAGAATATTTCATATGCTTCTCTCATGTACTTTATTGCCCTGTCAATGTCTTCTATTGAAGAATAGATCGAGAAACTCATACGCGCCGTCGCGGGAATGCCGAGAGCGCTATGGAGGGGATGGGCGCAGTGGGTGCCGGCGCGAAGGCAGACGTTTTCTTGTCCCAAAATTTCGGCGAGATCATGCGGATGAATATCCGGGAGCGTGAATGAAATGAGGCTACCACGTTTTTGTGTTTCATCCGAACCGAGGATGGAGATGTCCGGAAAGTGTTCGCGAAGTTTCGCGAGGGTGTATTCGGTGAGGAGGAACTCGTGTTCGCGAATATGTTCCATACCGAGCGCCTGCATGTACTCAATCGCCGCGCGGAAGGCGATGACGCCGGAAATGTTTGGCGTTCCGGCCTCGAAACGGTGGGGAGGCTTTTTGAAGGTTGAACCTTCGGTTCTCGCGTTCTCCACCATATCGCCGCCGTACTGGAAGGGCGGGAGCGCTTCAAGAAGCGCGTACTCTCCCCAGAGGATGCCGACGCCGGTCGGGCCGAAACATTTGTGCGCGGAAAAGGCGAGGAAATCGACATCGAGCATTTTCACGTCGAGCGTCATATGCGCCGCCGCTTGAGCGGCATCGAGGATGATTTTCGCTTCCGGCGCAAGCTCTCGAATTTTTTTCGCAATAGCTTGAACGGGGACGATGGTGCTGAGGACATTGGAAATATGCGGGAAGGCGAAAATTTTGGTGTTTCGATCAATGAAATTCTCGAGTGCGTTCGGGTCTATCTCTCCTGATTTCGAAACGGGAACGACGCGAAATTCCGCGCCGGCGCGTGTGGCGAGCGCTTGCCAGGGGAGGAAGTTTGCGTGGTGATCCATCGCGGTCACGACGATGTTGTTCTCGCTGGAAATGTTTTTTTCAAACGCGTAGGAAAGGAGGTTTAAACTCTCGGTCGTGCCTTTGGTGAAGATAACTTCCTCGCGCGAGGCGCCGATCCACTCCGCGACCGCGTCTCGTGTTTTTTCGTATTCCTCGGTTGCTTTTTCCGAAAGCGGATAGAGCCCGCGCGAGATATTCGCCGGGTATTCTTCCATATACTCGCGTTCCTTTTCGATCACGGAACGTACCTTCAAAGTCGTTGCCGCCGAATCGAGATAGACGAGATCGGGATGATGAGCAAAGACGGGGAAGTCTTCGCGGATTTTTTCAGAATTCAACATAGATGATATCTATAAGTATGTATTCAAACCGAGCGTGCGCCTTTGACACGTTCAAGAAATGCTCCGGGGATTATGAGTGATTTGAAGGGAGAGTTTTCACACGGAAATTCTCATGGTTAATTTTTTTCAGCGCGTTCGCCCCTCCGTTAATTTCTTTCTCTTTGTCAAAGACGCACGCTCTCTGTGCGAGAATAACATTTGTATCGCTTCTTTTTCAAATTTTCCCACTGTCGGGTTATCGGTGTACTTCCGCATTTCGTCAAAAAAATTTCTGACGGCGCCTTCGGCGAGGAGTTTTTTTGCATCACGGTGCGCGATGCCGTGCGTCTCGGCGAAAAGAATCGCCTCGCTGTCTATTGTCCCGGTTGCCGAGGCGTGGCGCGCGGAGACATCATGCGCGAGAATTTCCATGGTTGGTTTTGAGACGGCGCGCGCGCTTTCGGAGAGGAGAAAATTTTTGTTTTGTTGGGAGGTATCGCTTCGAGACGCGTTTTTTTCTATTCGAATGAGTCCGTCAAAGGAAAGTCGCGCGTGTTCGTCGAGGATGCTTAAAACGGTGAGATGTGACTTTGTGTCCGGCATATGGTGGCGCTGAACGATGGAGAGTGAAAATTCTTCATCTTTTTTCCCGATGAAGAGCGCGAAGATACGCGCTTCCGATCCGGATTTTTCGAAAGAAAACTCGAAATTTCCTGATCGATTCCACAGAAAAAAGACACGCGGCTCGAGGCGGAGCACGATTTTTTCAGCGTCGGTATCAGCGAGGTTGAAGAGTTTCATAGGGAATACAAACAATTTCCAATGATCAATTTTCAATTTTCAATTCGGAACTATTTTTTTGCAGAGCGAAAAATTTGGATTGACGGGGTGTTCATTGAAAATTGATCATTGTTCATTGAAAATTTTTCGGTGTTACCCGATTTTTTTGCTCATTTCATAATGGATTAAACGATTGAGCTCGATGGAATATTCCAGGGGAATTTCTTTGGAAACGGGTTCGATGAAGCCGTTCACGAGGAGGCTTTCGGCATCCTCTCGGGTGATACCGCGGGACTCAAGGAAAAAGAGTTTTTCTTCGCCGAGACGCTCGACGGTTGCCTCGTGTTCAACGTGGGCGTCGCCGCGCTCAATCATCATCTTCGGATAGGTGTCGCTCCGACTTGCCGCGTCAAGCATCATTGCGTCGCAGGTGACGGAGGTTCTCGCGTTTTTCGCGTTTTTGCCGATATGGACGAGTCCGCGATAGGAGGCTTGTCCGCCATTTTTGGAAATGGATTTGGAGAGAATGCGCGAGGTGGTATGGGGGGCGAGATGAAACATTTTACTTCCCGCGTCCTGAATTTGTCCCGCTCCGGCCAAAGCGATCGAGAGCATATCGCCATGCGCGCCTCTCCCCGTGAGGTAGACGGACGGATATTTCATTGTCACTTTGCTTCCGATGTTGCAGTCGACCCATTCCATAATTGCGTTTTCTTCGGCGCGGGCGCGCTTGGTGACGAGGTTGTAGATATTGTTGCTCCAGTTTTGCACCGTTGTGTAACGGACGCGTGCGTTTTTCCCCACAAAGACTTCGACGACCGCCGCGTGGAGCGAGTTGGTTGAGTAGGTGGGGGCGGTGCATCCTTCGGTGTAGTGGACGCTACTTTCTTCGTCCGCGATGATGAGTGTGCGTTCGAATTGTCCGAAGCGTTCGCTGTTGATGCGGAAGTATGCCTGAAGCGGAAGCGCGACTTTGACACCCTTTGGCATATAGACGAATGAGCCACCCGACCAGACGGCGGAATTGAGCGCGGCGAATTTGTTGTCTTGTGGCGGGATGAGCGTGCCAAAATATTTTTGCACGAGCTCGGGATATTTCTTGACCGCCGTGTCCATATCGCAAAAGATAACGCCCTGTCGTTCGAGTTCTCGGTTCATACTTTCGTAGACGACTTCGGATTCGTATTGCGCCGAGACGCCCGCGAGATATTTTTTCTCCGCTTCGGGAACGCCGATTTTGTCATAGGTTTCTTTGATTTCATCCGGCAACTCATCCCACGATGTCGAGCGGTCTTCGGTCGCCTGGAGATAGTAGGTGATGTTTTTGAAATCTATATCCGAGAGATTCGGTCCCCACGCGGGCATTTTTTTCTTCTTGAAAATTTCGTAGCTCTTCACTCGGAAATCTCGCATCCACGCGGGCTCGTTCTTGATGCGAGAAATTTCCTCGACGGTTTTTTTCGTGAGTCCCGGCTGTATTTTGCGCGACGAAACCTCCGGCATAGAAAAGCCGAAGCGAGTGTCGAAATCGAGCGTGTCTTCCTTAGGGTGTTGCATAGTTAGCGTCAGGATTTGTGTATTTGTCACGTTCAAGAAATGCTCCGGGGAGTATGAATAGCTTGAAGGGGGAGTTTTCACACGGAAATTCTCATGGTTAATTTTTTTTAGCGTGTTCGCCCCTCCGTTAATTTCTTTCTCTTTGACAAATACACAAATCCTTTTTCTTTTGCCTCATTCCTCATTCCTCATTCCTCATTCTTGCCTTTCAAATCCTTCCTTCTCGATAATTCGTCTCGCGAGCGAGCCGCCTCCGGTTTTTACGAGTTTTCCTTCTCTCATGACGAGTGTTTCGTCCGGCGGAAGCAGGTCAAGGAAGGCGGTTGAGTGAGTGATGAGGATAAAAGTTTGATTGGGCGTACGGTGGGTTTTCAAAAAGTTCCCGATGATTTTTTGCGCGTCGACATCGACGCCGGTGTCGAGTTCGTCGAAGAACGAAATTTTTGGCGCAAGCAGTGCCCAGAGAAGCGCTTCGAATTTTTTCTTTTCGCCACCCGAGAAGCCGTCGTGGAGACCGCGGTGGAGGAGGGACGGGGGAATAGCGAGTTCTTTAGCATAGGTCTCAACGAGGCGGCGCGTGTCGAGGGCGGAACTTTCCGGGAGAGCGAAACGAAGGAGAGAAAAGATCGAAACGCCCGGGAGCGCGGGCGGCGATTGGAAAGAGCCGAAAATGCCGAGCCGCGCGCGTCGGTCGGGAGAGAGCGGGAGGAGAGACTCTTCCTCCCAGAGAATGTCGGATTTTTCGCCAGTGACGATATCGGGACGACCGAGTATCGCGCCGGCGAGCGTTGACTTGCCGGAGCCGTTGGGTCCCAGAAGCGCATAGGTCTTTCCCGTTTCAAGCGAAAAAGAAATATCATTGAGGATGGTTTTGCCTTCGATCGAGGCGGTGAGATTTTTGAGTTGAAGCATAGAAATTTTCAAACACCAATGATCAATTTTCAAATGAACTTTCAATGTTTTAATTTCCAGACGGTGCTTTCTGAAAATTGTGAATTGATAATTGAAAATTTTTGCGGTGTGTTTCCTTCGGCACCAAATCGGCGAGGGTGACTTTGGAGAGGGTGTTTTTGATGATGCCTTCGAGTTGTTCCCAGACGTTTTTAGTGTGACAGTGAGAGAGAATGGGGCAGGGGGCAAGCGTGCCGGCGAAAGCGGGACGAGTTGCTTCTCGGAATCCGCCATCGAGCGCCTCGATCACTTCCCACGACGTGATCATTTCCGGTGTTTTGGCAAGCATATAACCGCCCCGGACGCCTTTTTCGGATATCACAAAGCCGCCTCGTTTCAGGTGCTGGAGGATTTTCTCGAGATAATCCTCGGGAATGTGTTCCGCCTGGGCGAGTATACGCGCCGAACACCCGTTTGGGTATTGAACGAGCGCCGTGAGTGCCCGAAGTCCGTAGGAAGCTTTTTGTGATACTTTCATAGAAAACGGACTCTTTCAGTCCGAATTAGAGTGTACCGTGTAGAGTGGGTGTGTGTCAAGATAGTCTGCGTTCATTGACTGTATGAGATTTGTACGGTACAAAATGGATACTCCTCTCCGGAGGAGGGTGGACGCGACCCGACGCGTCTTGAGCAGTACTTTTACAAGGGGAAGAAAGCTATGAATAAAGGGCATCTCCACATTACTTTCCTTCGGCACGGATCAACGGATATGCTTGAGGCGGGCTGTATCCAACACTCGTTTTTTGGTCGGTTGAGCGAACGAGGGCGGCGTGAGGCTGAACTGGCGCGGAGCGCACTTCGAGAAAGTAGTTTTTCTCAAATTGTCGTTGCGGATTCCGATCGCGCGAAAGAAACGGCTGATATCGCGCTTGTGGGATTTCACGATCATGTACCGAGACGATATCTGAAATGGCTTCGTGAAAGAAACTATGGAGATCTTGTAGGATCTTCGAATGAGGAGGCGAGGCGACAGCATAATGAGTCGCCTGATCCGGTTTCGTTCCGACCCAATCGCGGCGAGTCTCTGAGGGATACATGGGAACGGGTGAGAGGAAGTGTTCGCGGCCTCCTTTTGCCGGAATTTTTCGACCAACGGATTCTCATCGTTGGTCACGGGACGGTTTCCAAGTGTTTCCTGATGGTGCTTGAAAATGTTTTCCCGAAAGATCTGGCAACGTACCTTTCGTGGGGCGGGGGCGGCTTTGACAACTGCTCCATCACGGAAATTCTTGTCGGGTGGCGGGACGGATTTCCAAAAACACTGGAAAAACTTCGTTGGAATGACACATCACATTTGTCTGATCGAAAGGAGGTATAGCCTATGAGTTCGAAATGGTTTCCTCTTTTATGGCTGATTCTTCTTTGCATTATTATCGTGTGGGGTCTATTTTCGGGAAATCGAAGGAACCGAGTTGCCGAACCGGAGGATTCGATTCCGGAGTGGGTATTGAGAGCGGTGTCCAACGACCCGCAATTTCTGTTTTAACTTGATGGCGGGAGGTGTCGTATGAACGGTCGTAAACGCGGGCGGGAGATACTGCGAATGGACGTGACTTCTTCGCAGATCAGTCTTCGTCTTTTTGTTTTCTTCGCGTTTGTCGGAGCTTTGTGTTTCTTGTGAAGAGTTGTTTACGGGGCGACATAAATGTATGATCGCCCCGTTGTATTTTTGAGAACTTTTTGGTGCGAATTTTTTGACTCTCTCTCCGCTCTCGTGTAGGATGAAAGTGGTTAATACAAGAGGCGAAAGACAATCGGGTAAGATTGTCTCTTTTCTCTTCTCTTTTTTATGGCGCGCATACCCGCTTCTCGCTCTGCTTCGTCCAAGAAGAAGGCGAAATTGCTCTCCAAGAAGAAATCGCCCGCAAAGCCGGCGAAGAAACACGTTCGGTCCGTATCCAAGAAATCGAAAACTCCCATGAAGCACTCCAAGAATACAAAGAAAGCGCCTACGGTTAAGAAAAAGCCGCTGAAAAAATCCGGATCCAATCGTCAGTTAGCCAAAAAACCGACACCGAAGAAGGGATCGGCGCCCAAAAAGTCGATACATCTCGAGAAGAAAACTCCGCTTACGAAAGCGGAACGAGAGGTGAAGAAGCAGGAAAAAGAAACCAAACGCGCGAGCGCCTTTGATGAGCTTCTTTTTCGCGGACGACAGCGTGGGTTTGTGACGGAAGACGAAATTATTCATATTTTGCCGGATATCGAACAGGATCTCGAGAGTCTCGAGAATCTGTATGAAAAGTTTGAGACGAGTGGCGTCAAAGTGGTGGATTCGAGCGATATGCTGAAGCTCGAAACCGACAAGATCGGAGAGGAATTCACCGGAAAGGGGAAGAAGCCGCCAAAGAAGAAAGAGTCTTCGATTTTGGGCGGACCGGAGCGTGCGGAAGAAGAAGGGGGCGACTCGTCGGACTTGGTGCAAATGTATTTGCGGGAGATCGGTCGCGTGTCGCTCATTTCCGGACAAGAGGAGGTGCGTCTTGCCAAGCAAATCGAAGCGGGCGATGCCTCGGCCAAACAGCGTTTGACGGAGGCGAATTTGCGATTGGTGGTTTCGATTGCCAAGAAGTATGTCGGTCGTTCGCACAACCTTTCGCTCCTCGATCTCGTGCAGGAGGGGAATATCGGACTCTTTCGCGCTGTGGAGAAATTCGATTTTCGCAAAGGCTTCAAATTTTCCACCTACGCGACGTGGTGGATCCGACAGGCGATTACGCGTGCTTTGGCGGACCAATCGCGGACGATTCGCATCCCTGTTCATATGGTGGAGACGATCAATAAATATTCCCAAGTGACGCGTCGCCTCGTGCAGGAGCTTGGTCGGGAGCCTCTGCCGGAGGAGATCGCCGTTGAGATGGGCGTTGAGGTGGAGAAAATTCGACATATTCAGAAGATCTCACAGGAGACCGTTTCGCTCGAGACGAGTGTCGGCGATTCGGATGATGAGAGTGTTCTCGGCGACTTCATCGAAGACACCGAGACAATTATGCCGCATCAATCCGCGGCGAGGAAACTCCTCTCGGGACACATTGCCGAGGTCTTGGAAGAGCTCTCGCCGCGCGAGCAAAAAATCTTGAAAATCCGCTTCGGACTCGAGGATGGCATCGTCCATACACTCGAAGAGGTGGGACAGGAATTCGGCGTGACGCGCGAACGCATTCGACAAATTGAAGCGAAAGCGCTCGAGAAAATCCGCGAGCACTCCATTGTGAAGAAGCTCAAGGATTACTAGTGATGTTTTTTGTTCCTTAAACGACGAGAACCGGCGTTCTCGGAGGAGGTAGGTATGTGTCTTGGTGTTCCGGCTGAGGTTGTCGAATTGATTGATGATGACTGGGCCACCGTTAATGTTGGTGGCGTACGAAAACCAGTTTCAATCGCGCTCCTTGATGATGTGGTGATAATAGGAGACTATGTTATCGTTCATGCAGGATTTGCACTACAAAAGATTGATCCCGAGAAAGCGCGAGAGACTCTGAAAGAAATGGCAGAAACCCTCAATGAGGGACTGCCAAGTATTCAGCCTCAAGTTCAGTGCAAAGTTCCGGGAGAAAGTGCCTTGGTTCACTGACGACTTCTGCCCCTTTCTGTTTTTGGAGAGGGGTTATTTCTTGCCAAAAACAGATTCCTTTCCTATACTGCAACTGTCGCCAAAAACGACGTTTGTTTTGGGAGAATATTCCGGCGTGGCGCAGCGGTAGCGCAGGTGACTGTTAATCACTTGGTCGCAGGTTCGAATCCTGCCGCCGGAGCACTGTAGGATGATGTGCCGTCTCTAGGATGGCATCAAAGGGAGAACGGAGCTCAAATGTGAGGTTTTTCCCTGAAAGGCGGCAGTTCTGAAGTACAAGATTCAGAAGCTGCCGTTTTTCGTCTGGTTCAGAACCATTGAATATTTCAAGGGCTCGGCTAGCCAGAGAAAGTACCATTTCTACGCCAATATGGTAACTTTCATCAGCGTAAGTGTACTCCTCTAGCTTTAGAGCAATCTCATATTGTCGCTCTTTGTAGGATTTGAATTTCTTGTCATAGATCTCCTGAGTAATACTTTCTTCGATCCTGAGGTCAAGGAGACGATCAAGATTTGTTTGGATCTTCTCATATTCCAGTTGAAGCTGTCGTAAAGCCTTCTTGTGGAAATGGTTCTTATTTTCATTAGAAGCCTTAAGGGCTTGAACAACTTCATCAACCCGATCTTGAGGAAGATGGATAGCCTGGAGCAATTCACGAATGGGTGCGAGCAAGTCTTCTTCTCTGACATAAATTCGTTTGCAAAGACCCTTAAAATTTGAACAACTGTAGTAGGTGTATTTCCCCTTAACAATTTCAGCAGTGATTGTTCCACTACACCTATTGCAACGAATGAGCCCTCGCAGGGCAAAGGGCTTTGAGGCATATTTTATGGTCTTTTTGTCGTAGCTGGATAGTACTTTCTGAACCCTATCAAAAGTGATCTTCGGTACGATTATGGGGTATTTATGGGGGTACTCCTTGCCCCTAGAGGTCATTATGCCTATGTAAAACTTATCCTTGAGGGTTTTATGGATCATACTGGGACTTATGATCTTGGTGTTCCTGCTCTTGAGGCCGAGCTTTCCCATCTCCTTTTGGAGCGTTTTGATCGAATAGTTTCCAGTAGCGTATAACTCGAACATTTTTCGGACTAGTGGAGCCTTTTCTTCGTCGAGCGCGAGGTCATTTTTACCCCCATCTTGGGTGTTTATGTACCCAATCCTTGCTTGCCCGATCCATTCACCATTCCTGAGTTTCTGTTCAAAAGCACGCCGCACATTGTCGCTAATCGCATCGGAATAGTACTTCGCCAGACCAAGACTCATTCCGAATTGGAATTTTTCGACGGCTGACATTGAAGAACTGATCACTTGCCCATCTGAAGCGAAATGAAGTTCTATAACATCGGCTACGGCTTTCTCATACAATAGGGAGACCCTTTTATCAAAGACATTACGGGAAAGTCTATCCACTTTATCAAAACAGACGGCAATTTTTTCTTTTGTACTTTCGAGGTATTCCAGTGTTTTATCGAATTCGTCCCGCTTAGTTTTGTAGGCGCTTTCATCAAAACTGAAAGTCTCTACTGCAACAAACCCTTTCCGCTTACAGTATTCTTGCAAACGATGAATTTGAGCAGGCAGTGAATTGCCAGCATCTTTTTGTTCTTCCGTAGAGACTCTTGCTAGGATAACGGCTTTCATAAACTATTTGGTTTTGACGCTTTCAAGAAATCTTTCAAACTCAATCTGTTCAATACGAAACTCTTTACCAATTTTGTACGCCCTTAATTTACCCGACTTAATGTAACGATAAATTGTCATCACACTAACGGATAATCTCCCAGCTATCTCGCTTGCTTTGAAGAATTCTTTATCCTGTTCTTCCATATGGGTTGAGTTAGTAAAATTATAGTTTCGATACTGGACATATCAAGTCTTTGATCTTCAATGGTTTGTAGGATTGAAGTTGCGAGCGCGCTTGTGCCAGCCATTGGTGGCAAAGCAGGGGATCTTGCAAGGCATCAAGCTTTTTAATATCACTAGAAATTCGATACCACGTTCTATCGGTTGTGCATTGGCTTAGTAACGCCCGTAGTTCTCTGATACCGCCTGCATCTTTACAGAGCTGGTGAAGACCTGTTAGGTAGATGGCCTCTTTCGTCTTGATAAGCCCCTTCCTTCTTAAGATTCTTTCTAGAATACGCTTTGGGTTTGACTCGAGAGAATAAAGAAAGATGTTTTTGTCTGTTACAAGATCGTTCCAATACTGCAAGATTATTCTTTGACATACAGACTCTCGGAAAATGTCCTTGAATACAGGGTTGCAACTGAATCTATTCTTTACGAGCACAGCGTTCATTTTTGTCTTTTTTGATAGTCTGACTTCTATCCTTAGGATTTCGATATGTCTATTTGACGAGATCAGAGTATGAGAAATCGGTGACTGTATAGGAGTTTGATCTTTATCTAAAGCCCGCTTTTTCCGCTTCTTCAAATCTTTTATTTTGTCATAGATGACTAGCGAATGTGATCCTGTGTAACATTGGAGTGACTGCCCATCGTTTCGATAACTGTCTTTGTTAAGGTCCATCCTGGTGCTCAAATTTACTTTTTTGAGTTCTCGGATCACCCCGCTTGCCGTGTACCCTTCACTCAAAAGGATGTTTTTTGACGGGTGAAAAGAAGAAACAGGGGATTCTTCTAAGGCTTTGGTGTGAATACATATCCCAAAGTCTTTGAGGTGGGTTTGGAGTATTTTGATAATGTTTCCAAAGTCACTTTCAGCGACTTCGTCTACATTGTTTCCGAAGATGAGTTTTGGTATGGAAAACTCAACCCTAAGGAAGCTGAGACCTCCACGTTTGATAACCGAAATTCTTGGCCTATAGATCCCGTCGTGCTTTTGTTGGTCGGTTTTATTTTTTACATATTTCTCGAAACCATTGCTCTTACTGTAAAGATCCCACTTTGAGGAAAGAGTATTGGAAAATGGTTGGAAATTCTGCCTAGGTATAGAGAGTATTACCGTGTCAATCATAGTGATCTTTTGAAGAATAAAGACTTGGATTGATACGCATATCAATTTTGAGTAAAAGATCAAAAAATCCGATGAGGTTCTCTTGGCTATCCATAAGGTTCGCTTGACTAACTCGAGCGTTCACTAGGCTTTCCCTCTCCTTTTTTAGGCATACGCTCTCTGATTTATGCCCGTTGTTCATCCTTTCAAACATAAAACCTGATAGTTTTGCTATCAGGTTAAAGGGAGATTGTCTTGCGCTTTCTACCAAAATTCTACCAATTTTCTACCAGTTTTCTGACAAAACATACTTTCTATTTATACTGAGATTTGAATCTTTCAATATAGTAAATTCAGGCGCACTGAGGTACTGAGCCGCCTTTTTATTTATGTGTTTTTGGGCACTGTAAAAAGCCTTTTTCGCAATTGGTTCTATCGAATGATCGAAACAAATCTCGTTATTGATTTCATCGAAGCTCATCGGATCACCTATTTCATACAGGGAAGACCTCTTGCTACTTAATAGGGCTTTCAGAATAGAGAAAGAATTACTCTGGGGATGAAAACGGATTGACTTGTCATTAAAGTGAAGGATTCCAGAAATTTCATCAAAAGAGAGTGCCACAGCTCCCTCTTCTTCCTTAAAGAATGCTTTATAAGCCCCGTAGAGACTCTTAAAAGCCCCTATATTGAGTTTCAAAGTGAATCGAATAGGTTGGGGAGTGTATTTGTCAAAAAATCCCTGTATTTCTAGTATTTTGTGTCGGTCCAGATTTTCAGCAAGCCTAGCTTCCAGTATTTCTAATAACCCTTCTTTTTCCAGAAAAGTTATTGATCGTCTTTGTTCTGCTGGTGAAAAGTGGCTATTTTCCCTAATAACAAAGACCACTTTTTCTGAGTCAGTGGCCTCGCTTTCTTGTCGAAGTTCTTTGATGAGCCACCAAATAGCCTTGCGTAAGCCCTGCTCTTGTTGAGCGATTTTGTTGAGTGATTCCATACCAGTTCATTACTATTCTTTACATAAGCACTGTTTTTATGATGTAGCAAGAATGCAAAACAAAAATCACCGGCTTCTGGCCGGTGATTTTACTATCGAGTCTCAGTTGTAACTGTCTACGATCCCATCATCGTCATTATCGTAGAAGCAAGACGGATTGTAATTATTCCAGCACCATTGCCATTGGGTGCCACCACCATAGTTTGAAGGGTTGGCGTGATTTGGTTTTCCGAATAGTTCAACCAACATCTCATAATGCATTCCTATCCAGATCTTTTTGTCAGCAACCTTAAGGCAATCTTCCCTGCTCCATTTAGGATGCTTCTTGCAGAGCTGTCCTGCGCGTGTACTTTCCCAAGCTTTTTGCTCGGCTATTTGCTGTTGTCTTTGAGCCTCCTCCTGTTTCTTTTCCTCATCTTCTGCGGCTTTTTGTTTCGCTTCCATCTCTATTTTTTGTTTCTCGATCTCCGTCTTCTCCTCTTCAGTGAAAAGCCTGTTTATTGCAATGCTCGATTGAGTGCTATGAGAGCCATTTCTAGCGGTAAATACATAGGTATTTTTTTCATTATTCAACCGAGCTTCGTAAGAAAATTCACCATTACTTGTTGGTATAGTCTGATCTCCAACTTTTACCTCCGCTCCCTTCGGCTCCACTTTTCCTTTAATAGAAACCTTTTTAGCTTGAATAATAACCCCATTCTCTGGCTCGCTGATACTAAGAATCGGGGTTTTATTAGCCGAATAAAGGAAGCTTGCGCCAATCGCTGATAATACCAGAAATACAACTCCAGAAACGACGAGCCTTGTCTTTTTCGGCAGGCTTGTTTTTTTGTAGATGAGGAATGGTGCCAAGAGGGGGATCGAAATGTACCAGAATGTGATCCCTAAAATGATAGCGAAAACCCAACCAATAATTTTTAGTACTTTCCGATTATCCTTTACCTGTGGCTGTTCGTTCTGCCGATTCGATGATCCCTTATTAATCCATTCACCACAAAAACGACACTTGCTTGCATCATCCTGAATGTCTTCAGAACAGAGGGGACACTTTTTCATAACTTTATGTGGGATGTAAGTGATTAAAAGTTGGATACAAAAAAGGTCACCCAACACAGCGACAATCCCTTTCGAGACTGCCTGGAAACCCTTTCGAGAATCCAACCTAAGGAATAAGTGCTGGTCAGATGACCATCTTTATTCCTTAGGGTTTATTACGCCATACCCCGAGATTGCTCTCGGGGGTTAGGACAAATTGTGCCTGTATTATGGCTTCAAAATGACGCGAAGTCAATAGTTCTTCGAGTAAGTACTTCAGGAGAAATTATAAGTTCATTGGGCTTTTTGGATCAACGGTATTTTCGACATTTTTGAGGATTCATTCGGCTAATTAATGGGTTAGTTTAGTAATGAATTAAACTAAAAAGTTGTGTATCTCTGCTCTATGCCCCTCCCTTTATTCTTCTTTTGCTCCTATACTAGAGGATATTTCTATGGATTTAATAAGCCAAAATACCTCACCAGATCTTCATACAAGCCTCTGCAAGGCTCTTCTTGCTGCGGAATACGAGGATTTTGAGGCCGTAGACGATAGTGGGGGTGATGCAGGCAATGACGGTTATTCCTCGTCTCAAAGCATTCTTTTTCAGATGTATTGTCCTGAGAAACCAGAAAAAGCTAATGACACAAGATATAAGAGAAAGATACGAGAGGATTTAGAAAAAGCTGAAAAATTGGTAAAAAGTGGAAATTATGTCATTAAAAAATGGGTGTTTATTACGCCCCGTGATTTACCGGAGCCCACACTTACTTTTCTAAGAAAAGAGTCAAAAGTTCGGGGGTTTGAAGGAATATCGTGGTCTGGTGTGAAGCTTACTGAGTTGTTGGCTAAACACACTCACCTAAGAAGTCAATTCCCGTCTCTTATTTTTTCGGACATCGAAACGGAAATTAAGGGTATTAAAAATACCCTTAGTGAGATAGACGAAGTAAAGAGGGAGTATAAAACGAAGATCGAGAAAGATTACCAGCGAAGAATTGAAAATGCCAAGAAGACAGTAGATGCAGGAAAAAATGAGGCAGCCAAGAAGGAATATGAGTTGATCCTTCAGGACCTCCTCTTAGAAACTGAAAAAGTCGATTCGCATTTGCTATTTCGGGTTTATAACAACCTAGGGGTCTGTGAGATGAATCTTGGAAATCTTACTCAGGCAGGCGAATTCTTTGAGAAGGGCTATGCGGCCAATCCTAAGGATTCCAAGGCAAGGGGAAACCTTGCTCTCGCAAAACATTATAAGGGGGATTCAGAAGGGGCTTTGCAGATTGTTGATAACTTGCTTAAAGATAATTCTGGTGATGAGCACCTGATTTCGATAAAGGCAAATATTCTTTATGTGCTGAGGAGATACCAGGATCTGCGTAATTTTCTTAAAAGCCAAAAGGATACGGAGTTGAGGTATACCTACGAAGGATTGGAAAATATAGATCTTAAGCAGTATGACCAAGCAGTTGTCACATTTGAAAAGGTTCTAGCCATTAATTCGGAAAATATCGAGGCTCACTTTCGACTTGCACAAAGTATCTTAGTGGGTAATCAGGATAAGGTTAAGGACTACCCGCCTGATAGGCTTCCGAAAGAACTTTCCAAAAGTTTTCAGAAGGCAACACAATCCTTAGAAAAAGCCCTTGGTATTTTAGGTGGTAAAGATGCCAACGAAGCACGGGAAAATGCTTACACGAACTTATCTGCTTGTTACTCAATTCTTGGGGAGTATGAAAAATCTATAGATGCTGCTGAGAAAGCCTCTGCAATTGATCCGAAATCAGCGATGCCATTCCTAAATAAGGGAGTTTCTTTGTTGCGTTTAGGTAAGTACATTGAAGCAATTAGAAGTTTTGATAGATATCAGATTCTTGGTGGCGGGAGTACTGATCCAGAGAGACATATAGCATACTGTGCGCTTAAGAGTGGAAACTTGGAAAGAGCCGAAAAATCACTATCCCTACTTCTTGCTCAGACCACTAATATTGATCCTGATGTCGCTCAACTAGCCCTTGAATTGTATTCGAGAAAACTTGAAGTAGAAAAGGTGGACAAGCTTCTTGAAAGGTTGGAAAGTGAGCTCCCTGATGATTCAACAGCCCTAAGAGTGAGGGCATTGCAATTACAGAAAAAAGGGTCTTTAGCAGTTGAAGAACTACTTAGAAAATCCGGGGAAGTAGCAACAACTCCATTCGACAAGGAACTTTCTGAAATGGAACTAGCAAATTACTTGTTTCAATCGGGAAAGTACATTGAGGCGCAGGCAATATTTACCAGATATGTAAATACAGGGCGGGCACATTTTGCGAATCAGAGATTTGCAGAGTGTCTGTATAATTCTGGACAATATGGGGAACTTTTACGATGGGTAGATCGGCAAGTGGAGGTTATAAAATCAAACGCAGTAGTTAGGCAGCTAGAAGCTTACTCTAATCTTTATTTGAACAATTTAGAGAGGGCGTCTATTTTATTCAAGCAACTTTATCAACAAGATCCTTCGACACTCAGATACATAGTGTACTACGGATCGTGCTTGTTTAGATTAGGGAAGGAGAATGAAGCGGCACGAACTTTTGATCAGATTCGTGGCATCACAAAAGACACTGAAAACCTGCTTATATTGGCGACCTGCTATGAGCTAATTGGACAGCGCGATGTAGCACTGGAGATAAATTACCAGGCACTAGAGGCGGACGACAACAACCCAAAGACTCATTTGGCCTATATTTTTACTTTCTTAAAGCGTGAACAGGAGAGCGGGGATGAAATAGATGAGAAATACATTAAGAAGTTCCAAAAATCCATAGGAGAATTTACAAAGAGGTTTCCTGAAGAGAGGGCACTGGAAAGCATAGAAATAAAGGACGGGGATCTAAGTGAAATTTTTAAAAAAGTTGATTTTACTGCGGAAATTACGAGCAAAGCCGTGAAGCTGTATAAGGAATCTTCAGCGCCACTTGCGGCTATACCACATATCGCCGGGAGAAAGCCATTTGATATCTGGGCAGCTTTTATTGAGACCCCTGAACTGGGAGTGAAAATAGCCTTTGGCACACCAGAAGAAGCCAAGGAGGAGTTTTTGGCGATAGAAGATACTCGAAGGGGTATGGTGCCGGATATTTATACTTTGTTTTTGTTAGGGCATCTAGGCAAACTTGAGATTCTGCCAGAAATGTTTGAAAAAATATATATACACCAGTCGGTTCTAGATGAACTAACTCATACTATTGAAGAAAGAAAAGTATCTGCAAGAAAAGGCATTACCTATATCGGGAAGATAGAGGGTAGACATCAAATGTCTGAGATACCACCAGAGCAAGTACAGAAAACCATTGAGTTTTTGGAAAGAGTGAAGGGATTCATTATATCAAATGAGACGTTTGAAGTTACTGGTCTAGAAACAGAGCATAACTTCGATGAGAAGAATCTAGTAAACGCCCTAGAGGATAGCACGCGAGATAGTCTCATTCTGGCGCAAGAGAAGAGGCTGTCTTTTTACTGTGATGATCGAATGTTAAGGGCGATTATTCGTCGCGAGAATCAGCTTAACTCATTTTCGACATACTCTCTTGTTGTTGAAGCTGAAAAGAGAGGTGTACTAACTTCTGAAGAAGCTTACGAAGTAATTAGAAAAATTATCAATCTTCACTATGAGTACGTACCCGTAAGTGCCGGCGTAATATTCTATCATCTCAAAAAGGAGGAATATGATGTAAAAAAAGTTTTTGATTTGATTAGGGCAGTAGGGAGAAGAGAAACATCGGTCCAGTCATTAGGACTTGTTCTTGCCAGCCTCTTTATGTTGCTCGCAAAAGATCCTGCAGCCCCAGAAAAAAGTAAAGGGAAAGCAATGGCAGAAGTATTTAGAGTAATTGGGGAAAATCACGATCTGCAAGAGGTTAAGGAAAGTATTTTGATTAACTTGCAATCAAATATGCGCCCTGAACGGTTGTTACATTTTTCGGTCTTGTTAGACCTTATGTTTAAAGGATTGGATCAGTAAAGACGCTTGTAAGTGTTGTAAAGTGCTCCGTAGGGTCTCCCAATCTAAAGTTCTAAGTTTATCTAGTAGTGGGAGCAGAAAAAGCGTGCAAATAATACTTGCTCGCGGAGTACTTTTCTCTTTTATATGGGAGATGTCCTAAATGAACTTGATAAGAAATGTTTCACACTGGCTATTGATATGGCAAATAAGTCATATGAAGCAGGTGATTTTCCCGTTGGCGCGGTTTTAGTTATTGATGATAAAATTTTTGATACCTCTGGTAATGAAAGAAATAAAGAATCGTGGGTAACTCACGCAGAGAATTCTTTGCTAATTAGAAATGATATAAATATTAAGCAAGCACATAAGGAAAACAAAATAATTAAACTTTATACAACTCTTGAGCCATGCATTCAGTGTCTTGGCGCTTCGATAATGAACCGCGTAGATCAAATATTTTTTATACAGAAAGATGGCATAGGCGGTGCTTGCGACATCAAATCCAATAACCTTGGAGCGTGGTATGGGGAAATATGGCCAAAAATTTACCATATCCCTTTTAGTGATAAGCCGAGACAACTTTTAGTAAAATTTTTTGAAAATGAAATAAATAGCGATAAAAGTATTTCCGAGTGGTATAAGAAATGTTACGAATACTATAGTAAAAAACTTTAATATAACCTCTTCTCTAATTTCTAAACAGCAACTTGAATTGACAAATGATTTTATGCATGTATTATAATTGGTATCGTGAGATTGCTGACGATTATCTTTCTCTTGGCTTTACATAAGGAGTAATAGCAATGACAGACTGTGCAATAGCGACAACGATCATTATAGAGAGGCGAGGCAAACGCTATCGCTCCTACATCGCAGGAGAAGACCAGCGAGATTTGGGTGATGGTCAAAGTGTCAATGAGGCGTTTGGCGCTCTGATGTTACAATGTTCAGATCGATTTGGCATCGAGGTCGAAATCAAGGAAGACGACTAACGATAAGGAAAAAAGTGAGATAGTAATCCCGTTAATGTTTTAATAAAACTAAGAAGCCGCATGGTATCGCCCAGCGGCTTTGTTTTTCTTGCGAGTCTTGTGCTACTCTTTCCCTATGGGAAATGAGCGAATTTTCGGGAGCAGTTTTTTCATTCGGAAATAATACGAGCGTAATTATGTGGACAAAGAATTTATTGTGAAAACGCGCAAGAAATACAAAACCATCTTTTTCGATTGGCACGATACACTTTTATGGTGGCCGTCTTTTGATGAACAAGTACACGACTGGCGGGTACGGTGCTTTTTTCTTTTTTCAAAAACAGGTTCGAATCTCATCCAATAGCTGGAGCCATCAAAGAATATGCCTGACAGGCGTGTTCTTTCGCTTTGACGGCTTCTCTCCGGGAGAGCGGAGTGGCTGGGCTTATTTCAAAGTCATTTCTGCCACCGAGCTCGATGTCGTCTTCTCCCAAACCGGCACCTGCCCCACAACTTTCCCATCAGGTGCGAAGAGGTATTATAAGTAGCTGGAAGGGGATTGTGTGGTTTCCGTAAGCCAGCATTATTGAAGTCTGGAGCAAGAAGTTCCAGTTTTCTTTTTCTCCAACTGTAAAACTTGTAAATAAGTAAACAATTAGTATTGACATGATTATACTGGTCTGATATGCTACGGGAAAAGAGCTAGCCAAAAACTTATGCATAAGAATCAGGAAAAACTTCTCGAACTTTCAAGGAAATATAATCTCGGGAAAATGACTTACCGAGACATTGCTGAGCTTGCCGGGATTAAAAATGCCCAAACGGTGAAGCATCACCTCTCTCAGTTGCAGAAGAAGGGCTTGATCAAGATGGATCGGGAGGGTGGTGTGGTAGAACGTATTAAAGAGGGCGTTTCCAGGATGTCCGGATTGGTGGCAATTCCAGTATATGGGTCTGCCGATTGCGGTCCAGCGACCCGATTTGCCGAGAACTACGTTCAGAGCTATATTCGAGTTTCGAGTTCTCTTGTCCCGTACAAGAAAGGATTGTTCGCCGTACAGGCGGACGGGTTCTCGATGAATAAGGCAAAGGTAGGGAAAGCGAAAAGAAGTATCGAGCCGGGAGACTACGTGATAGTCGACGGCGATGTCACGGTTCCGGAGAAAGGGGAATACGTACTTTCCGTGATTGATGGTTTGGCGAATATAAAGAAGTTTTATCTCGACGAGGAACACCAACAGGTGATGCTTGTGTCCGAATCGACCAAAGACTATCCGCCGATTGTCATTGGTGAAAGTGAAATAGGTCAGTATGTCCTGAGTGGGAAAGTCGTGGAGGTTATCAAGAATGTGAAGATTTGAATATTATGATGGACGTAGTTGTATTCAATGTTGAAATGGGGCAAAGCATCTTTTTTTATCCGCACAATAATCCGGAATATGGGATGCTTGTTGACTGTGGGAATACGCCAGATTTTGATCCGATTGATACTTTGATTTCAAGCGAATACATGCATCATGATGGGCGGAGGCATGTGCTCAGCAATCTGACGCTTACCAATTACGATCATGACCATTTTTCGGGGATGGCGTACCTTTCTAAAAAGGTTCATATCGATACGATCCGATTTCCGAAAAATATTTCCGTGGAAGAGTTATACGACATCAAGCCAGAGAAAACCGAAGCTCTTGATTCCGTATGTCACTATAAGCGCGCGTATACCGGTAGCGCTGCGCATCATAAGCCGCCGTATGTCGTGAAGACATTCTACTTGGAGCAGCATCATTTTCCCGAGGATCAGGAGATAAACACCAATAACCTGAGCCAGGTAGTATTCGTCGAATATCTTGGAACAACAGTTTGCATCTCCGGCGATCTTGAAGAGGCAGGATGGGAACTCATGTTGAAAAAAGAAGACTTCAGGGATTGGTTATCGAAAACCGATGTGTTGGTTGCAGCGCATCATGGAAGAGAGAACGGATACGCAGAAGAAATGTTTGAATATTGTTTTCCTGAGTGCGTGATAATATCGGATAAAAAGGTGGTTCATGGCACGCAGGAGGGTATGAGCCAAGCGTATGGGGAACGCGTCCTAGGAAATGGAGTATGCCTGAATGGTGATTTTCAAAACCCAAGAAAGGTTCTTACGACAAGGAGTGATGGACATATAGTAATCAGGGTCGAACGGGATGGCTCTCGAACGTACAAAGGCGTATGAAAATGTTTTGGATGACCGAATATGGCTTAAAGGCAAGGATTTATCCAGCTATTATATGTGCGGTACCGTTTTTAGTTTTTGGTCACTTCTATCTTGACGAAATACTTCCAGGTTTTACTGAGAGTTTGATGACCGCGAAGATATTCGGAGATATTTCTATTTTCTTTGTCTCTATCTTCTTTCTTTCGCTTGTGGGAAGATTCTTTTCGGTGGAATTCTTCGAAAATAGATACTTCAAAAATGGACTTGCTATGCCAAGTACGGAATTACTTCTGCATTCGAATGAGAACTACTCTTCCGAATTCAAGGGAAAGATATATGAAAAGATACGCAAGGATTTTTCGTTGGATCTGGCAAATGCGAGAGATGAGAGAGATGATGAGAATGGGGCCAGAAAAAAGATCGTTGAGGCAGTTGGCGCCGTAAGGATGATTGTTGGTAACGGAAGCTTGGTGTTGTCTCGAAACATCGAATATGGATTTTTCAGAAATATTGTTGGTGGATCCGTTCTTGCGCTTCCTATGTCTGTCTTTGATGTATCGTTTTTCTTTATGGATAGAGATCGCGTGGCTTTTGCCTTCTCGATAATCGCGGTGGTTTTTTATGGAATATTTCTCCTGTTTGCGAGGAATATCATCGAAAAGCATGGTTATATCTACGCCGAAGCCCTGATTCAGGAGTATGTATCGATGGTGAAGAAATAAGGCTATAGTAAGCCTTAGAAGTCAAGTTTTCCGAAATGAGACATGTACACTTCCAGTGTCTCATTTGTCTCATTTAGGCCTGTCGAAAGTACCCCTAAAGGATCCCTCAACGGCCCGTATAGGTTCTAGACCGGACTGGCGAGCATAAATGAAAGTCCTCATACGAGGGCTTTTTTCATTGGTTGCGTAGCTATTGGAATGTGAACCAGATTGCGTACGGGATTGAGCCACTCGCTTGGAATCTTGGAACAGAGCTGAGTTTCGGTATGTAAAGTCAACTTGACAGAGAAAATGGGAATCGTATAATGAACATGTAAAGCATACTTTACATACGTATGGCAGAAACCATAGAGAACAAAATTGAAGCGATGCGTCGGCAGAGAGAGGTGACGCAGGAGGCGCTCGCGACGGCGGTAGGGGTCACGCGCCAGACGATCATCGCGCTCGAGAAAGGAAACTACGTTCCTTCGGTGTTACTCGCCCTCAAAATCGCGCGATTTTTTGACGAACCACTTGAAAAACTTTTTAAAATAAAGCTATGAAATTTTTGAACCAACTTTTTGGAGAGACTGCGGTCGCCTTGGTGCTCATCGTATTGCTGGTGTGTTTTATCAATCCGCTTGATTGGTGGATGACGGATGCGGTACATATGACACTCCTCGGACTGGTTGCGGCTTTTTTTGCGATCTTCGCCATGTTTATTTGGAGGGAATCGGTCTCGGATGAACGCGAGCAGCTGCATCGATTCATCGCCGCTCGTCTTGCCTATACGGCAGGAGGTATGATCTTGCTTGTGGGAACGGTACTTCAGGCTATGGCTCATGCGATCGATCCGTGGCTTCCGGCCGCGCTCGCCGGAATGGTATTTGCCAAGATACTCGGTCGCGTTTATGCCCGCAAACTGTATTAGTTTAAACGGTAATTTTTTTAACTGCTC
>Ga0268298_10000870_pt1 | contig 37780 bp, 31 predicted proteins | sample WWTPWeurt_MetaG_FD_194462 | JGI IMG/M metagenome (GOLD analysis project Ga0268298, IMG submission 194462) | Activated sludge microbial communities from WWTP in Nijmegen, Gelderland, Netherland - WWTP Weurt | ecosystem: Engineered > WWTP > Aerobic digester > Activated sludge | place...
CATGAGAAGTAAACGTATCCTGCGCGGGGTGGGAATCACGGTCGGTATCATTGTTCTGCTAGCCATGATCGTCCCCTTCTTCGTGCCTGTGCCGCCACTGGAAGATACTGTGCCGGCAGAAGAACTGTCCGATGGCGATAGTTTTTTCACGGAAGTAAACGGCATAAATGTGCATCACAAAATCTATGGGGAAGGAGAACAGTCCTTCATCCTGCTGCACGGATTCGGCGCGAGTCTTTTTTCGTGGCGCGAAGTGACCGAACCTCTTTCAGCGTTGGGAACGGTCATCGCATATGACCGACCCGCTTTCGGTTTGACCGACCGCCCAATGGAATGGCAGGGAGAAAATCCCTACAGCCCGCAGGCGCAGGTGAATATCGTGCTGGGGCTGATGGATGAATTCAAGATCGAGAAAGCCATTCTCGTTGGAAACTCAGCAGGCGGAACGGTCGCCATGCAATTCGCCTTGCAGCACCCAGACCGTGTGCAAGCCTTGATCCTTGTGGATGCGGCAGTCTATGCCGGCGGAGGTGCGCCATCGTGGATACGCCCGATTCTCAAAACCCCGCAAATGGATCGTCTCGGTCCGTTGGTTGCGCGCCAGATCCAGGCGCAAGGCGTGGAGTTCATCAAAACTGCCTGGCACGACCCATCCAAGATCACGCCTGATGTTTTCGAGGGGTATCAAAAACCGTTGCGGGTGGAGAATTGGGACAAGGCATTATGGCAGCTGACGCTTGCCAGCCAGGAGAGCGGCCTCGCAGAAAGACTGAACGAGCTCACCATGCCGATCCTTGTCATCACAGGCGACGACGACCGCATTGTGCCCACCGAGCAATCACTGCGTCTCGCGAGCGAGTTACCCAACGCCAGCCTGAGAGTGATCGAGCAAAGCGGTCACCTGCCGCATGAAGAAAAGCCCGTTGAATTCATGCAAGCCGTGACAGAATTTTTATCCACACTGCCATGACAAAACCTCTCTCACCCGAAATCGGGCGCGCCGCAATGAGTGCGCTTCTCAAGGAACGCTCCCCGCTTGGACCGTTAAAGGTCATGGCAAAGCATGTTGGGTATTTCTTTCAAATTCCCCTGCCCATGTTCAAACCCTTTGTGGTCTTTGGTCCTGAAGCGGTGCGCAAGGTGCTGATCACCGAGCGGGATAAAGTCTTGTGGCGCAACACCGACCCCGTGACCGACCTGCTGGATCAGGGCGTGCTCATCGTGGACGGCGAAGAACATGACCGATACCGTGCCTTGATGGAAACTCCGCTCCACCCTTCACGGCTGGCTGGTTACACCCAAATGATGCTCTCCCAAACGGACAGAGTCACCGCCCAATGGAAAGACGGCGATACCGTGGACATGCTGGTCGAGAGCCGCAAGATCGCCCTGCTCATCATCATGCAGACCTTATTCAGCAAGGATGTTTGGGATGACCTCGCGCTCATCTGGCATCCCATCCTTAAAGCCATCGAATACATCTCGCCTGGCGGGTGGATCCTCTGGCGCAAGATGCCGCGCTTTGGTTACAAAAAACATCTCGCCGTGCTCGATGATTATTTATTCCAGATCATCAAAGACCGCCGTGCTCAAAACCTTCAACCTCCAGCTTCGAACCTTCAGCCCGATCTGCTCCAGCACCTCATCAATGCCGGGCTGACCGACAAGGTCATCCGCGACCAAATGCTGACCATGATGATCGCCGGGCACGATACATCCACCGCATTGCTGGCTTGGGTTTTTGCATTGCTTGGGCAGCACCCTGAGACTCATGCCCAGCTTGTGGGCGAGATCGCCACGCAGGAAAAATCTGCCCTGCTCGACCATGTCATCAAGGAAAGCCTGCGCCTGTACCCGCCCATTCACATTGGCAACCGCCGTATCGCGCAGGAAATGGATTTTGACGGCAACAAAGTCCCAAAGGACGAACGTCTCTTTTACTCGATCTATCTCACCCACCGTGACCCTGCCATTTGGGAAAACGCTGAAGACTTCTGCCCTGAACGGTTCTCTCATGGACGTAAGACTCCGCCCATGAGCTACATCCCATTTGGAGGTGGTCCGCGTGCCTGCATTGGCGCCGCCTTCGGTCAGGCAGAGGCGCGGGTCGTGATAACCCGATTGCTTCAATCATTCGAGTTCCACGCAATCAACGCCGACAAGATTCGCCCGTACATGGGTGCCACCCTTGAACCCCGCCCCGGCGTGCTGATGAAAGTCCGCAAAAAAATTTAATCATCATTCATCATTCATAATTCATCCTTTCCTATGACCTACTTTAGCTTCCTACTCCGCTTTCTCGTCCTGCCCATTCTGGTCTTTCTCGCGATCACATGGTGGGACAACAAAAACAACCGACCCACCCCCGGCTTCCAAAATGGGCGCGCTGTGTGGATCGGGATTCTCGTTCACATCATTCTCGCTGTCACCTACACCACCCCCTGGGATAACTACCTCGTTGCCACAGGGGTCTGGTATTACAACCCGTCACTCGTGACAGGCATTGTGCTTGGTTATGTCCCGATCGAAGAATACACCTTCTTTGTTTTGGAAACCATTCTCAGCGGGTTGTGGTGGTGGTTCCTCGCGAGAAGGATCTCAACACCCGCTGAAGAATTCAATCCTTCCAAGCGTGCGCGCATCGCTTCCGCGGCGATCCTCTTCGCCGCGTGGGTTGTTTTCACAGCGCTTTTCTTCAGCGACAACAAGCCCATCACCTATCTGTCCATCACATTATTCTGGGCATTCCCCGCCATTTTTCCGCAGCTACTCTACGGCGCGGATATCCTCTGGCATCACCGTAAACTTGTGCTGGCGGGGATCCTTGTGCCAGGCACCTACCTCTCGCTGATGGATATCATCGCGCTGAACGAGACCACTTGGGCGATCGCCAAAGACCAGACCACAGGCCTTCTTTTCTTCGGCATCCTGCCGCTCGAAGAAGTGGTCTTCTTTTTCATCACCAACATCCTCATCATTTTCGGAATGACCCTGCTGCTCTCCACCCTCGGGCAGAAGAGATTCAAAGACTGGAAATCCAATCACTACAAAGGACTGCCATGACCCTCAAACAATTTGAAAAGCAACAGTATCTGAACATTGAAACCTTCCGCAAGAATGGGCAGGGAGTAAAGACTCCCGTCTGGTTCGTGCAGGATGGTGAAACGCTTCATGTCTGGACCCAGGCTGGGTCGGGCAAAGCCAAACGGATCCGCAACAACAGCAAGGTCCGCGTTACGCCTTCGACAGCCTCTGGCGAACCGACAGGCGAATGGCTGGACGCTCAAGCCAGCACGGACGAATCTCCCGCATCTATCAAACACGTGGAAACTTTGATGAAGAGAAAATACAAGACCATGTTCTACATCTTCGGCATGCTGGGAAGATTAAGAGGCGGAGCAAAATACACCGACATCAAAATTAAATTGTAGGCAAACAAAAAAGAGACGCGTGATACGCGTCTCTTTTTTGTCAGGTATTCACCAGATCGTGGATCCACTTCCGCGACCTGAACCGCCATAAGCTGACAAAGGATTTCGAGAACTCCTCAAGCATAACCATGAGGTACACGTAGTACACGGGGAGATGCAGAACAAAAGCGCCAATATACGCAGCAGGGACTCCGATCAGCCAGATCGAACAGATCTCCATCAGCAGGGCAAAGCGGGTGTCTCCGCCTGCGCGGAATGCGCCAATGAATGTTGAGAAATTGAACATGCGAATCCACAAGGTGCATGCCATCACCATCAGCAGCCCGCGGACGTTGTTCTCTCCACTGGGCGAAAGGTCATATAACCCAACGACCAGTTCACGGGTCAGGATGATGACCGCTCCCACGCCCACAGCGAAGAGCACGCCCATGATGATCACCCGACGCACGATCTCGTAGGCTTCGTCCTTTTGTCCGGCGCCAATGCGGTTGCCCACCAAAACCGCGCAGGCATTCCCAAGCCCGATGAAGACCACAAACCCAAGTTCCTCAATGGTCGCATTGACGTTGATCGCGGCGATCGAGTCCGTGCCAATGTGAGCGTAGATGGCGTTGTAGGTGGTGATACCCAACGACCAGAACATTTCATTGGCAACGGCGGGCAGGGCGGTCTTCAACACCCGTCCAAAGAAGGGCAGGTCGAAGAAAAAAAATGTCAACGGGTTGGCGGCGAGGGGAGTCTTCTGGGTGTAGACCAGGATGAGAAGCAGAACCAGTTCCAGGGTCCAGCCAGATGCGGTCCCAATCGCAGCGCCGCGCACGCCGAGTGCGGGCAATCCTGCGATGCCGAAGATCAACCCATATCCCAAAATGGTCTTGAACACCAATGCCGCGATGGTCGCAACCACGGTCAGGCGGATCAACTGCACGCTGCGCAAGACGGCGATATACGCGGTGGCAATGGCAACGGGAATGTAGGTGAAGCCGACGATGCGAAGGTAACTGCTTCCGAGTTCGATGACTTCGGCATCATTGGTGTATAAGCCAAGCACTGTCTCAGGCATGAGGGTGGCCGCAAGGGTGAAGAAGGTTGCAACAAAAGTTGCCACAAGCAAACTCATGCCCAGCACTTTGCGGATGGGTTCCAATTCCTGTTTGCCCCAAAATTGCGCGGTGAAGATCGCCATGCCGCTGGTCAGCCCGAAGAGGATCAGGATGAAAACAAAGAAGACCTGATTCGAAAGCCCAAGCGCGGCGATGGAAGTCTCACCCAATTGCCCAACCATGATCACATCGATCATGTTGAGCGAGGCGTTGATGAGTTGTTGGAAGGAAATGGGAATTGCGATGGTCAGCAATTCACGGATGAAGGTGCGGTCTTTGAGAAAGGAGAGGGTCATGAGAAAAAGGGATGGTATATGAAGGATAAAGGCTTAAGTTGAGATTATCGAAAAGATGAAAAAAGTCGTTGAACGTTTTACGTTAAGCGTTCAACGACTGATTATGGACGACTGATCCCTGTTCGCTATTCTTCCGGCGCATCACGGACAATATACAACGGTCTGCCTTTGGCTTCATCGTACAAGCGCCCAACGTATTCGCCGAGGATCCCAAGCGAGATCAACTGCACGCCGCCAAGAAAGAGCACAGAGATGAGCGTGGTAGCCTGTCCCTCGAAGAAATGCGAACCAGCCAAACGCAGGATCGCAACGACAGGAATGGCGAGGATGGAAACGCCCGCGGAGGCAAATCCAAAATACGTGGCGACCTGCAACGGGAAGTAGGAAAAGCCCGTGATGGCATTCAACGCCAGTTTGAGCATCTTGCGGAAGGGATACTTGGTGACACCTGCCACACGCGCGGCGCGACGGTATGTGACCCCGACCTGCCTGAACCCGACCCAGGCAGACATGCCGCGCGGGAAGCGGTGACGTTCCTTCATCTGCTTGAGCACGTTCACCACTTTGCGATCCATCAGGCGGAAGTCGCCAGTGTCCACGGGAATCTTCACATCGGTGATGCTGTAGATCAGGCGATAGAAAGCTGCGGCGGTGAACTTCTTGAACCAAGTCTCACCTTCGCGTTCGCCGCGCACGGCGTATACCACTTCGTAGCCTTCCTTCCACTTCTTCGCCAATTCAAGGATGGTCTCAGGCGGGTCCTGCAGATCTGCATCGATGATGACAATCGCATCGCCGCGGGCATAATCCCAGCCAGCGGTGATCGCAACCTGATGACCAAAATTCCGCGCAAAAATGACCGGGCGCACGGTCTTGTCTTGTTGCGCCAGCTCGCGGATCTTATCGGTGGAGCCGTCGGTGGAGCCGTCATCTACAAGGACCAATTCCCACGGTTCGCCGGAGGAATCCATCACTTCTTTTACACGACGGTACAACTCGGGGAGATTGTCGATCTCATTATAGATGGGAGCAATGATCGAATAAGTGATCTTCATGATTCCTGTTTCCGTTTTTCTTTTGAAGGGAATTTTAACTGCCTGCGGTTTTTTAGCTTTTCAGGCGGCACAACGAACTGTTTTTCATCCTCAGCATCGAAGGGAGGGAGGGCAAGGATCCTACGGCGCAGGTATTCCATGATCACCGCCACCGAAGCCAGAACGGGAACCACCAGCAGCGCACCCATGATGCCCTCGAGGATCGTAGCGATCATAATGGCGATAAAGATCAGGCCTTCATTCATGTGCAGACTGCGCCCCATGATGATGGGTCGCACGAAGAAATTCTTCAAGTTGATCAGCACCAGATAGGTTAGGCCGACAATACCCGCCACCCAAAAATTCGAGAGCGGGATCCAACTGGACCCTTCAAGCAAGGCTACAGCCAAAGCCAGCATCGCAGCCACGAAGGGACCGACATCCGGGATGAGGGTGAATAACCCGGCGACCACACCCAACACCAAAGCGCCGGGAATGCCAAGGATCAGCCAGGCGATGGTGAACACAACTCCCACCACCACCATCAACACGATCTGTCCGCGCAGGTAAGCCAGCCAAACATCGCGCAAGCGGTTATATAACTCCGCCATATCGTGATGATATTCCGGGGGCGCAAGCTGGATGACCCACTCACGCATCCGCGGCCACTCGCTCATGAAAAGATGCACGCTGACAAGGATCACCAAAAACCATAACACATTCACCGATGTGCTTTCGATCAAAGCCAGGGCTTCTTCCGGCAAAGGTGTCAGGATCGATTCCTGTATCTGCCCGAGACTTTCACCCACCTGTTCAAGATGAAACACCATGCCGCCAAATTGAACAGGCTGGGTCAGCATCACACTGATCTGACGCGAAAGATCAAGCAGGTCGCTTGCCACGATCTTGATCTCATCAAAAAAAATCGGGGTAAGGATGGCAGGCACACCCACCAACACCACCAGCGCTGAAAAGTACACGATATTCACCGCCGCCGTCCGCGACAGCTTGGTATTGTGCATCAACATGCTTACAGCAGGGCTGATCAGGTAAGCTGCGAAAGCCGAAATGACCAGCATCTTCACCGCCTCCCGCGCATAGATCAGCAGAGCGATCACAGCCACGAAGACCAGAACGCCTGTTACATAACGGTACGGGAGACTCCATTGGGTGTTTTTCATAAAATCTTTTTCAATGCAGATAAAGTAGGTTCGATGATGGGAGCGGACTGCACGGCCTGCATCGCGGCGCGGACATCCTTGAGACCGCTGCCGGTATTCATGATGAGGATCGGGTCATCGCTCTGCACCGCGCCCAGGCCTGCCGCCTTTACCAGACCAGCGTAGGCTGTCGCTCCGGCAGGCTCGGCGAAAATGCCCATTCTGCCAAGCTCGGCAATAGACTGGATGATCTCTTCGTCCGTCACAGTGATATACGTGCCGTTGGTCTCCTTGGCTGCGCGAACGGCGCGAACCCCATCCCGCGGCAAGTCCACAGAGATGCTGTCAGCCACGGTCACAGCAGAGACCGGCGTAATGACTTCAGTATTCGCATGGAAGGCATTGGAGATCGCCGCAGAGCCCTCCGCCTGCACACCAATGATGCGCGGCATGTTCGGAATCCAGCCGAGAGCCAGGAGGTCTTTAAATCCCTTGTGAATGCCGGAAATGATATTGCCATCACCCACAGAGACAAAGACGGTCAACGGAGGATGATTGTCCAATGGGCTGTCTTTCTTGTGCCACTCACGATGAGCATCCAGCCACCACTCCCAGATTTCGAAGGCGGCGGTCTTCTTCCCTTCAATGGTGAACGGGTTGTAGCCCGTGTTACGGCAATACCAGCCAAACTCATCCGCAGCTTTCACTGTCAGGTCAAAAGCGTCGTCATATGTTCCATCCACCAGAATGACCTTCGCGCCAAACACAAGCAGCTGGGCTACCTTCGCCGGCGGAGCTGTTTTGGGGGCAAAGATCACAGCCTTTTGTCCCACCGCAGCAGACATGCAAGCCAGAGCCGCGCCTGCATTGCCCGTGGATGCGGTCACAACGACTTCAGCCTTGATCTCTTGAGCACGCGCCACCAAAATGGCAGATGCGCGATCCTTGAAGGAGGCGGAGGGATTGCGAGACTCATCCTTGAGCCAAAGATGCTTCAGCTTGAGCTTTTCTGCCAGTCGAGGCAGGGCAAAGACCGGGGTCCAGCCGGCAGCGTGCAAAGGCGTGGAATCTCCCGCGGGCTCGCCCACAGGCAACAGTGGAAGATATTTCCAAAGCGAGGGTTCCGTCCGTGAGGTTATGTCTTCGTAGTGAAATTTACGTTTGATGGCATCGTAATCCAGGACGACATCCAGATTCCCACCATCCTTCGGGCAGGTATAGGTAACCTGACCGGGCAGGTATTCTGTTCCACAAAGCGAGCATTTGTAGCCAGTGAAGTTTTTCATAATGGCATGATTTTACCCGATAAGAACCCGGGCAAGAAATGGACTCTCAGGCTAAAAACCATGACATCGCTCAAGCCTGAAATTTACATCTCAGCCTTTACATTAAGCCCCCAGGCTTCCTCTTGCGTAAGCAATGCCGCTCCCAACAACAGAGCGTCACCATCGAGGGTTGAGAGTTCGATCTGACAGCGCTCTTTGAAGAAAGGATGCAGCAGATCCTGAGCGACCGGCATAAAATAATTCTCAAAAATATCCCGGGATCGGGTCAGCCCGCCGCCAATTACCACCACCTGCGGGTCGATTGTGGCGACCAGGTTTGCGATCATCAGCGCGAGCCCATCCAAAGCCCTGTGAACAATCTTTACGCAAGCCGGGTCAAGTGCGCGACAGGCTTCAAAAACCATGGAAGCATCCACCGCATTTGGATCGTTCCCGCTTAACTGAGCAAGGGCTGGGCAAGATGAATCAGCCCCTTTCGAAAGCGCCGCCCGCCCGTCGCGCGCGATAGCCCATCCCGAACAAATGCTTTCAAGGCAGCCCATCCGCCCGCACATGCATTGCGGTCCGTTCAATTCAATGATGTGGTGACCCAATTCAGCAGCCAGCCCGGCTCCCCGATAAAGTTGGTTTCCAAAAATTAACCCACCACCCACCCCGGTGCTGGTCTGAACGTAAGCCAGGTTTTCCAAATGGCGATGCCCGCCGAACCACCATTCGCCAAGGGCCGCAACATTTCCATCATTATCCATTGCCGCCGGGAGATTGAATGCCCGGCTGATCTCATCGACCAATGAAACATTATTCCAATTCGATACATGAATGGAACGCAACACACTTTTTCGGTCAGTGCTTACCGGTCCGCCAAAACTAATGCCGACCGCCTTCACCAATTGAGGTTGGTCAATTGAAGCGAGGGCTTGTTTACCGCATTCGATCATGGATTGAAGAGTACCCCCCGCGCCTTCAGATACCGGAGTCTGCCGGCGGATGACCGGGCTGACAATTTTCCCCTTTCCAACATCCACAACTGCCGCAGCCAGTTTCGTGCCGCCAAAGTCGAGCGATAGAACAGCGCCGTCCATGTGCGGCGCAGACCGATCGGCACTAATTCCCATACAACCTGCCGCCGCGCAGCAAACCCGCAAGAATGTGGTTGATCACCAGGTGGGCATCTTCGATGACTTCCATGCTGGTGCTGGGCACAACCAGACAGATATCCGTCATATCTTTCATCTTCCCACCCTGGAAGCCGGTCAACCCAATAACCGTGATGTTCATCTGGCGGGCGGTTTCGATGGCTTTCAAAATATTGGATGAATTTCCCGATCCGCTAATGGCGATCAACACATCGCCAGGAGCGCCCAGCGCGAGCAGTTGTTCAGAAAAGATAACATCATAGCCTTCATCGTTCGCATACGCCATAACAGACGGAGCGTTGTCATTCAGGCAGATCGCCCGCATTCGATTCCTTCCGGCTTCACGCGTGTTTTTGGAAAAATCACAAACCATGTGAGATGCCGTCGCGGCGCTCCCGCCATTGCCAACGACAAATACCTGCCGGCCTGTTTCCCGCGCATCTTGTAAAACGCGGTTGATCTCTTCAAATCCATCTTCAGGCAACTGGCTCAAAGCCTCGTTCAATTGGGCGGTATACATCCGTGCAAAATTTATTGTTTCGCTCATTTTTTCTCCTGGTGAATTAATCAAACCGCACCTGTCTTTGGTGAGTATATCAAAAGTGACTCTCAGGTCTGAGAGTCACTTTTGCGCTGGACATTTTTATCTTTTTACTTTTCCCGCTCCCACAATTCCCTTGCGATCACTTCCTGATCCACGGGCAGCTTGTCGAACCGGACTTTGACCGCGTTGTAGATGGCGTTGGTGATGGCAGGCGTGGTGGGGATGCTGGATATTTCGCCGACACCCTTCGCTCCGTAAGGACCTGAAGCAATGGGATGTTCAACGATGATGGCAGTGATCTCAGGGGTGAGCATAATACCTGGGACTCGATAACGCGCGAGCTGGTCAGTGACCACATTACCGTTCTCGACAATGAACTCTTCAGTGAGGCAGTTGCCAAGCCCCATCATCACGCCGCCTTCAACCTGTCCCTGCAAGCCAAGCGGATTGACCGCAAAACCCACATCGTTGGCAGAGATGACCTTCAAAACCTTCACTTCGCCCGTCAGCTTATTCACTTCCACTTCGGCGGCTTGCACCCCAAAAGAGAAGGCGAAATGCATATCACCGCCGGTGCCAAGGGGCTGGGTCTTGGGTGCTTCATATTCATAGCGGACTCTGGGTTGCTGCCCCATGCCTTTCATTTCTTTATACACATCGGCATAGGAAAGCGAGTGCCCGTTGACATGGACGATGCCATCCTCAAAGCGGATCTGTTCGGGGCGCACGTCAAATTTTTCAGCCATTGAAGCTGTGATCTGGTCACGCAGAGTCTTTGCCGCGTAGCGAGATGCGTTGCCAGTGACGAATGTCTGTCGGGAAGCAGTTGTTGGACCGCCGTTCGGAGTCAGGTCAGTGTCCATGACGAGAACGCGGACCTTTTCCGGCGCGACAGCCAGTTCCTCAGAGACAACCAAACGCATGACCGTGACGAGTCCCTGCCCCAGTTCTGCTGCAGAACTGCGGACCTGGAAAGTGCCGTCTTCGTACAGTTCAACGTCTGCGCCTGAGATATCGGGAGCGCCACCGCCCAAACCAGTATTCTTGTAAGCAGAGGCAAAGCCCCAGGCACGGACAAGGTTCGGGTTGGCAGAGTCAACTCTCGGCGTGAAAGGATGCGAGTTGTGTTTTCGCATTTCTGCATCCACACGATCAATACATTCCAGCAAGCCAACCGACTCTTTTAATTCCTGCCCGGTGTTGGTGATGCTGCCGACATGCAAAGCGTTCATGCGCCGCAGTTCCACAGGGTCGAGGTTTAGTTCTTCGGCGAGTTTATCCATCATCGATTCAACCGCAAATGCAGATTGAGTCACACCGAAACCACGGAACGCACCAGCCGGCGGATTATTGGTGTACATGGCGTAACAATCTGCGCGGACATGCGGGATGTCATACGGTCCCGCAGAATGTGTGGTGGCGCGCGTCATCACTTTTTCGCCAAGCGAAGCATACGCTCCGGTGTCACCATAAAGTTCGGTTTCAGCCGCAACCAGGCGTCCGTTCTTCTTCGCGCCGATCTTCACGCGGATCTGGGTGGCGTGGCGTTTCGGATGGACAAGCAAACTCTCACGGCGATCAAAGAGCAGCTTCACGGGGCGCTGGGTGACGTTCGCGAGCATGGCCGTGTGGATCTGTCCCATCACATCTTCCTTGCCGCCAAAGCCGCCGCCCATCAATTGCCCGACAATGCGCACACGCTCTTCTGACCAACCCATTACGCGCGCAACCTGCGTGCGGTCTTGATACGGGATCTGCGAGCCGACGTAAATTTCCATACGCCCATCAGGCAGCGGCACCGCAATACTGCATTCAGGTTCAATAAATGCGTGGTCTGTGGCGGGAGTATGGAAGGTGTGCTCAAGAACAATATCAGCCTCGGCAAAACCCTGGTCCATATCACCCTTGCGAACTTTAATGTGCTTGAGGAGATTTCCTTTTTCGTGGATCTGCGGAACGCCATCCTGCCGAGCCATGACCGGGTTGGTGATGACGGGTTGAAGGTCAAACTCCGTTTCGATCAACGCCAAAGCCTGATCTGCAATTTCCAGCGATTCAGCCGCGACAATAGCCAGGGCATCGCCGACATACCGCACACGCTCGCCCACGCCAACCATTACCGGCCAGTCAAAAATCACCAATCCATGATTCTTCTCAGCCGGTACATCGGCAGCAGTGAGCACAGAAACAATCCCGGGCAGCGCCTTTGCTTTGGAGACATCGAGTTTCTTCAAAAAGCCATGCGGGATCATGGCACGTTTGGCTTTGGCATACAACATGCCGTCAAACTTCAGGTCATCGGTATAGATCGCATCGCCGGTCACCTTTTCCACGGCTTCAGGGCGCAAGTGTTTGTGTCCAACCGTCTTGTGCTCATGAATTGAATTTGGAATGTGAGTCGGCTTTTGGACGGGCTCACCTGTCCGCAGCGCTTCAGCCGCGGCGATGATCGCATTCTCAATCGAGGGATAACCGGCACACCGACAGAGTGTATCTTTCAAAGCAAAACGGATATCCTCACTATTCGGGTTCGGGTTCCGTTTAAGCAGGGCATAGGCGGTCATGATCTGACCGGGAATGCAGAATCCACATTGAACAGCACCGTGCTCCACAAAAGCTTCTTGCAAGGGGTGCAGCTTCATCTCTTCGTGAACACGCTGTGCCAAGCCTTCGATGGTGACGATGGTTTTGCCGTCTGCGCGCTCCGCGGGATAAACACAAGACATCATTGGATGCCCATCCACCAGCACGGTGCATGCGCCGCATTCAGCTTCTTCGCACCCGATCTTGGTGCCGGTCAGGCGAAGTCTCTCACGCAAAAGCGTGGATAGGGTTTCCCCCGCAACCGCATCAATGGAATATTGCTTGCCATTCACATTCAAGTTAATGTTTGACATTCCGTTAATCCTATTCTGCCCGTTTCCACGTGGTATCGAGCACATCCTTGAACAATCCGCCAACGATATGCCTGCGATAGTCTGCGGTGGCGCGGCGGGCGCTGGTACGGAATTGAGCCTGCCCCAACAAGGCATCCAGTGTACGGTTGAAGGATTCTTGATCGAGGGACTGCCCGCGCAGAGTGTTCTCAGCTTCAGAAGCGCGGAAGGGAATGGAACTTCCCGGCCCAACGGCGATGTGAATATCTTTGACGGCTTCGCCCGCGCGCTCGACCCAGACAGCGCAGTTCAAAATAGGGAGCGCAACTCCCTGCGGACGCATGATGCGCTTAAAGCAGGAGGATCGGTGCGGGCCGGTCACTGGCACATAAAAGCCAACAATGATCTCTTTGGTCTTGTCGATGGCTGATTTGCCCGGACCAAGGAACAAGGAGGTGAAGGGCATTCTACGCGTACCCGCAACGCCAGCCACTTCAGCCTGAGCATTGAGAGCGGTCAGCGCAATGGTTCCATCGGCGGCGGGAAGAGCATGGGCAACATTCCCGCCCAGTGTGGCGGTGTTGCGGACCTGCGGGCCGGCGATCAAATTTGCAGCCTCGGTCAATGCCTGGGCGTGTGTGCCCACTAGCGGGTCCAGCGCGACCCGGTTGACCGGGACGGCGGCACCGATAAAGAGTTCATCTCCCCGCAACTCGAGGAAAGACATCTCAGGCACGAAGGTCAGATCGATTAAAGTGTGAACGGGGGCATGGCGTCCCTGTCTCAGGTCAAGCATTAGATCCGTGCCGCCTGCAATGGGCATTGCGGGTTGAGGCGCAGATGTTAGGGCTTGCACTGCCTCCATGACGGAGGTGGGGCGTTTGTATTCCTGCCAAAGGTTCATAGGTGGTGTCCTTTCTACTAAGGCGGCGGTACTTTTCGATGGGCGATCTGCCCAACGCCGCTGATGCATTTTACAACAGCGACCACCCGACCAATGGAATTAAATTTTACTACCAAAGTCAGGCTGGAGTCTTTTCTTCTGACTGCACGCCTGCCATTAACAAACCAAGTTTTTCACGTGTGGCGTTCTGCCGCGAGAGGATGTCCATGATGCGTCCTTCATAGATCACCGCAACCCGATCTGATAGCGCAAGGATCTCATCAAGGTCTTCCGAGATCAGCATGACGGCGGATCCGCGCTTGCGTTGTTCAAGCAATTGCTCGCGTACGTATTCCGTTGCGCCGATGTCAAGTCCGCGAGTGGGCTGCGCCGCGATCAAGGCTCGGGGGTTGCGGGAGATCTCACGCGCAAGCACGATCTTTTGGATGTTGCCGCCGGAAAGGTTCTTGGCAAGGGTTTCCTGTGACGGGGTCTTCACATGGAAACGCGAGATCAATTTTTCAGAATGAACGTGAATGTTCTTTAATTTCAAAAAACCAGAGCTGGAGAACGGCGGTTTGTGATGTTCACGCAAGATCATGTTCTCAGCAACAGTGAAATCTTTGATCATGCCGTCACGCATGCGCTCTTCAGGGATGTAGGAAAGCATACGCTCGGTCAGGTCGCCGGGTGAAAAATTGGTAACGTCCTTGCCTTCCAGATAGATCTTTCCACTCGTGACCTTTCGCAAACCGGCTATGGTATCTGCAAGTTCACGTTGACCGTTACCTGAAACGCCGGCAATGCCGACGATCTCACCAGAGTGGATCTCGAGGCTGACCTCTCGCAAACCGGGCGTTCCACGGTCGCTGCCACAGGATACCTGATCCAGTTTTAGACGCACTTCACCCAACTCAACATTTCCGCGGTCTGGTGCAAAATCCACTTCCCGCCCGACCATCCAATTTGCCAGATCCTGTTTGGTGGTTTCAGATGTCAAGCGGGTACCGATCTTCCGCCCGTTGCGCAGAACGGTCACCCGGTTGCTGATCTCGATCACTTCATGGAGTTTGTGGGAAATAAAAATAATTGCATAGCCATCTTTTACCATTTGGTGCATGATGACAAAAAACTCGTCCACTTCCTGCGGGGTGAGGACCGCGGTGGGCTCGTCAAGAATGAGGAGTGCAGCGCCGCGATACAACGCTTTTATGATCTCCACCCTTTGCTGCTGACCAACCGATAGCTGCCAGACATAAGCATCCGGGTCGATCTTCAAACCGTAGATGCCCGCCAGCTCCAAAATACGCTTTGAAACCCGATCCAGATCCGTCAACGGTCCGCGGGAAGATTGCAGCCCGAGCGCGACATTTTCAGCAACGGTCAGAGTTTGCACCAGCATGAAATGCTGATGGATCATTCCGATGCCGTGATTGATCGCATCGGTGGGAGAGGCAATGGAAACCTGTTTGCCATTCAGAAAGATCTGCCCTTCATCGGGATGATACATCCCGTAGAGGATCTTCATTAACGTACTCTTGCCCGCTCCGTTCTCACCCAGCAAGGCATGTACTTCGCCGGACTTTACATCGAAGTCCACATGATCGCTGGCAAGCACGCCGGGAAAGCGCTTGGTGATTCCGCGCATCTCGACACTATTGATTCGGGGCCGACCTGAAGGAAGCAAATTAGATTCTGTCATGGCGCCATCCTGAAAAGAGGGAGACATCGGAAGTCCCACATGGGACTTCCGATGTCTGTTATTTCGAAAAACTGAAACTACGGAAGGGTGATCGTGATGGTTCCGTCAATGATGCCCTGAATGGTCGTGTCAGCCAAAGCCTTGGCTTCTTCGGGAAGGGCATATTCGGGATTGTATTCGATCACTTCGCCGCCATTGGCAAGATTTGCCTTGAAGGACTGCCCGCCAAGAGTGCCTTCACCGATCAGGGCGATGATCTCTTTGAGGGTGACTTCCCAGTGATAGACCTGAGAGGCAACCACGATGGAGGGAGCCAGTTCAGACTGGTTGGACTGAGTACCGAACCAAAGAGCGTTCGATTCTTCTGCCTTGCCGATCGCGCCCACAACCATCTGAGCGGTGCCGGTCAACACGTCTGCGCCGGCAGAGATGTGAGTTGTCGCAGCTTCAGAGGCCAGCGCAACGTCTGAGAATGAACCGATGTAGTTCACGTTCACCTGTACGTCAGGGTTGGTCGCGGCAACGCCAGCCTTGAAACCATCCACATAAAGTTTCGCATCGCCGACCTCGATGGGTCCAACAACGCCGATCACTTTGCTGGTGGAGAGGGTCGCAGCCAACACGCCGTTCACGTAGCCGCCTTCCTGGGAAGCCGCTTCATAGGCGAAGATATTGGGCTGGCCGAAAGTCTCAGCGGTGGTGCCCCAAGCGAAACTGGTCTCGGGGAAGTCAGGAGCAATTTCCTGCAGGGAAGATCCGTATTGCGAGCCATGAGCGATCACAAGATCGTAACCCTGGGTGGCGTAGTCACGAATGGCAGCGGCGGCATCATCCACCACAAACATGCCTTCGGAGTAAACGAACTCAAACTTCTCGGGTCCGCCCATTTCTTCCTGGACACGGAGCAGGGCATCGTACATGCTCTGGCTGAAAGCCAGGTCATTGATGGCGCTGGGCATGACCACAGCAACACGGAAGGGTTCCGCGGCAGGAGCTTCGGTCGCGGCAGCGGGAGCTTCCGTTGCGGCGGCGGGAGCCTCGGTTGCTTCAGCGGGAGCTTCGGTGGGGGCAGGCGCAGCGCCGCCGCCACAAGCCGCGAGAACCACGGACAGAACAACTACCAATGTCAATAACCATGCGAACTTTTTCATTATCTTCTCCTTGTTCAATCTTTGTTTGAAACGTTTCATGAAAGAAACGGACAACACACCTTTACTTGCTACACATCGCGCTCGAAGGGCTTTGTCAACGCTGAAGGACCGCGAACCCTTGAAACCGAAGCGATCAACACCAGAATCGTCAAAACGTAGGGCATCATCACAGCAATATCAGACGGAACGGGAATTCCCAAAACCTGGATCCACAACTGTAGAGAGTTAACCATGCTGAAAAGCAACGCGCCACCCAAAACACCCCACGGGCGCCATCCGCCAAAATAAACCAAAGCAACGGCAATAAAACCAAGTCCGCTGGTCATGTTCTGTTGAAAAACATTCAGAAGGGCGATCGACATGGATGCGCCAGCCAAGCCGGAGAGTGTACCGCCAAGAATAATGGTGAAGTATCGAACTCCCGCTACGCTCACGCCCAACGAATCCGCCGCAGCTGGATTCTCCCCCACAGAACGGATCTTTAATCCAAGCGTGGTCTTGTTCAAAACGAACCAGGCGATCGGAACCAATAAATAAGCACCATAGACCAAAATATTCTGGCTAAAGAAGATCTCGCCCAGCCCCGGTATCTTGCTCAGTATAGGGATTTGAACGGGCGGAAAGCCTTTCACGGTCTCAACCGTTCCCATGAGTTTTTGAAATAGCAAGTCGCTCATACCCAGCCCAAACAGAAAAAAGCCGATGCCGCTGATGCCCTGCTCTGCATTCAAGTTGACAGTGACATAAGCCATAGCCAACCCCATCAGCGCACCGACGATCATGGCGGTAAGAACTCCTAGCCACAAATTGCCAGTGGACAATGCCACATAAAAAGCGGCAAACGCGCCAAGGAGCATCTGTCCTTCCACACCAAGGTTTAGCACCCCGCTGCGTTGACCAAAGGTCTCGCCGATGGCGGCATATAAGTATGGGGTGGCAAGCCGGATTCCAGATGCAAGAATGCCAATTAGAACAGTGAAGGTGAACAGTTCAGATATCATGACACGCTGCTCCCTGTCTGCGATTGTTGGTCAGAAGCAACAGGCGGCGGAGTTTCATCTATTTTTGCGCTTGCCAGCCTTCGGCGTTGTCTGCGGCGGCGCCAAAATTCACTGCTCACAACGAACACCACCACAAGTCCATTCAAGGCAATGACCAACGCCGATGGAACCTGAACGACTCTTTGCATTTTGTTCGCACCGACCAAAAGCGCTCCAAAAAGGATCGAGGCGGGAATGGTCAAAAGCGGATGAAGCTGACCGAACAACGCGGCAACAATTCCATTGAAGCCGGCGCTGCCCGTGAAACCCGATGAAGAGCCATCTGTGATCATGCGGTAATTGACGCCAAAGACCTGAGTTGCCCCAGCCAAACCAGAGAACGCTCCGCTTAACAGCAAGGCAAGTACAACATATCGCTGCACTTTGATGCCTGCATAACGAGAAGCGTGCAGGTTTTGACCCACCGCTCGAATTCGATATCCAAGGGTGGTGCGCCACAAGAGGATGTAAACCAACACCGCAAGGACGACAGCGATCAATGCACCCAAGTGCAATCGGGTGGGCGCCAACCGGGGAAGACGAAATGCTTCGAGCAGACGGGCAGTCTGCGGGATCTTGGAAGAAAGTTCAGCCTGCGAAGGATCGATCATCGGTCCGCGCAGGAGGAAGTTCATTAGTTAAACCGCGATGGCATTCATCATCACGGTACTTAAAATTTCATTGACACTGAAATAAGCCTTTAATACCCCCGGTATGCCGCCCCAGATCGCACCGCCCAAAAAGCCTGCGATCATCGAGAGCGTGATCACCAGCCAGCCAGGCAGCCCGGTAAAATTCAGCCCAACCCAGGTCGCGAGGATCGCACCAATAATCATCTGTCCCTCGCCGCCAATGTTGATCACATCGCCGCGAAAGGAAATGCAGATCCCAAGCCCCACTAAAAGCAATGGGGTCGCTTTTACAAGAGTTTCAGCAAAAGCATTTGTGCTGCCAAACGCCCCATCCCACAAGGCTTTATACGCTTCAACAGGATTAACTTGCAAAACGAACAACATGACTGCGCCAAGCATTAGTGCTGCCATCGCAGCAAAAACGGGGAGCAACGCATCGATCAGGCGGGATATCCATTCACTTTGAAATAGTTTTTTCATGGGCAGATACCAGTCTCCTGTATTATCTCAGTATACTGAAAGCAGGGCAAAGTTGTCAGACATTTTGTAATATGATTTATATGATTTTTGTCCAGAAAAATAAAAAGCCGATCTTCCTGAGAAAATCGGCCTGAAAAAGCATATAGAGAAGGTCGCTGCGGAGATAAACGGCCGAATAAACCCTGTTTGTTATTTTCCGCGTTCGCCGCGAATGTACGGGTTGCCCAATGCGGCGGGCGCACCGATGCGTTTTCGCATCGCCTCACGCGAGCCGATCACCAACACAGCCACAGTGAAAAGATAAGGCAGCATCTGCAGGAAGAATCCAAGGTAGGGGTTGTAATAGAACGGGTTATCAAAACCAAGCAAAACCAGCGGTCCTTGAATGTCCAGGATAAGACGGCGCAGCGCTCCAAAGGCGTACGCGCCAATCGCAGCGCGGACCGGGTCCCACTGAGCAAAGATGACCAACCCAATGGCGATCCATCCCTGACCGCCAGTAGTCAACTCGCTAAACCAACCTGGCGAAACCGCCAGGCTAATGGTCGCCCCTGCCAAACCGGCTAACATTCCGCCTACAAAAACATATAAATAGCGCAATCTGAAAACGCTGATCCCCAAAGCATCTGCCGCAGACGGGTACTCACCCACTGCACGCAGGTGCAAACCTGGGCGTGTGCGATTGATGTAATACCACGACAATGGCACAAGTAAATATCCAATGTAAACGAGAATGCTTTGATCCGTAAAGAAAATCTTTCCCAGAAACGGGATCAGGTCAAGACCGGGGATCGAAAAATTGGGGAGAAGTGAAACCGTCCCTGCCTTGCTCAATCCCTCGCCCAGAACCAAGCTGATGCCTGTTCCCAAAAATGTGAGAGACAGCCCGCTGACGACTTGATCAGCCTGCAAGGTGATCACAATATAAGCATGGATCTGGCTGATAAGCCCTGCGAATAACATCGCAACGACCACACCCAGCCACGGATTTCCAGTAGCGATTGTGGTGCTAAAAGCGCTCATCGCTCCGATCAACATCATTCCCTCAACCCCAAGGTTAAGAACTCCAGAGCGTTCAGCAAACAATTCCCCAAGCGTCGCAAACAACAGCACGGTTCCACTGGCAATGCCGGCTTGCAAGATAATAGTAAAGTCCATGATTATTCCTCCCCGCGTTCAAGCACAATGCGATAGCGGAGCATAAAGTCACTGGCGATCAAGCAGACCAGAATAATTCCCTGGATCATCTTGGGCACGCCCGAGGGTTGAATCTCGCGCCCGGCAAGGATCAACGCCCCGAACAGCACAGAGGCAACGATAATGACCAGCGGATTTAGTTTTGCAAGCCACGCCACAATGATGCCCGTAAAACCATACCCTGCGGCGAGCGGAGCGGTCTGCAAACGATGAACCACACCAGAAACCTCAGACATGCCGCCCAACCCGGCCAAGGCCCCGGAAAGCATCATCACCCAGACAATGTTCTGCTTAATGTTGATGCCGGCATATTGCGCCGCTTGCGGGTTATCGCCGATCAAGCGGATCTCATATCCCCAGCGGCTGCGGAAAACAATGAACCACAATATGACCGCAGCGATGATCCCAAGTACCAATCCAAAATGAGTCGTTAGTCCGCGAAAGAACGATACTGACTTGGAGTATTCCAAAAGGCGGGGAAGCCAGGCGGTAGTGGGGAACTTCGGGGACATTTGAAATCCGCCTTCGGTCCACACGCCGAAGATCCAAAAGTTGATCCATGCCACAGCTACATAGTTCAACATCAATGTGCTGATGATCTCATTGACGTTAAAGCGCGCCTTCAAATAGCCAGGGATAAAACCCCAAATCGCACCGGCGGCCATGCCTGCCACCATCATCACCGGAATAAAAATGATGCGGGGGGTTTCTTCCGGAAGCACAGGAGCCAGAACGATCGCACTCGCACCGAATGCGCCCATGATGAACTGCCCCTCTGCGCCGATATTCCACAACTTCATTCGGAACGCCACAGAGCAAGCCAGAGCAGCCAAAAGGATCGGCGTCGCTTTCACGATCGTGTCAGACAAAACACCGACATCCCCAAATGACGCCTTTGCGATATGTTGATAAGATTTTATGGGATCGCCGCCGGCTAACGAGATCAACACTCCGCCCAAAATAAGCGCAACGATCAGAGCCACAAAAGACACGACAGCCGGGTACCATGATGGAGGCTCGCTCAGGCGCGGTTCAATCCGAATACGAAAAGGCGGGCGTTTTTTAGTTACAGCCGTTGACTCAGCCATTTGTAGGTACTCCTTCTTTTTGGATTTGATCAAGCGGCGTGCCGGTCATCATTTGACCGATCGTATCGACCAACTCTTCGTCATGTCCTTCGCCCTTGACCGCCACCTCTCCCATGATCTTTCCTTCGTAAACCACATACACCCGGTCACTAAGCGATAACAACTCTTCCAGTTCTTCAGAAATGAGCAGCACCGCGGCTCCAGCCTCACGCTGGGCAAGCAATAATCGATGGACGCCTTCGATCGCTCCAACATCCAATCCACGGGTGGGTTGAACGGCGACCATGAAAGAGGGCAGTCCCGAGATCTCGCGTGCGAGGATCACACGCTGGAGATTTCCGCCGGACAGTAATCGAACAGGTGTGGACACGTTGGGAACAACAATGTCGTAAGCCTGCTTAAGTTCATTGGCGAGTTTTGTTGCAGCTTTCATATCCAGCAAGCCGTTCTTCAAGATGGGCGGCTTGCGATATTTTTTCATTATGACATTATCAGTAATGCTGAGGTTGGGAGCACTTCCCACATGAGTGCGGTCTTCCGGGACATAAGCCATGCCATGCTGAATCCCGAACAAAGTGCTATGGTTGCTGACAATATCTCCGCCAAGCAAGACCTGCCCCTTCTTGCATTCGCGCATACCAGAGATCACTTGAGACAACTCGCTCTGACCATTACCAGCCACGCCCGCCACGCCTACGATCTCACCGGCACGGACGTTGAGCGAAAGACCGCGCAAGGCGGGCAATCCCTTGTCATTATCAGCGTGGATGTCACGCACATCCAAAACCACCTCCCCGGGGTTGCCAGGCTTTTTGTCGAGCGCAAAGATCACATCACGCCCAACCATCAAACGCGCAAGGTCCTGACGCGACACGCCTTTCGAGGGCACGCCGGATGCCGTGGATACACCCTTTCGCAAAACGCTCACACGGTCTGCAATGGCGCTGACTTCCTGTAACTTATGACTGATGAAAATAACAGACTTACCCTGGGCGATCATCGCGCGCAGGGTAACAAATAATCCTTCAATTTCCTGCGGCGCAAGCACTGCGGTCGGCTCGTCCATGATGAGCACATCCACGCCGCGATAAAGCATTTTTAGAATTTCAACACGCTGCTGTTCCCCCACCGATAACTGCCAGATCTTGGCGCGCGGATCGACCTTCAACCCAAAGCGGTCACCCAGATCTGATATCTTCGCGTCATACTCAGGCAAACGCATGATAAAACGCGGATCATCCAGCCCGAGCAAAATATTTTCAGTGACAGTCTGCGAAGGCACCAGCATAAAATGCTGATGGACCATGCCGATGCCGGCCTTGATCGCGTCACGTGGCGAGGAAAAGACCTTGGGCTCTCCCTTGACATAGATCGTGCCGGCTTCCTGCCGATACAGGCCGGCCAACACGTTCATCAATGTACTTTTGCCAGCGCCGTTCTCGCCCAGCAAGCCGTGGATCTCGCCGCGTTGCAATTTGAAATCCACATGGTCATTCGCCAGCACACCGGGAAAGCGTTTGACAATGCCGCGCATTTCAACGATCAAGTTTTGTTCTGGTGTTGAGGAGGTCTGTTGTGTCACTGATTTACTCCTGCGATCCAAGATAATAATTGCAAAAATTATACTTACGAAAAGGGCTAGAACCCCAAAGGAGTCCTAGCCCTTTCTTCAAATCACTTTTATTGCGGGAGTTCGGCGGTAATGCCTTCAGCCCACCACTTCATACAAACTTCGACGGAGCAAGGCAGACCAAACTCGGGGAACGCATCGAGGTCAACCTGTTGGAGACTCTGACCTTCGGGCAGAACTACATTGCCCTGATTGTCATTGATCGGACCAGTGAAGACATCGAAACGGGTGAATTCACCAGCGAGCATCTTGGCGAGGATATCCTGAACCTCGGCGATGACGGCAGGATCGAGATCCTTCACGCCGGGCTGCATTTCCTGTCCTTCCATGAAGCCATAGAGACCGAGAGCGCCAGTTTCGGCATCAAAGTACTGCCAACCGGGCTTGTAAGTGCCGGCAACCACCTGCTCGGTGATGTCAGCATAGACGGGTCCCCAGACCCAGTACGGGGCGGTGAGACAAGCGTCCACTTTGCAGGATCCGTACCAGTCATAGGTTACGCCCCACTTGCCTTTTTCCTGAGCAACGTCAGCAACGGCGGGGGTATCGGCACCGGTGAACACAACCTGAGCGCCGGCATCGAACAGGGAAGCGGCGGCTTCCTTCTCAATGATCGGGTCATGCCAGGTGTTGATCCAGCGGACATCCATGGTGCATTCGGGGCAGGTCTTCTTCATGCCCAACGCAATGGCGTTGCCAAGGCGAATTTCTTCGGGGATCGGGAAGGTAGCCATGTAACCAAGCTTGGGATTTCCGTCCTGCTTGGCGCGGGCACCAGCGAGCATACCAGCCAGGAACTTCATGTTTTCCATCGCACCCATCAAGTTGCCAAAGTTGGTTTCATTGGAGGCAATACCGGTGAGGTGGACGAACATGACATCGGGGAATTCTTCAGCAACAGCGGCCATCGGGTCGCCAAAGCCAAAAGAGGTACCGAAGATGAGGTTAAAGCCCTTGCGGGAGAGACTGCGGAAGACCTGTTCAGAGTCAGCGCCTTCAGGAACGTTCTCAATATAGGCCGTGTGTACATTGGGCACGTTGGCTTCAATGTATTCGAGGCCTTCATAGTGAGCCTGTGACCAGCCGCCATCATCATGGGGTCCGATCAAGACCATGGCAACATTGAATTTGCCATCAACAACTTCGGGGATCTGGAAGCCGCCGGTCTCTTCGACGGGGGCAGCGGTGGCGGCGGGAGCTTCTGTCGCAGCGGGCGCTTCGGTAGCGGCCGGAACTTCAGCAGCGGGTTTTTCTGTGGCAGGAGCACTACCACCACAAGCGGAAAGGACGAGCATGATTGCCAGCGCGAAAATCGCGAGGCGGGAAACATTCTTACGCATTCTTCTTCTCCTTATGAAAATTGAATTGACAGACAAACCGAGCAAAACCAATTCTTGCCTTTAGCCTCCTTTCAAATTGTCTAAGCAATTCTGCCGGACAGAGCCAACTTTTAGGGAGCCGGCACCATTATAAACATTTAAGGCTTGCACTCAAATTTCTTTTGTACTGTTTCCAATATGACATTCTGCTTTGAGCTGCTTTCCGTCTCACGAGCGATCCGTTCCCAAAGCTTGCACAAGGGCGGACCCACATATTTCTTTGATACTTGATAAGAAGATTGAGATAATTCTACCGCTATTTCCCAATCTGATTGATGAGCATACCCTTCGATAAATACGAATCTTTCAATCGGGTCATTGGGATAGTCACCCGATGCAAAAGCTTGTTTTCCAAGAGCAACCACTTCATCCCAATCCCCCATCTGCCGCGCGAGGTCAGCTTTCTGAAAATAATAGCACCAACCATGCGCGGGCTCAGGGCCATACACCTGCGGCATGCGAGAAGTCGTTTCGCTCAAGATCGGAACAGTGGAGGAAAGCAAAGCCGCGTCACGCAAATATGTATCGTCAGGGATCAACCGATTCACAGCATCGATCTCAGGGTCAAGTAGCCGCAAGCAACGCGGCGGCGAATAATAAAAAACCACAGTTTGCGAGGTATTCCCACTAAACTTACCCGCCAGAAAATCATAATCGATCGGTACGCCCGATGATAATTTTGCAGACAGTTCATCGCGGTTGGTTGGGTAGAACAGAACGTAATCTACAACATCTGAATGATTTTCAGGCGCGTAGACCCAATTTAACACCGCGCTCAAGGAATTATCCGCATAATATTCAAGGTCTTCGTTCAGCAAGACCATCGTATTTTTTTCTAGCCCAGGCGCGCGCCATGTCATCTGCCAGAAAAGATTTTTTTGATACGCCCAATCACGGCGAAATTCATTTGCCCACAAAAACTGACGTCCCGCCGCAAGGGCGATCAAAAGCACCGCCGCCGCATATTTTATTTTGGTTGGAACAAATTCAAGCAGTCCGGCAAGGACAAAAACAACACCGAGCAAAAAAGATAATGTTGCACGATTTGCCGGGAAGCCAAGCGAAACCGGAACCCCGGTCAACCAGAATGGAGGACCCGCGAGGAATAAAGACACAACTCCCAGACCGATCAGCCACGCTTTATCTTTTGCGGTCGATTCGTCGCCTTCAGCCTGCCCACGCCACCCAAACACTACCAGCCCCGCGACAGCGATCACCACCGCTGAATAGATCAGGGTAATGCGCGGACCATCCACAACCGGGTTGGGGAAGCGGAAGATCAATCCCCACGCCGCACCGGTGACAGTCCACAAGCTGGTAAAGATATTCTGCAATAGCAGGGAAATAGTCTCAAGCGGAGCCTCAGCCAGTTGATCTTTTATGCTAAAGCCATACACTTGATTATTGAAAATAAACATCCGTGACAAAACTGCCAGCACAAAAACTGCCAGATAGGGAATCCACAGTTTGAGGGTGCGAATGATCCGCTCTTTGGGAGAAGGAACATCTCGCAGCGAAGTCCAAAGAATAAAGGGACGCACCAACTCCAGGACGAAGAAATATTCCATCATCCAAAGGTTGAGCGCGGAAAATATCAAAGCGGGGATGGTCCTGCCGCGCAACATCAAATAATACGAGAGGAGGAAGAAAATTAGTACGATGAAAAAGTGACTGAAGAGATAACTGACCGGCTGCTGATTGAAGCCCGGGTAGAGCAAAAAGACCAGGCTGATGGTAAGTGCAAATTTTTCTTTTTGGGGAAAGAGCTGTTTGACCACAGCCCACAAGGTCACTGCGCCAAGCCAGCGGGTAATGAGTGCAAGAACCTGCCAATAGATCGGCACCTGGGGCAGCAGGCGGGTTGTAACCTGATATAGCAACGCCCACACAGGGCGATTGGTTGAAAAATATTTCGTCATCGCCTCAGTCCCCAATTGATAACGAATCCAGGACATAGGCAGATCATCCCAATAAAAACCCAATTGAGGGATGAGCAAGCCATATGCCAGAATGGCAGCGATGAGGAGTGTGACTGCGGGATGAAGACGTTTCATATTTTTGATCGCCTGACTGATAGTCAGATAACTTTTAGCGAGCAACCTCGTTATCTGACTATCGATTCAGGAAATCATCAAATTAGGGAACGATCCAGGTGCCGGTTTCGCCTTTGAGGGCGCGGCCGATATTTTCAGGGTTGGTAATGAGGGCTTTGCCATTCGGCATCGCTTCAAGATACCAGATGATCGCCTGCACTTTGGGAGCCATGGAGCCTTTGGCAAAATGAGTCCCTTCGGCGAGGTAAGCCTTTGCTTCTGCAAGCGTGATCTTATCGAGCCATTTTTGTTCAGGCTTGCCAAAGTTGATGGCAACCTTTTCGACCGCGGTAGAGATGACGAACAAGTCCGCCTTGATCTCGCGTGCCAGCAACGATGAAGCATAATCCTTATCCACGACCGCCGCGATGCCTTCATAATTTCCATCGCCCGGATCGACCACCGGGATGCCGCCACCGCCCACTGTGATGGTGATGATACCCTTCTCGATCAGGGTCTGAACGGTTTCAAGCTCAACGATCTCTTTTGGCATTGGCGAAGCGACTACGCGCCTCCACCCTCGCCCCGCATCTTCAACCACGCTCCAACCTTGTTCACGCTGACGGCGGTCTGCATCGTCCTTGGACATGAAACCACCAATCGGCTTGGACGGCTTTTGGAAGGCGGGGTCATTCTTATCAACCAGAGTTTGGGTGATGACCGTGACCACCTTCTTTTTGATTCCACGCTGGTAAAGAATGTTTTGCAGATTTTGCTGAAGGGCATATCCGATCGCCCCTTGGCTATCCGCACCGCAGACTTCCAACGGGACTTCGTGCATTCCTTCGACCCTCGCGGCGATCTCTGAACGCCTGAGGATAAACCCAACCTGCGGGCCGTTGCCGTGACCGATGGCCACTTCCCAGCCTTGCTCGATCATATCGGCGATGTGAACGGCGGTCTCTTTGGCGGCCTTGTACTGGCTTTCCACCGAAACATTTTTCTCATCAACGATCAACGAGTTGCCGCCAATGGCGACGACAGCTAATTTTGACATTTAGTCTCCTGATCTATTTGTAATCATGGATTGGCAGTCACGTAGTCTTTCAACCGAATAACGCGAGACTACGTGACCGTTCATCCAAAAAGTTCACTAGCTCATGGTCAACGCCATCACAGCCTTTTGAGCATGGAGGCGATTCTCTGCTTCATCAAAGACCACAGACTGCGGACCATCCAAAACGCTGGAGGTCACTTCAATGTCACGGTCGGCAGGAAGCGGGTGCATATAGATCGCGCCTTCCTTGGCTACCTTGAGCTTGGCATCGTCCATGATCCAATTCTTGTACATATCCTGCAGACGCTTGCCCTCGACCTTGTCGGTGGTGGTCAATAGCGGACCCCATGACTTGGCATAGATGACATCGGCATCCTTGCAGGCTTCGGTCATGCCGTCTTTGCTGTCAATGATCTCGAAGTTGGTGCCGGCGATCTTGGCCTGCTCTTTGGCCTGCTCAACGATCTCAGGCATGAGCGGGAACTCGGGCGGGTAAGCGAGGGTCACATCCATGCCAAAGCGCGGCATTTGAAGGATGAGGGATTGCGGAACAGAAATCGGCTTGAGGTAGGAAGCGGCGTAAGCCCAGGAAACCACGATCTTCTTCTTGCGCAGGTCACGGCCTTTCTTTTCCATGATGGTCATCAGGTCGGCGAGGCACTGGAAGGGATGATACACATCGCATTGCATGTTCAACACCGGGGCACGGCTGGATTTGGCAACCGCATTCAGGTAGGCGTTACCATCGCCATAATCACAATGGCGGATGGCAATTCCGTCGAAATAGCGGCCGAAGATCTCACCGATCTCAACCGGGGTGTCGCCATGAGAGATCTGGGTGGTGTTGCTGTCGATGAAAGCGCCGTGACCACCAAGCTGAGCCATGCCCGCTTCGAACGATCCGCGGGTGCGGGTGGACGAGAAGAAGAACAACATCGCCAGCACCTTGTCGCGCAGGTAGGGATGCGGCTCGCCAAGAGCGCGCTTGCGCTTCAGGTCCCACGCTACTTCAAGAACGGTTTCTACTTCTTCCTTTGTAAAATCCAGGTCGCCGATGAAATCACGGCCGCGAAAATTGGTTTGCATTTCTTAATCTCCTTGTTTTTTTATTTATTATTTTTTACTCACATTTTCACGCGCAATTCTTCAGCGCGGAAAAATCTATCGTTCCAATACAGCCTTGCGCCCTCGCAATACCCAACCGAGTCACCCCATTTGGTGAAATCGACATCAGGCAGGCACGCCGCAACGCTCAACTCTACGACCCCGCCGTGATTGATGACCAGCGCAGACCGTCCCTCTGCCAGGAAATCCATGAGACCGGCATAGGCTTTCGTCAGTTTCCTGGCATACTTGGCGGCGGGACCGTCGTTCTTCAACACTTCTGCATATCTCGAATAGGGCTGCGGCCACGGGACCTCCGCTTCCACACCGGGTCCATAGGTGTTGAACAACTCATTTTGCTCGTCCACAGCAAAGCCCATGGCAATGGCAGTCTCGAAGGCACGCGGCAAAGTGGATGTGACCACCCGGTCGAACGGACCGAGGTTCTGCCCCACCAAGCGAGCCAACGTAACTCCCTGCTGCGAGAGATGGTCGCCCGCCCTGCGAATGCTGTGCCGCCTGATCTCGAGTACCTTCATGAACGGGTTATTTCCCGATCAGGCTGGCAACCAATGCATAGAACTCAGTGGCTTTGACCATGTCGTTCAGCGGAACAGAATCGCGGACAGTGTGCGCGGTCTCCTCATCGCCGGGACCAAACCCGATCGAAGGAATGCCGGCCTTCCCAGCCCAATAGATGCCGTTCGTGGAGAAGTTCCACTTGCTGCTCGGCGAATCGGTCAGCCCAATGGATGTGCGGGCAGTCTGCCCGGCTTTCACGAGCGGGTGGCTTTCTTCCAATGCCCAGGCGGGGAAATATTTATCCACGGGGAAGACAAAGCCGGTGTAGGAAGGATCGTCATAGAACAACTCCTCCACCTTGACGCTGTCTTTCAATTCAGCGGGGATCAGATCCTCAACCTGCTTCTTGACCACTTCCTTGGTTTCGCCAAAGGTCATGCGGCGGTCAATGTAAATAATGGCTTCATCGGGAACGGCGTTAATGGACGGGGTCTGCACGTGCATATCTGAAACGGTGATCTTGCCGTGACCCAAAAATTCGTGATCACCAAGTTTCGGTTCAAGGTCGCGGATGCCGGCAATGATAGGCAGCAATTTATAGATGGCGTTCTCGCCGAGGTGATTGCTCGCCGCGTGAGCCGATTTACCCTTGGCTGTCACTTTCATCTCGAGGCGGCCTTTATGCCCGCGATAGACAAGCATCTTGGTCGGTTCACCGATAACAACAAAATCGGGTCTGATCTTGGGGTCTACTTCGACAAAAGTGTTGGGCGCAATACCATCGCACCATTCTTCCATGTTGCCGAAATAGTAGGCGGTCCAGCCTTCGAGCAGACCAAGGTCACGTGCGATCGCCAGCCCATACACCATGCCGGGGGTACTGTTCTTCTCGTCGCAGGCGCCGCGGGCATAGAAAACGCCGTCTTCGATCTTGCCGATGAAGGGATCCCACTCCCATTCACTCGGATCGCCCACACCCACCGTATCGATATGCGAGTCAAATACGATCACTTTGGGTCCATTGCCAATGCGCCCAATGGTATTGCCCATCTTGTCAAAGCGGACTTCATCGTACCCAAGCTTTCGCATCTCTGCCTGAATGCGTTCACCCACGGGACCGATCTTGGAATCCATCGAGGGAATGGCGCAAATATCGCGCATGAATTGAATGATATCCGCGCGGTATGCCTCCACACGTTTTTGTATTTCTTGAACCTTGTCTGTCATTTTTTTCTCCTTGGTTTACGTATTGAAAGTCAGGCGGAACTCACCTAACGAATTACTAATTTCCCACACGCCGGACAACATGGAAGTGAAAGTATCCGGGTATGAAGTAGCTGAGGGAATAATCGACGATATGATTGTTGCTATCAAAAAGTTGAGAGTGAAAATGCAAAAGCACGTCGCCACGCTGGATCTGCAAAGCCTTGGCAACTTCGGCGGTTGCGCCGATCGCGCTGACATTCGCGCGTGAAGATGCCAGAGGATCGCCGCGCCCCAGCAAAAAGTCCAGCACTGATCCGTGGAAATTGGCAGGCAGGTCTTTGGAGTGCAAAAGGGACTCAGGCAGAATATCCACCAGATAAGCCACCGGCCTGCCATCCGCCCGCATGACACGCCGGACTCGGGTTAATAAATCATTGACCTTGACGTTCAATTGACCGGCGAGTTCTTCATCTGCAGAAACGGCTTCCACACTGAGGTCACTCACGGTCACTTCAAGTCCGAGCCGCTTTGCCATGGTCTCGAGGCTTTCAAGCACCTCAAGCCCGCTGTCCAAAGCCTGCACCTTGCCAACGACAAAGGTGCCCGATCCTTGACGCCGGCGGATCAATCCCTGCGTTTCAAAGGAACGCATCGCCTCGCGCAATGTGGCGCGTGAAACCCCAAGTCTTTTTGCCAGTTCAGGTTCTGAAGGCAATCGCTGTCCTGCCGGCGAACGTGAGATCAAGTCAGCCAGATCAGCTTGTAATCTTTGAAACGGAAAGTTAGCCATAAATCCTCAATCTTCCAGCACAGGAATAAAATCAAAACGCGTCACATCCACCAAACCCTTATCTGAAATTCGCAGTTCAGGGATCACCACCAAACCCATCAAACTCAATTGCATGTTCGGATTGTTCAGCTCGCAGCCGCAGGCTTTAAATCCTTCGAGCACCGAGCCGGCTTTCATAGCCACCACCTCGGCATGTTCATTCGACATCAGCCCCGCGATCGGCAGGTCCACGAGCCCAACCAATTCCCCGTTGATCACAACCGCCTGCCCCCCGCCGCGCTTTGCCAATTCGTTCGCCGCGACGGCCATACTGGCTTCGTCGGTACCGACCACCATCATCTGGTGGCTGTCGTGTGCCACGGTCGAAGCGATCGCGCACTTTCTGGTGAACTCAAAACCATTCACCAACCCAACTGTCACCTTACCCGTGCCGCGATGACGTTCCACCACCGCGATCTTGGCCAGGTCACGCTTGAGATCGGGTTTGATCTCGCCGCCTTCCGCCTTGACCTTCATCCGCAAATGACGGGTCGGCGCTTGATTTTCGATCACGCCGATCACGTTCGCGTTCACCTCCGCCCCGTCGGCTGCTTTTGTCCGAAGAATAAAATCCTCCGCCTTTAGAGCACGCTTCAAATGAACTGACCGCGTGGCCCATTTTGGATATTTCACCGAGGGCAGTTGAACCGTGAGTTTGCCGTCTTCAGCAATGACCTGCCCTTTGGCAATCACCATGTCTGCTTTGAAATTCATCAAGTCTTTCACCAGCAGTACATCTGCCCAGCGACCGGGCGCGATCATGCCCATTTCTCTTGTCAGACCGAAATGCTCAGCCGAATTGATCGTGGACATTTGAATGGCGGTCATCGGGTTCAGCCCTTCGCTGATGGCGTGCCGCAAGACACGGTCCATGTGACCTTCGTGTGAGAGGGTCGCCGCGTGTGAGTCATCCGTGCAAAGCAGGAAGCGGCGGGAGTCGAGCTTCTTCTCTGTAATAGCTTTCACCTGCGAAGCAACATCATGCCATGATGAACCATAACGAAGCATGGACTTCATACCCTGACGCACACGCGCAACAGCATCTTCGACCCGGGTGCCTTCGTGGTCATCTTCTGCGCCGCCAGCCACATAACCGTGGAAGGGCAGCCCGAGGTCCGGCGAAGCGTAATGACCGCCAATGGTCTTGCCCGCCGCGTGCGTGGCAGACATTTCATCCAGCATTTTCTTGTCGCCCATGAAAACACCGGGGAAATTCATCATCTCACCGAGACCGATGATCCCATCCCAATTCATGGCTTCGGCAACTTCCTTCGGTCCAATGGATGAGCCGGGAGTCTCCAGCCCGGGGGCCGAGGGAACACACGAAGGCATCTGCACCCAAACGTGGATGGGCTGCTTGCGGGCTTCATCCACCATCAACTTCACGCCCTTTAGCCCAAAAATGTTCGCGATCTCATGCGGGTCAATGAACATGCCTGTTGTGCCGCGCGCAGCCACTGCCCGCACAAATTCCGTCACTGTGACCATGCCAGACTCAACATGCATGTGAGCATCGAGCAGCCCGGGGACAAGGAAACGCCCCTTCGCGTCGATCACCTGCGTCGCTTTGCCGATCGTATGATTGGCATCTGCGCCCACGTAGGCGATGTGACCATCCACGATGGCGATATCTGTGTTGGGAATGATCTCACCCGATTGCACACAAACCCACTTGCCGCCGCGGATCACGAGATCGGCCGGGGTGCGCCCCATGGCAACATCAACAAGAGCGCGAGTCAATTTAGTGGACGGTGTCATTCTGTCTCCTGGCGCGCAATGCGCCAAACATGCTGTCGTTATAAATCAATTAAAAGCCGGGGAATTGCGCCAGCACGATCCGAACAAGATAGGAAAGCACAAGAAGGAAGGGAATGATCGGCAGCACCCACGCGATCAAAGTCTCGTGTTTGCTGATGGCGAATGCCGATCCGAATTGAAGCAATGGCAGCAGACGTACAGCGATCAAAATTCCCGACCATGCTCCCCAGGTGTGGGTAAACGGCATGGTAAATATAGCAGCCAGCACCATCAATATTGGTTCGGACCTTACAAGGGCAATGACCATCAAAACAAGTGTCAAACCCGCAACGGTCACACCGACCATTCCTTGAGTAAGGGTAGCCATCAGATAATCAAACCAAGCCATACGATCTCCTTATTTTCGTAGATTCGAATAGATATAGATCACGGTGGAGAAAAAATCTTTCACCCGTTCAACAGTCTCTTCGCCGCTTTGATATGCTTCTCCACCAGTCTGCCGCGATCCACAGTGACAAGCTGACCTTCCTTCACCACGAACTTTCCGTTCACCACTGTGTAATCCACATTGACCGACTGCCCAAAAACGACCGCCGCGACCGGGTCGTGCATGCCTGCAAAGCCAAGTTGATTCAAATTGACGGCAAAGAAATCAGCGCACTTGCTTGATTCCAAACTGCCAATATCTGAGCGTCCCAACACTGCAGCGCCGCCCCGTGTGCCGAGGTGCAATGCTTCGCGGGCGGTCATCAACTTGCGGTTGGGGTCCGCGGATAATGAATAACCTGTGATGCCTTCCTTGAGGCGGGAAAGCAACATCGCGTTGCGGACTTCTGCCAACAGGTGCGATCCATCGTTGGATGCGGAGCCATCCACACCCAAACCGACGTTCACGCCGGCGGCGCGATATTCCTTGACCGGAGCAATACCCGAAGCCAGGCGCATGTTCGAGGTCGGGCAGTGAGCCACTCCGCAATCATGTTTTGCGAAGACTTTTATTTCTTCGTCATTGACCCACACCGCGTGTGCGAACCACACATCGCCGCCCACCCAGTCCACTTCCTGCATGTAGCCCACCGGGCGATGACCGAACATCTTCATGCAAAACTGTTCTTCGTCTTCGGTCTCTGCGAGGTGCGTATGCAGATGCACGCCATATTCCCGCGCCATCTTCGCCGATTGCTTCATCAGGTCAGAGGTCACGCTGAACGGCGAGCAAGGCGCCAGCACGATCTGAGTCATCGCGCCGGGTTTTGAGTCGTGATATTTTTCGATCAACCGTTGTGAGTCTTTGAGAATGTTCTCTTCGGTATCGACGACTGAATCAGGGGGCAGCCCGCCTTTTGATTCGCCGAGACTCATCGATCCGCGCGATGCCTGCAAGCGTACCCCGATCTCGAGCGCAGCGGCGATCTCATCGTCCAGCTTTGACCCGTTCGGAAAAAGATAGAGGTGATCCGACGCGGTGGTGCATCCCGAAAGGGCCAGCTCAGCCAGGGCGGTCTGAGTCGAAATAAAAATATCATCAGGCTGAAGACGTGCCCAAATGGGATACAAGGTCTTGAGCCAGTTGAAAAGATTCGCATCCTGTGCTGGAGGCACGGCGCGCGTGAGCGTTTGATAAAAATGATGATGCGTGTTGACAAGCCCCGGCAGCACCACATGACCCTTGAGGTCGAGAACTTCATCGGCAGATTGAGGAAGGTCGCGGGTCAACCCGACCTGTTCAATGATGCCGCCTCGAATAAAAAGACCACCCTCGGGAATTTCCCGTTGATGGTCATCCATTGTGACGATGTAAGCGTTTTTTATGAGGAGAGTTGTCATAGCGGTTAACCTTTAGCCATTAGCAATCGGTCTAGTTGTCTGACAACTTCTAGTGTAGCAAAAAAGAGGAAGGATGTCAAACTCGATTCCGCCCGGGTGACAACTTTATCTTGTCATAAGAGCCAGGGAATGAGCAGGGCTGTCTTTCGCCGGTACTCCGCGTACGCTTCACCGAACTCCACCAAAAGTTTGCGCTCTTCAAAGTAAGCGCCGATCAAGGTGTAGATGGTTGCGCCAATATATACAGTGAGGGTATTTTGAGTCATGGTGGAAGTCAGCCATACGAAAAGCAGACCAAAGGTATAAAGCGGATGCCGCACCACACGATACAGCCCGCGGGTGACAAGCGCGCCTGACTTCTCTTTTTCGAATAGTTGACGCAGCCCAATAAAGGACAGTGAATCCGTTTGCAGGAATGCGATCAAAAGCATGAGGATGGAGAATAGCTGCCCGCCGAACATCATCAGATTCCACGGGGAGGGAATCTCATAGACCACCTGATCGGGCAGGGATTCCATCAAGTACAAAATAGGGAGGAAACTCAACCCGGCGAAAAGATTGTAAGCAAGGCGGTAATAATCCGCATCCCCCATTCGCAGGCGAAAGAGGTCTTTCGCAAGATGCGATGCAAGGAAGGAGTGAACAAGCCCCCAGACGGCAAGAGTGGAAAGAAGAATGATTATGCTCATGATCGTGTGTCCTATAAAAATAATGACGACCTGAGGTCGTCATTATTTTACGTTTTGTTTTTTTACATCAAAGTACGAAATTACTCCGCACCGAAAGCGGGCAGTTCCATGGTCTCATCACCCACCTGAACGATGTAATACGGTTTCCATGCCACGCCAAAGTATTGCACAAAGATATCGGTCTTCTTCGGCTTGACCGACACTTCGCTGATCTCATTCACAACACTTCCCCAGCGGTTATTGATCTCACCGACAACGCTCTCGCGCTGACGTTCAAGATCGGCGAGGTCTCGCTTGAATTGTGATATCGCCTCTTCCGATTCGCGGACTTCCTCTCTGGCATTCTGCGCCATGCGATACTTGGAGACCGAGGTGGAGATGCTCTTCTTGCGACCCAATCCCAAAATCCCGGCGATCGTCTCTGCACCGCTGATACCTGTCTCAAGGTTGCGATTCTGCAGATCAGATTGGTCCTGCTGAAGTTCCCGCTCTTCGCGGAAAAGTTTATCTTCAATAGACTTGATCTTCTTTTCAAGCGCGGCGGTCTTCTTGGCAATTTCTGCATCACGGGCATCACGTGCCGCATCTGCGCATTCCTTCATAAATTCTGCCTGCGTAACATCAGGTCCGGCAAAGATCTTCAAGGCGAGGTTTGCCCGCGCAGTGACTTCGGTATTGCGGAAGAGCCAATCGTTAAAATCCTTCTGCAAGGCGGTCATCATCTTGGCGTCATTGAGCGGGGATTCCATTCCACTGAAGCGAGCGCCGGGGGCAGGCATGGTTTCCACTTTGTCGAGGGAAGGACCAGCATAGGGGAATTCCTCCCAACGAACCACTCCGCGGCGATCCAGAGTTTCCACAAGTGCAGATTTGGTCAGGTCGCTATCCACGCCATACTTGCGGTCGAAGATGCGAACCTGCGCCGAGGCAAGTAATGTCGGGCGATACAAAATAGCCTGGATCAATGCCTGCCCGGGCATCGATCGCTTCGAATACTGAAAGGCTTCGGGCAGCGAGTAATTTTGCGGCAAAAAGTATTCACGGATTCCCGAAGGCAAAGATGGTTTGGTGAGAGAGCCATTGGCGGTCGTTTGCTGGCGGCTGGCAGTGGCCGGGGTTGAGGATTGAGTCGGTGCGGTCTGGCGAGCGACATCTTGAACTTGTTGGAAGGTGACAGGCTGCGAGGCAACAGGCTGCGCGGAAGGAATCGCAACCGGCTGCATAGCCTCCACCGAAGGTTTGACCGCCGCTTTGGGAGTTGAGTCCATGGGCGGGAAGGCGTTATTTGCGCTGCTTACAGCTCCGACAAGTTGATTAAGCGGGCGGATCTGTCCGCGGGTCAGAGGGCCTGCAAGAAAGTTCATCGCCCAACGGGTTTGAAAAAGAATAGGATTCTTTTCGTGAACGTTGTTCATCACGAAAACCCGTTTTCCAAGTGATGAGATAAGTTTATCCATTTCCGCTCGCGAAAAGCCCCCCGCGAGACTCTCCAACCCATCCAGCAGACGGTTCTTGTCACGCTCGGTTTGCAGTTTGCCAATGAACCATGTGCCTGTGTTGGAAAGCGCCTTGTAATCCATGTCCACCGGGTTTTGGGTGGCGAGCAAAAGTCCCAAACCAAATGCACGAGCCTGCTTGAGCATCCTCAGCAATGGCTGCTTGGAAGGAGGGTTGGCTGTGGGTGGAAGGTATCCATAGATCTCGTCCATGTAAAGCAAAGCGCGCAGGGCGTTGGTGCCGGATTGGGTGCGCATCCAGGTCTCCACCGCAGATAGCAGCAAGGTGGTGAAGAACATCCGCTCACCGTCTGAAAGATGAGCGAGATAAAAGATGCTGTGGCGGGGCTGTCCTTCTGAAGTGAAAAGAAGCGATTGAATATCGAGCGACTCCCCTTCGCGCCATGATTGGAAGGCAGGCGCGGCCAGAATATTGTTGATGACCATCGCCAGTTCCATGCGGTCCTTGGGCGGGAAGAACGTATCCACCGGGAACGCGCCAAGCTTATCGAATGGAGGGGTCTGCGTTTGCAGAATAAGTTCGGTCAGATCAAGATCGCGTCCCTTGCTCCAATGTTCTTCAAAAATGTTCGAGAGCAGGATATGCTCACGCGAGCGAATCGGATCGAGGTCATTCATCCCGACCAGACCGAGCAGTGCGGTCACAGTGCTGGAGATGCGTTCGCGCAGCGCCTCACGGTTCGTTTCCCAATCCAGCTTGGGTGCAGCTAATGAAGAAAGCACGCTGACTGGAATACCCGCGTCCGAACCGGGGGTATAAACTGCGAACTTGATGATGTTCTGCAAATCCAGAATACGGTCGGGACCAATCCCCCACTCTGCCAGCCCATTGCGCCAGGAGTTTGCCGCTTCAGTGGACACCTCTTCCAGTGACTTGCCCGAACGACGCACCAACTCAGGGTCAAGCCACGGTTGAAAATCCTGAGGCAGCAAACTGGGAAAGTGCAGCAATAAATTGGTCAGGTCGCCTTTGGGGTCAATGATGATGGCCGGAACGCCCTGCAACGCGGCTTCTTCCAAAAGAGAAATGCACAAACCGGTCTTGCCGGAGCCGGTCATGCCTGTCACCACAGCATGGGTGGTGAGGTCGGCAGGGTCATACTGCAGCGGGGTCGCTGTTAATTTCGCGCTCTTTGAATCGAATATCTTTCCAAGATAAAAAGTTTCGTCGGTCATCTCGTCTCTCCTGT